>Ga0351873_10115_pt1 | contig 22936 bp, 12 predicted proteins | sample TotcelFGM3001N11_FD_206764 | JGI IMG/M metagenome (GOLD analysis project Ga0351873, IMG submission 206764) | Enriched cells from coal bed in the Powder River Basin, Montana, United States - Total cells FGM rep2 HSBNCT.FGM.300.1.N11 ... | reverse complement strand
CCACCGGAGTCCATCAAGCAGAACACGCCAGCGCCGAAGCCCAAGACGCCACCTGCCCCGGAGGATCCATTTACGGCGTCTTAGCCGGGTGTCTACGTAAGCTGCGGATTCGGTGACCGTGTGCACCACATGCATCACTGTAACCGGATAGGCTATTGGTCCGCCACTTGTTTCTGTTAGGGGGCATCAGACTTCCCTGATTCGGACTTGGCCGTCTTCCCTTCCAATCCCGCCAGGACCTCTTGATACCTCGGGTTTTTGCGGATTGACTGGAGATCCTGCTCATTCTGCAATCGGTCCAGCTTGCGGTAGCCCAATGTGACGGCGTAGCGCACGGCGGCCAGGGTTTTCTCGGTAAACTCCTCCTTCGCACGCTCGTGTTCCGGGGACGGCTGCGCGTTTGCATCCAGTAGCTGGTGCGCCCGGCCGTAGCTGCGTGCCACGTCGAAGAGCGTGCCAGCGTCCTCTGGTCGCCCAGGAAGGCGGTGCTCCTGGTCCAAGCGTTGCAGCAGTTCCAGCCCCTGAGTGTGCCATCGCGCCGCTTGAGGATCTTCCTTGTCACGTTCAGACACCTGCCCCAGCTTGCAGAAGCCGATGGCAATATCCAGCGTTAGTTGAGCGTTGCTCGGATCGGCCTTTGCAAGTTGTTGCGAGATCTCGAGGTACTTCTGGTAGTGTGCCCGCGCCGGCTCGGTGGCCGCCAATCGCAGATGAGCGTCGCCTAGCTTAAAGTTCCCGATGGCCACCGCCCGCCGCGCCTCCGCGTTCTGCGCATCGGATGCCGCCAGACGTTCACACGTACCCATTGACTTCTGGTAGTTCGCCAACGCCTGCTGCAGGGCGCCCGCCTGCAAATCAACGTCGCCCAACCTCGAATACAGAATCGCGAGCTGCCACTGTGTCCCGGTGTTTTCCGGATCTGCAACCGCCAGACGCTCGGTGATCTCTTGGCACTTCTCGAAACAACGCCGTGCCTCGTTGGTCGATTCGCGCACGAGTTCCACATCGCCCAGCCGGATGTAAGCAGTCGCTAGATTGCGTTGGGCCAGCGTGTTGCTGGGATCGCTGGCTGCGAGGCGTTCCGAGATATCGCAGTACCTTTGGTAGTGCTCGCCAGCCTGTTCCGCCGCAGCGGATTGCCAAAACGCATCGCCCAACTTGAGGTGTGCCATCGCCAATCCGCGAAGCGTCTGCGCATCGTTGGGATCAGCGGCTGCCGAACGCTCGAAGACTTCCAGACATTTTTGGCATCGCTGTCGCGCCGGCTCCATAGTTCCTAACAACAAATCGAGGTCGCTCAGTCGGCTGTACGCAAGGGCCAAGTCCCGCTGGGCGCGAGCGTCCTGTGGCTCTGCGAGAGCCAATCGCTCGCAGATCGCTTCATACTTCTGAAAGCACTCGTGCGCCTGTTTGGTCGATCCTAGCCGCACTTGGATATCGCCGAGATTAAAGTACGAAACCGCCAAGTCACGCTGGCCCATGGGATCGTTGGGATTGGACTTCGCTAAGAGTTCCCGAATTGCCAGCGATTTGCCGTAATGCTCGCGTGCCTGTTCCGTCGTGCCCAACTGCAGGTAGACGTCGCCCAGCTTGTTATGAGCCACGCTGAGATCTCGCTGGACCTGCGAATCATCCGGTTGCAATGCTGCCAGACGCCCGCGAATTTCCAAGGATTCTCGGTAATGTTTCTGCGCCTCGTCAGGGGTTCCTAACCGCGTTTGAACGTTGCCCATTTTACTGTGCATGACCGCCAAGTCCCGCAGCGCCTGCGGATCCCGCGGAGCGGCTGCAGCCAGACGCTCGGCAAGTGCGAGGGACCGCGCGAATTGCTGACGGGCTTGCTCGGTCCCGTCGGGCCCACCCACGCGAAAAAAAATGTCCCCGAGATCGTGGTGTGCAACCAGGGCGTTGCGATCAAGGGCCGCGACCGAATCGACGCTCCGCGCGACTCGTTTCAGGCCATCCAGCGCCGTCTCCAGCATGCTGCGTTGAGCCTCCTGCGCCGCGGGCACGTTGTCCAGCTTTCGCTGAATATCGAAGATCACGCCTTCCAGCGTCCGCAGCGCGAGGTCAGCCTGTTGCTGAGCGACATCGCGGGATTGGCGGACTTCCTCGTTGGCATCGCGCAATCGCTGGTTGGCCGTGATGGCCTCGCGGCGCGCGGCGTTGACCCACAGAAAGGCCGCCGCGCTCCCCGCCACGATCAGCAGGAGGAGGGTCAGGGCCGCCGCCACCTTGCCCCGATGGCGGCGCACGTACTTGCCAAGCATGTAGCCCAGCGATGCCGGCTGGGCCAGCACCGGTTCACCGCTCTGCCAGCGAGCCAGGTCCGCGGCGAGGTCTCCGGCGGTGGCGTAACGCCGAGACCGATCCTTTTCCAGACACTTGAGCACGATCGCTTGCAAGTCCGTCGGAATCCGCGGATTGAACCGTCGAGGCCGCTCCGGATCGACCGATTGGACCTTTAGCATCAGATCGGGAATGGGCATCTGGTCGTCAGCGCCGAACATCGCGCGCAGCGTGAGCAGTTCCCACATAGTGGCGCCCAGGCTATAGACGTCGCTGCGGCGGTCCAGTCGCATGACCGACAGCAACTGTTCGGGACTGGCGTACCGCACCGTCCCCACGAACTGGCCCGTGCGAGTCATGCGCCCCTCGGCGTCGTCGGCCAGTTGGGCAAGTCCCAAATCCATCAGCACGGCATGCCCCTCCTCGGTCAGCATGATGTTGCCCGGCTTGATATCTCGGTGAACGACGCCATGCTCGTGCAGTGCGTGAGTCGCCTGCGCCACCTGCCGCACAATCTCGACCACGTGTTCGATGTACCCGCGGCTTCCCAGCGGGGCCCCGCGCCGGGAGCGAGACGACGCAGCCGCCGCGGTTGGCGCCGCGGGCTTGTCGGGCACCGAATGGTCGTTGATGACCGCGACGGGGTCCGTGTGGGCGGAACCAGATGCAGATTCCATGTCGTGGGCAGCACCCGCGGGTCTGACGCGCGACTCGCGGCCGTCAGAATCGCCGGATGGTTGCGGGGGTGCTGCTTCCAGCGGCCGGCAACCCTCGTGCCGACTTTCGCTAATCGAATGTTCCCGGGTCCGCGCTTGTTGGCAAGCGGTCGATACGGCGGCTTGCCATTGCGTCTGGTCGACCTCGGCCGCGGTAGCATTTTGCAACAGGCTGCAAACGTCGCCCAGGTCGGTCCCCTCGATCAATTCCATCGCAAAGAACTGGTCGTCCCCATCGGAGCCGGAAGTGAAGATCTTCACCAGGTGCGGATGCTCGACGCTGCCCAGGACACGGATCTCTCGCTGAAATCGCTGTTGCGCTTTCGGGTCGCCAAACTTGATGAGCCTTTTGAGGGCTACTTGTCGCCCGAGCGAAGGCTGCCACGCGCGGTACACGGTCCCCATGCCTCCTTGGCCGATGCGGCTGAGCAGTTCGAATTCGCCGATGCATCGCGGCTCCACACCAGCGGGCTCGGCAACGGCAGGCGGGTCTTCGGCCATGCTCTTCGCCGCCCAATGGCCCAGCGCCTCTTCATTAACAGGCGTTCCCAAGACGCGAGCCAGAAGCTGGCGCTGGTCGGCGGCCAGCACCTCGCGCCGAGCCTTGCCGGTCGTGTAACCCAAATACTCCACCTTCCGCTGACCTTGACGCCCGTTCAGAAAGTACGTCTCATCCAGGTCGGGATCGTACACCAACAGCGGATGCAACAGCCGGGAAGGCAGCAAGCCGGCATCGGCGACTCGGCAGGCCGGATCGGCGGCATCGGGGGGAACCAGGTAAAGATGCTCGGTTTGCGGCAGACACTCGGTGCGAGCCTCGGTTACTTCCAATGACTGCATCCGACGAGCTTGAGGTCCTTGCAGTTCGAGACGTTCGATAAGCCACTTGCCGGATGCCAGACGCCGCACGTCCGCTACATATACCATGCGTCTGCCCGCGAGAACGTCCAGTTTCCGCAAGATGTCCACCAGGCCGGCGAGCAGCGCCCGCGCCATCCGGTCATAGAACTCGCGGTTGCGCGCCCCCGCGGCACCATGGCCGATCTCGCGATTGCGGTAACTCACCAGCTGATCAAAAAGCTCCGTGAGCCGTACGGTGCTCCGAGCTGAGGGGCGATCCCTGTCCGTCAGCACGTCGCTCAATGCCGCCTGCAATCCCGCCGCCCCGGGCATGTCGTCACGCTGCCGTCCCAACACGAGGTCGCGCACACGCTCGAAATGCGCATCGTTTTCCGCCAGCACCGGCACCAGCCGCCGGACGAATTCCCACCAATGTCCTAGCGAAGGACGAGCCAGATTCCGCAGCCGCTCGTCCAGATCATCAACGTTTCGATTCGAGCCTGCGTATTCGATCACGGCGGCAGAAGCCAGCAGTCTCAGCGAGGCCTCCCAGAGATAGAAGGCTGCGAGGTGTCGTTCCAGTGGCGTCTTGGCGTTCTGGGCCCGTCGGCAGAGCTGGGCTAGCGGCAGCGGAAGCCGATCGAGTAATTCATGGTCGATTGAAATGTCGGCGTACATGGAGTAGTTCCTTGGAAATTACGGGCCACCTGCTCCCTCGCGGCATACAGACTTTGCCATCGACGCGGACACCCTCCCCAGGGTCGAATTACGCCGGTCCAGCGCGGTCGCGATAGAGCCAGCGGATTAAGCTGAAACAACATTCCAGTGTCACGAGCGAATTCTCAGCATCGGCATAATCGTGCGCTCCCGCATTTCCTCGTGTCCGCAGCAAGTGAAGGGTGTGAAGCCACTCGGCGGGGATGCGTTCCGTTTTCCCTAGGGCCACAATGCTTGCGTTCAAATTGCAGCCTGACTGAACTCGATGCTCTTCGCACAGGTGTTGGACGACTCGGTCAATGATTATCCGGACATTGGCCTGGGAAAGTTGGTGACTCGTTTCGGCGGTTTCGACAGCAATTAACAGCTCGTCCACGCTGACCGCAGAGCGTTCCCCAAACGACCGCACTCTTCGGGCCAAGTCGGCCAGACGCGCACCAACGGGCATCCGAATCACGGCATCGGGCGTGCTTGCGAGCAAGTCACCGGGCGAACTGCAGAAGCGGGCATGCCGATCGGCGACCAAAGCGTACGCCGTTTCCCAGCCGGAAAACGCCTCGTTTACGGTTGCGTACGCCTTCAAGAAGCAACTACCGATGTTCGCAGCATCCAGCCGCGTTTCGGACGAAAACGTCAGCCAGAACCTCTTGGCCACCTTGCGCGGCACGGCAAACCACGTGCAAATGACGGCGGCACAGTTGATCTTGGATGTGAAGGCAGTCAGCCAGGCGTCGAGTTCGGTGACAACTTCGCCTGGTGCACAACCGCTGTCGATATTGATGGCGACAACCAGCGGCGGCCATGCCGCCACGGGCTCCATCTGGCTCACGGCGTCGGCCAGCGCAGACAGTTCCGTTGCGTCAAAAAGGTAAACAGCGCGCGGGCACTGGTCCGGACGTCGCCGGAGGGCGTCCAGGTATTGGCGGGGCGTGAAGAGGCGAACGTTACCCGTCGCATCGCTCAAGAACGACGGGAGACTGGTACCGATGACAGCCAGCCTGGAAAAGGTTAGATTCTCGACCAAGTCCAGGGTGGGCGACATGCGATCCGTCTGTATTTCTTGTTGGTCCCCGGTCCGCAGCCAACCCCAGGGAACCCTCAGCTCGTCAGACACGACCAACGCCGCCCCTGCTTCCCGCAACTCGCCGACCGCATCGTTGGCGGCTGGCGAAGCAGAAACCCGTTCGAAGATCGCCTGCTTGGGATCTTGTGCGGGCCCAACGCAGAGTTCAGCGACGGCCCAGCTGCCGAGCCATGTCCATAAATCCTGGGCGTCGGGACGATAGCACACTAACTGTAGTCCCGTGGGCGAGGTGCGGTGCGAAAACACAGTGAGCACGCAGTCAAATCTCGCGGTTATCCGAAGATCTCGACGCTGACGGATCAGGGCCGGGAATCGCGATGGACGCTCCTCCCTGCCCCCCGCGGACAGACTCAAGTGTACGCTGCCCAGATAGAACGTCCCGTAGAACACCAGGAGCGTTGCCCTGCCCACGCCTTCCCTGTCCGGCCGGAGCACAAATTGTCGAGAACGGCGCGTGAAGTCTGCACCAGCCACTGGGCTGCCCTCGCACAAGAGCCCATCCAGCATAACCAGGGCGTGATAGGATTCCGCCTGTCGGATTCCGTCCCGTCGCGACGGCACAGACACGGCGTACTCCTCCCCGGCTCGGCATCTGGCGTGGCTGACCTGGATTCCCCCCTGACGCAGTTCTTGCTCCTCCAGCCCGATCGTTAGCAATACGCGATCACGACCGAACCTGCCGGTCGGCAAGATCGTCCGGGCAAGATGGGCCAGCCGCCGTGCGATGACGCCACAAGACGAGGTAATATCCGACTTCTCGTGCCGCCGCTTGGCCTTCGACAGCGGCGGGAGTCGAAAGTTTAGACGTGATTTTCCCCCTTCTCCCGCCGCCGCCGGTCTGCTAGCGATGCAGAGCGTGACAAGTGCGATCGTCACCGCGGACAAGACCCAAGGAAACGAAGCGGCAGGCGGATGAGCGGGATTCGCTTCGGATCCGAGCATTTTTTGCTGGGGGGGATCGGCGTACAGGGGAGGCAGGAACAGGATCGCATCTGGCGGCGATTGCGATGCACTTGCCTGGGAGGGGACGCCAGGCGAAATCCCCTGCACGTTCCCCGGACTTACGTCTTTAGCGGACGGATCCGAAAAGTCAGGTCCCGAGGACGCGACGGTGTCCTCCAGTCGAGTTCGCCTTCCGGTCTGCAGGTCCGACGAACCGGACAGTCTATCTGTCTCACTGGAAAGCACTGGCGGCGTTGTTCGGAACTGGTCGCCCGGGACGAGCTGAGCGCCTCGCACCGTCAACAGCTCAGGAACGCCCGCAAGGACCTGCCCGGTCGCCCCTACAGCCTCCATTTCCTTCGGCACTTCGGCGGCCCGACGAGAAAGACGCACCGGAGCACGGGCGCCAGACGCCCCTCCGGCCTCACGTTTCCGATTCACCAGCCTCTGCCTTCTTAGTTTCTTCGCTACCCTCCGCTCAGGTTCCAGAGCCGGAGTCAGCTTCGGTTCCGGAAATGCTTCGGTCGCCAGTCTGACCTTGAACATCGTCGATTCTGCAACGTCCGCGGTGAGGTATTCCGTCGCATCAAAATAGGCATCCTGCAAGTCCGCATGGAGCTTGACCATGTCGTTCGTTGAACTTAACACCAGCGTCTGTCTAAGACTCATCAGGTCCGATCTTTCCAAACGAGATATAGCAGAGTCCACGACTAGGAGATTCGCCTCCTGCTGGACAAGTGAGATGCGGTTTGCCTGAGAGCTCGTGGCCAGCCCTGAAACCGACCCCAGTACACGCTCGACCACGTCCGCGACGGATTCCTCGCCAGAATCGTCACTCGCCGACAACAGCGACTGGGATTGACGCAACAGAACTTCAAGCTGGCAGAGCAAAGGTAAAATGTCTCTTTCCGATGTGGTTATCTCGGCCTGCTCTGAAAAGGGTCTCTCACGCACGATCGCGGTTCTTGTACCCGCTCGCAGCAGACTTGCGTGAATTTGCCATGTACCGAAAAGCCTGTCAGCAACATCATGCGCCAGCATCCGTCGGGATTCGCGGCGGAGATCGCCCACCGAAAACGCCGACAATCTGCCTCCCGCCGCTTCTCCATCCGATAAAGACGCCGCTCCCTGGTCCGTCCGTGAAGCGAGACTCGGCGCATCTGACTTCGAGACAACACCCGTCGTTGGTCCGACAAATCCGGCGCGCGGGGAAGCGGATGGCCAGGGCCGTGAGAGCCAGGCGAGCAGCATGAGGAGGACCAGTCCACCCAGACAGCCGAGGAGAATATCGGCGAGAGACAATGGCAACGCGATCAAAGTTGGTTGGCTGATGGCACGACGGTCAGCCGCTTGAGATCGGCGTCGGCGAGCGGCCATGTGCTTCCTGCGGCCCCACGGGTCGAATCGGTGTGTCCCCGGCGTCGTGTCGGTCGGCGGCGGTTCGGCCGCTGCAGCGTCTCTGGCCGGGGGATGTCCGGAGGGAGCCGGGAATCCGGGCCGCCTGTGGTCCCCCAGTCCGAGATCGGATTTCGTCCAGCATCGGCGCCACAACAGAAACAGAACACTGAGGACGACTGTCACTCCGCACACCCATTGCAGAACGTCCTTCAAGGCAACGCCAAGCGTCGTTCTTTTGTGCGCAATCGGGTCTACCGCCGCAGGAATACGTCGCAGGCAGTAAGCCCCCCTGCCGATGACCCAAACCACTGCGCCGCGGCCTTGGTCGACGGGGATAACCATAACCGCTCGAAGCTCGGCGAGACGCTGCAAGTCCGCCAACATTCGGGTGGCGGTGCCATGCTCCGGATCCACGATTGACATCAACTCTTCGAACAACTTTGCCATAGCCCGTTGGTACAGGATATGGCTACTGCTGGCGACCTTCTCCAACTTCGGGTCACCCCACTCATCCTGCCCATGTCCTTCCTGGTCGCGGTCGTCTTGTCCCTCCCCTTGCTGATCGACATCGTCCTGGCCTGTGCCGCCGCCATCGCGGTCATCCGTGCCGTCTCCTTTGTGGTCTCCTCGGCCGGCGCCGTCGTCTCTGCCCGCACTCGCTGCCTTGTCATTCGCGTCCGGGTGTCCCGCACGACCCTCCTTGGTACTCTTACGGCCGCTATCGCCCGCCCAACCGGTCTCGAATCGGCCTGCCGGAAAAAAACAGATATTGGAGGCAAAACTGCCGTGCAGCAAACCAGGATGCTTCGCGTTTTCTAACAGCGATTTCAGGCTCTCATACAGAGCCGACTGGCCCTCGGAAGCCGACTGCGAAACCGGCGACACGGCGTACACCGCGAACAGCACCAGAAACACGCTCGCGGCGCCCAGCAGCACGCAGAAGAGCGGAGCAGCCTCGACAGGCTCGAACGCATGATCGCGATGCCGTTTCATGGACCATGACTCCCGCTCAGTGCGAATCAGCCGGGGATGCTCTTGGGAAGCCGTTCTGACAGCAAGTCATAGACAGCCTGTACAAGGGCCGCCAGTTCGGAGGTCGTGTCCCGTTCGGTCTCGTCCGCAAGCCTCGCGATAAGATGCTTCGAACACCAATGAGAAGCACGCGCCAAAGCGATGTCCTCGAGATGGTGGACCGCCCCCCAGACCGTCGCCACGATGATGCACTGGACCAGGGCAATTAACGTTGTGTCGAATGCAATCGCCAGGTAGTAGGTAACGGCGCTGAGGACATCGCCCAGGCTCTGTCCTGCTTCCGACGTGGCCACGAATGCGCTCAGCCCGCGGACGGCACCGCTGAGCCCCCAAACCGTCCCCACGAAACCTCCCATCGGCAAGACCCAAACGATGGTGCGTATCAACGAGTCGCCGGGCCGTCGCGAATCATCGTACTGGACAATCGCATTGCGCAACGCCTCTTCACTGTCGCTGACGTACCCTGTCTGACGATATCGCACGAGCACGGACTCTGCCAGTTGAAACGGGAAGAAATCGCCGGTCGACGAAACCCGAGCCGTCAGGGCGTCCAGCATGTCGCCTGCTCGAGATGAGTCAATCAGTCCGTTCCCGGATGTCCACAATCCTGTCAGACGTTCCATTGCGGTCTGTTGCTTCAGAGCGGTTCGCAGCCGGCCAGCCAATTGAGACAGGGCGAAGAAAGTCAGGAAGCAGAGGACCAACGGTATGGGACCGCGCTGCCACAGAATGTCCCGGACGTAGGTGTCCGCGACGGTGAGCGGCGAAAATACTGCGTAGATTGCCGTAGTGCAGACGGCTGCTACGGCAAGGTGCAACGACAGGTTGTGCCAACGCCAAGGCTTCATCGCTTGCTCCCGAACAACTTTCATAGTCAATCATGCTACTCCGTGGGCCGCCTGGCGCATAGCTGGAAAGAAGCAGCGTCACGAAAACTTTGCGCACCCTGGACCAGCGGCTCGGTCGAAGGCCGATTTGCTGATCCGGTTTTATGGTGGCTTCGTGGCTCGGCTCTTTTCGCGTGCCGCAGCCCAAAGACGGATGTAGTCCTGGTCCTGCGTGCTCAGACGGTTGATCGGCACGTGGCCCAACCCGGTACGCGTTCTCAGAATCGCAACGCCGTCGCGGGAGCTTTCGAGGACCGCTTCGACCGTCCGCCCGGTGCGGTCGGTCCAGGTGCGAAATTCTTGCTTCTCAAGCGGCGGCGTCGGCGTTTCGACTTCATCGGGCTTCTCGTGTACTCGCATCTGCGTCGTGTTGTCCGAGTACGTTTCGACTTCATTGGGCTTCTCGGGTACTGGGAGCGGCGCGGGACTAACGACGGACGACGCTCTCTGAGCTATCTGCGGAAGTCGATAATAACCCGATTCTTCCGGCGTCTGCAGGAGGGACACCACGCAAGCAGCAAGCTGCGGCTCGCTGGACGGCGTCTCGTCGTACAGGAAGTTAACCGAACTGCCGTCGCTCATTTGCGCGTATTGCGGCCAACCACTCGGGCTGAACTTCAGCCGCATGCCGTCGTTGAATTCCAACGACGACCGGTCCGGATAGTAGCCTGTGATCCCCCATCGCGCCCCATCCTCGGAGGAAAAAAAGAACTCGCGGCGAGTCTCGTCGAACTCCGGGCCTCCGAAACTCACCAGGATATCGCCCAGTTCCGATTGTAGGACCAACTGATCGGGCACAGCGAACTTCCGCTCTGGCTGGCGCGGGTCCGTCAGGACGAGTTGGCGGCGCGGGTTGGTGTGGGAACGCAGGCGAGGCACATTCCAGGTCGGTCTTCCCACCGACGTTTCAAACACCGGCAGCCCCAGCGGCAAGGCGTTGTTCAAATCGACCAGCTGACGTCCGACCGGAGTGGCCCGTTCGCTCTCGGCGGTAAACGGAGCAGCGGGGGGCCCGCGCGGCGTGGCGGACGGCGATCTCGGCATTCGCTTGAGCAGGATCGGTTCGCGCCCGACCGGAGCCGCGCCACGTTCCGAATCGGCGCTGAAGCCAGCGGTACGCTTCGCTTCCGGGGACTGATCGGGAGGACCGCGTACCGGATGCGCCTTCTGCTGCTCCTGCAGGAACAGACTAATCGCTTCGCGTCCGACCAGGGCCTGACGCTCGCTTTGGGCCAGACCTCGCTCGTCCACGAGGACCAAGTTCACCTGCGGTCCCTGTTCGTCGCTGGCGGAAGGTGGTCCGCGGATGTTTTCTCGGGCCTGATCGATCGTCGTCAGGTCGATTTGCGCACGGCCCACGACAGACGGACCGCGTTCGGACTCCGCCATCTCTGTCGTGGGCAGCGCCGCTGGAGGTGGCTGTTCGGAATCGCGCGGCGGGCGGAACTCGACCGCATGCTTACTGACCTTCATCTGGTCCAGACGTGTCTTGACCGTCGGCAAGCCGATTATCTGCACGGGGCCGTCAGCGGTCGTTGCTTGCCATGACCATTGGTCCGGCTGACCGTCCAGGCTGCCACGGGCGACGGTTGCCAACCGGGCCGCCCGGCTGTCCTTGTCGTTGGCGAAGAACGTATGCGGATCCGCATCCACGCCGCCGTAGACGCTGTACTCGTGAACCGCGATCAGATCCCCCTCCTGCTCCTTCACTTGCAGCGTGTTGGTTCTGGCGAGCGTCTGCCGCGGCGTCTCGACGCGCACCTGCTGTTGGTAGCCGCGAACGACGTCGCGATCCAGGGGGATCCGGGCGCGGTCCAACCACTCGGCCAGCACCAACAATCGAGCGAGCGCCTGGAGCCGGGCGAATTCCGGCCGAACCTCGGCGAACTTGTCGTAGAAATGCGAGAAGTGCGACGCGAATCGCCGGGCCTGTTTGTCTTCCGCGTCGGCGACCGGCACGAGTTCACCATTCGTCATGCGCATGACTTCGGTGCGCAGGAACAGCCGGCAGTGGAGAATCCACATCGCATGCCGATCTTCGGTTTCGCAGACGACGGGCTGGAATCCGTTGGAGCTGGTCGGGTTCTCGTGCCAACGCGGCCCTTGCTCCAGGTCCAAGGTCAGCCAGAAGCGATTCCAGGTCGAGTCCGCTCCCTGCTTCGAGCCCGCGCGCAATTGCAGCATGTTGTAGAATTCGGGAACATTGGCCGCGAACGCTTGGCCGGTGAAATTGTCCAGCCCTTGGCTGTAGCACTTCACCAACCTATCGCACTCGAACATAATCCAGCCGAGCGCGGAGTCCGCGCAGCCGCCGAAGTACTGCACGTTCATCGTCGGGCCGCGTGGGTTCTGCGGATCGGGGTCGATCGTCATCCCCAGCGGCTCTTTTTCGAAATAGACCGCCTGCAGCGCCACCATCAAGTCGTCGAGGTGGTAGGGGCCGCGTCCGGCCGCGGGTTTGCCGATCAGCAGCAGCAAGCCGCTCGGTTCGTCGTAGACCGCCCCTTCCAGAAGTTCCAGGCGTGCGAGTTGCTCGCCGAGGTATTGCCAGGCATCGAGACCAGGAGCCACGGCCGATCCACGCAATCGCGCAAAAGGATCAGAGACGTTAGCCGTCGGCCCGTACGTCACGAGCCGTTCTTCGCCGAACGAAGGCGCGGGGGCGCAACCAGCACCAAGACTGACCGCGAAACCGCAAGCGGCCAGGACGACTACACGGGCGAGGCCGAGTGCGGTTCGTAACCCGCCCGTCAGCGACTTGAGCACGGGGAATTGGGTTGCCATCGTGTTATCTCCCTTTGTTAGATCCCGGTCGCCGGAGTCGCCGGACGGAACGTTAACTCTGCGTTAGCCGAAGAACCTCCTCACCGATCTCCGCCGCAATCACCTTTCCTTCCGGCCATTGTTCGTATTGAGCAGCGCTCTCACGAAGATACCGAATTCCTTCCTGCGTGTCGCCTAGCAGGTACCGCGTTCTGGCGAGATTCTCCAGCGTCGGCGCGTACTCCTTGGGCTTGTCCAGCGAAGAATAGAGCATGGCAGCGCGCTGCAAGGTTGCGGCGGCCTGTACCAGGACCGGGCGATCACCGTCCGCATAGCCCCGGCCGAGATAGCAGCGCCCGAGATTGGCAAGCGCTCGGGCCTGCCGCTCCAGATCGTACAGCCGTTCGAACAGCGCACCTTCTTGTTCGTGAACCGCTCGCGCTTCGGCGTACGGCTTGCGGTCCGCCAGGAACACGCCCAGCCGGTCTAACGCATCTGCCAGGGCTTCTACGTCGTCTGTGCTCCGGCAGATCTTGACATCCTGGCGAAAATGGAACTCGGCGGTCGTGATATCCGACAGCTTCAGGTACGCGTCGCCCAGGTCGTGATGAGCCACCGCCAAATGACGCGCGTGCGGACTTGTGGCAAGCTGTTCGAGATTGGACTCCAGCAGCCGAACTGCCCGGCGCACGCGTTCCAACGCCGGCGATGGCTGATCGAGAATAGCCCGCGCGAGATTGTTCGTCACGATGCTCAGTAACCGCAGGTCGCCGAGCCGGCCGGCCTGCGGCAGCAGTTCCTGGTACAGCCGTTCCGCACGCTTCGGCTGGCCCTGCCGCAGCCACGTTCGGCCCAGTTCGTTGGCGATTTCCAGGAAGAACGCCTGCTGAGCCAGATCGAGAGGTTGGGAGTTGCTCCACGCCCGCAATCGCTCGAAGATCAATGTCCGTCACTCCACTTGAGGGTCGCCTGCTGCTGGCGGTTGGTGGTTGCTTGTGACAGTTCCCGGCACTTCCGCTCAAATACTCTCGCAGGTAGATGCCCGTGACATAGCGAAAGTTTGTCCCGGTCACTCGCAGGTGAAATCGCACCGCCGCTGGTTCGTTCGTGGAGGCGGTCCGTGCTGCGGCCAGTTTGTTTTCGACCACGGTCGCAAACACTGCCTTTCGGCACCGCTAACATCTTTCGTTCCGACGGCCGACAGGGCGACCACCATTCCAAAAAGAGTGGCGGCAAGACCCAAGTAGATGACAAACAGGTTCCAGTGCCGAGGAAAGCCGTCGGACAGCCAGTCAGGCAAAGGCCGCCCTTTTCGCCGGCACCTCATTGCGTACAGCGGGAACAAGAAGGTTGCCAACATCATCAGCGGACTGGCCGTTGTCAAATCCGCGGTGAAAAACCTGTACCACAGGCTTTGCCCTTCAGAACTCGCGGTGCTCTCACCGTACGCCGCGAAGTATCGAAAGGTGGCGACCCCATTCACCACCAGCCAAACCGCGATCACCAGAGCCGCCGCCACGCAAAAACCACGCAACGTCCCAAGCCGACCAATACGAACCGATCGCTCATTTGACATCTGAGGCACCAAACCGGCTCGATCCCTCGGATCCGCATCATCTGGTCCGAAGGCCTCGTCCGGAGATTTTAGGTTGAGGAAATCGCCACCCGATCAGAGTCAGTTGCCCAATAGTAGCAGGACGTATTTCCGCACGCAAGTAGTTTCCCGGCCGGAAGCAACACACGCTTTCGGACTTGCGCCAAGCCTCGAACGCACGAGTCGAACGCATGCCAACCGGCGACGGCAGAGCCGCCACTCACGACGTCCTCCTGGCACCCGGCCGACGTCGCCGCCCCGGCTTCAGGTCGGCCAACAGCTTCTGGAACTCTTGCCACAGACGCCGATCCCGCCGCAAAACGAAGGCGACCGTGTAGATCATTATGATGTTCGCGTGCGGCACGCCCGTCGCGTCATCGATCCGCCTTGCCAAACGGGTGGGATCCAGGCTGACCAATCGTCGCGCCTGCTCTGTGTTCGTGTCGCGATTGATCCGGCGAAGCATGCGCCGCGTCGTCCCGTCGAGATGGTCCATAGCCACGTGACGCAGGACGTTTTGCCAACGGCAACAGCGTGCCCACGTCAACAGCGTCCCCGGAAACTTGGCCCAGAACCACCCCACACAGACCTGGCGACCCTCGACCAGCGTCCGAAACAGTTCCTCGGCGGTCTGGTCGTCCGCCAGTCCCTCCAACAACAAGTTGATGCCGTGTTCCGTCACGCCCAGACGCGACAGCGGGCTCTCGTTCGGGTCCGAAGCGTCCAACTCGTCTACGTCGTCCCCCGCGGCTTCGCGGATGTCCTGTAAGAAATTTCGACTCACCACGCACCGGCAAAGGCTCTGCTGTAAGTTCTCCATCGCGATTCCCCTCCATTACTGATTGAAAGGGTTCGGCGACTCCAAGTCCATGCTTTTCGAACCGTGTATGCGCCAGCGACATACTGGAATGCACGAACCAAGATCTCTCGGCCCGGCGCATTGCGTGAAACGGCCGCAGCGAAGATATTGATGCAGTCTAGGTCGTGCGAATTGAACAGGAGGAAACCAAGGCAACAGAGACCCCGGATGCCGAGGTCCTTGAAAGCTCTCTGTTTTCTCCGTTCTCTCCTGTTCAAATTCGTTTTCGTTGCGGCCCCGGGCCGCGCTAGGAGTACCGGATATGAACCAAAGAGAAGCGGCGAAGGCAAGATTTGGCATCCTCGTCGGCGGCGGTCCTGCGCCGGGAATCAACGGTGTGATCACTGCCGCGACGCTTGAAGCCTTGCGTCAAGGCGGCGAGGTGTTCGGGATCGAAGATGGCTTCCAGTGGCAGGTCCAAGGGACATCTCGCACGTGCGGCCGCTGAGCGCCGACGTGGTCCAAACGGACCGCTTGCGAGGCGGCTCGCTCCTGCACACAGCGCGCGAGTACCCGTCCGCAAGCCCCGCCAAATTGCAGGCGGCGATCGAAAGTCTCCAGCGACTTGACATCACGCACTTGGTCACGATCGGTGGCGACGATACGGCGTTTGGTGCGTGCAACGTGTCTCGTTAACCCTGACAGCACAATCCGCGTGGCCCATGTACCCAAGACCATCGACAATGACTTGCCGCTGCCCGAAGCAGTACCCACGTTCGGCTTCCACACGGCCCGCCATCGCGGCGCGGAGCTGGTCACGAGCCTGTTGAAAGATGCCCGCACCACGCACCGCTGGTACGTGGTGGTCACGATGGGACGCTCGGCCGGCCACTTGGCTTTGGGCATCGGTACGGCCGCCGGGGCGCAGTTGACCTTGATCCCCGAAGAGTTGCCCAATCCTGGCACCAGCCTGCAGCTCCTTTGCGAGACGATCGAAGGCGCGATCTTCAAAGCGAAAGTCCAGGGGCAGGACTACGGCGTGGTGGTCATCGCCGAGGGCGTGGCCGAGTTGATGAAAGACGAACTCCAGGGCCATCCCATGGTGGTCGTGACCCACGACAAGTTCGGCCACCTGCGTCTCGCCGAAGTGCCCCTGGCGTTGATCCTGAAACGCCGGCTGCAGAAGCGTGCAGAAAAGTACGATTACGACGTCGGCTTCATCGACGCTACGTTGGGCTACGAACTTCGTTGTGCCGATCCGATCCCGTTTGACGTCGAGTACACGCAGCAACTGGGCTGGGCCGCCGTATGCTATCTCCTGTCGCCGCCCGTTTCACCCGCCGTCGAACGTGGTGCGCTGATCTCGATCCGGGATGGCCACCCGGAGCCGATTCCATTCGAGCGAATCCTGAACACCGAGACCGGCAAGACGGACGTTCGCAAAGTCAAGCTCACCGCGCTGGCTTACCAGTGCGCCCGCGATCACATGCTGCGACTGACGACGAGCGACGTGGACGATGCCGCCCGTCTGGACGCCCTCGCCGGCGCCAGCGGTCTTACGTCCGAGGCGTTCCGCGAGCGTTACGCCCGCGCCGCCCAATGTAGTCCTCTCGCTCCGCGAGAGGACCTCGCCGAGAACTTCGACGCACACGATATGTCCGAGATTATCCTCCGTTCGCCGCAGCAGTTCCAAGCAGGGCTGGACGCCGCCGCCGATGCGACCCTGGCACCACGCGCGTTCACCAGCGTCCTGGTGGGTGGCATGGGCGGCTCGTGGATGCCGGCCGGCTTGGTGGCTGAGGCCAAACTGGCTCGTGTGCCGGTTCGGATTCACCGGGATTACGGCCTGCCTGTCGACCTGGACCCCGCGAATACACTTGTCCTCGCTTACTCGTTTTCGGGCAATGCCGAGGAAACGCTGTCCGCCTACGAAGCAGCACGGCAGAGGAATTGCCACGTCATTGGCATCTCGACGGGCGGCAAGCTGGCGGAGCTGTGCGGCAACGCGTGGCCCTTCATCCGCATCCCCGCCGATCCGGCTGCGATTCAACCGCGCAGTGCCACGGGCTACGGCGTCGGGATCCTCGTGGGAGTGCTGGCACGCCATGAACTCGCCGCGCCGCAGGCCGAGGAAAGCGTCAAGAATCTGGGCACTATCCTCGCAGACTCGATGCAGGATGCTCGCGAGCAGGGCAAGGCACTAGCCTAGCTAAGGGGCTCATTCAGATGCGTCACAGTAAGTTCTTAGAACTGGTTTTCGGCAGCATTCTGGAGACATGCAGGCGCAACAGCTACGTTCTTGACAACACATTCCTGAAGGAAGTCGTTCTAGCCTCTGTTCGCCAATTCGGCCGTGACCAGGTGCTCGCTGCGACAACACAAATCACCGACGCAACGGTTCGAGAGAAGGTCGAGAAGGCAGTGCGATCTGCGCCAGCTTCGTAAATCGTCTGCCAGGTTTACGGCTCCGCCAACACCTCTTCGTAGGTCTGCCGCAGAAGCATCCGGTCCACCATCCCGAGTCGCAGAAACAGATTTCGTAGTGCCTCATGTTTCTGCCCCCATTTTTTTGCCCGCTTTTTCCAGCATGTACTCGCCCGAGCAGGCAGCGTCTGAAACGAGTCTGCCTTTTCGCTTCATCGGCAGTCCGACGCACCGGGGCTATTTCGGACGCGGAGAATTGCTAAGATAGCAGCCGAACGACCGCGACCCAAGTTGGCGCGCTTCGCCACCAGGAGATGACTATGCCTATCGAGATCCTCGTCACCGGGGACATCATCATTGACCACCATCTGTACGAAGGCCAGACGCGGCAGGCGGCGTCGCTCATGCGGCTGGGAACCCGCCACATTAAGACTGCCGGTGGAGCGAAGCTGCTGATGAACCTGCTGGAGGCGGTGGCGGCCGCTGGCGGCGAGCAGCAGGGCGAGCAGAAGCCCGGCCTCCGGTCGTGCGATATTGCCGTGGAGTGCGGCGTTGCGGAAGCCGCTTGGGAAGACTATCCACACCTCCAGGGTTTTGGACTGTACAGCCCTTTTCCTGCGGCACCCGGACAGTCCAAGGCCAAGGTCTGGAGACTTCGATTGCCGGTGGGTTACGGCGAGTGTGACGGAAAAAAGGAGGACTACACGCCAAGGATCAACCCCGACGTCGCGGGAAAACGCCATCATATTTGGTTGATTGACGATGCAGGGCTGGATTTTCGGCATCGCCAGTCGGCCGGGGCATGGCCAGCGGCGTTGCGGGGACAAGAGGGCCCCACTCCGGACTGGATCATCGTGAAGATGTCGGCCCCTCTGGCATCGGGGGATCTTTGGCAGACGATCGTCGCGGGTCAGTTCCAGGATACCCGCCTTCCCGCCGATTCCCTCGCTAGCCGCTCGATCGTTGTCGTCTCGGCTGAGGACGTACGGTGCGAGTCGGCGGTGATCAGCCGCGGCGTGTCATGGGAGCGGACCGCACTGGACCTCGCCAAGGCAGTGCGGGAGAATCCCGTCCTGCGGGAACTGACGGCGTGCCGGTACCTGATCGTGATGTTCGGCGCCGAGGGGGCGGTGCTGGTCGATTGTCGCGAACGCGGCCGTCCGCACTGCCACCTCGTCTTCGACCCGTCCCATTGCGAAGGCGATTGGACGGGCCGGATCGAGGGAGATGTTTTTGGCAGGATGTCGTCGTTCGTGGCCGGGATCACGGCCGGGCTGGCTAAAACCCTCGCGCCATCAGCCGCCGAAGGGCACGCCAAAGAGGACGCGGAAATCGATTCGCTCCTGGCCGGGATCGGCGCCGGACTCGCGGGGGCCCGCCGGCTGTTGCTTTGCGGCCACGGCGCGGAAGGTTCCGACCCCTCTCTGCCGCTGGCCGAAGTTGCGAAGGAGATCCTCGCGCCACAGTTCCGCTTTGAGCAGACCCAGGTCCCCGAAGGCACCGCCACGGGAATCGCCGGCCCCGGGACGTGGCGGATCCTCGAAGGCAACCCCGCGCGCCGATCCGGGCTGGGTGCGTTGACCCGAGGCCGAGCGCGATTGGTGGCCCAGTTCGGACTGAAAACCCTGTCGGGAGTCCCGTACCTCCGCTTCGGCGATTTGAGGACGGTCGATCGCGGCGAAATCGAAAGCCTCCGCAACATCCGGACGCTGATCGAGCAGTATCGGCAGAACCCGAACCCGGGCCGGCCGCTCTCGATCGCCGTGTTCGGCCAGCCCGGCTCGGGCAAATCATTCGGCGTGAAGCAGATCGCCAAGGCCGTGTTCGGAGACAAGGTGCCGATCCTGGACTTCAATCTGTCCCAGCTCAGCATCCGCGACGACTCGGTGCTGATCGGCGCGTTTCATCAAGTCCGCGACAAGGTGCTCAAAGGGGCCACGCCGGTCGTCTTCTGGGACGAGTTCGACTCGGTCCAGCTTCAATGGCTGGCAAGGCTTCTGGCCCCGATGCAGGATGGGACGTTTCTCGAGGGGCAGATGGTTCGTCCCGTGGGGAAGTGCGTATTTGTTTTTGCGGGCGGCACGAGCTATGACTTCGCCAGCTTCGGCCCGCCAGCGCTAACGGAACAGGAGCGGTCCAGGCTGGCTCCCGAAGACGCCAAAGGGCTTCTCGGAGAGCAGCAGTTCTTCAAGGGCCGCAAAGGGCCCGACTTCAAGAGCCGGCTGGCAGCCTATCTGAACGTCGCCGGCCCGAATCAACGGCAAATCCGCTGCCGGCTGCAGAAGCACTATGAACCGGATCCCACCGACACCGGCTATCCGCTTCGCCGCGCCTTGCTGTTGCGGTCCCAGTTCGGGCTGCAGGACGACGAGAAGCTCGATATCGATGCGGGGCTTCTCTCGGCGTTCCTGGAAATCGGCGAGTACCGGCACGGCGCTCGCTCGATGGACAAGATCATCGAGCACGTGAAAACGCGCAGCCGAGGCGGACGCGTGCGGCCTTCGCATCTGCCGCCTGACGAGTTGCTCGACCTGTACGTCGACGCCGCGGAGTTCTACAGGCTGTTGGAGCCGGATCTCGAATTCCAGCAGATGGCCGAAGCCGTCGCTGCGGCGATTCATCATGCCTTTCTCGAAGACCGGAACAAGGAGCAGACCCCGGTTGCCTCGCATCTTCGAAGAACATTCTACGAGCTGCGTCCGGACGATCGAGAGCAGAACCTGGCCGCCGCCCGCCGCATGCCGGAAGTCCTTTCGATCGCCGACCTGACGCTGGTCCGCCAAGCGGCCGGCAGCCAAGACTGCGGGAGCGAGGTCGCGCGGCGCATCGAGGAAACGCTCGAGGAGATGGCCGAGGCGGAACACAACGGGTGGATGGAGCACCGGTTCCGCAACGATTGGCGATACGCCCCGATTAGAGATGACCGTCAGAAGCTGCAGGACTGTCTGCTGCCATATTCCCAACTGCCGGCACATCAGAAGGAGAAGGACCGCCAGCAGGTCCGGCGGTATCCGGAGTTCGCCGCGATCGCCGGCTATCGAATCGTCCCTCGGAACCAAGCATGAGCGATTCATCAGCAGCAGCGAAATCACGCGCGGGACATTGACCAGGGTCCGTGCGGCAGAGAAGTTGCCGACCGCTGCCAGAGAGGCTCCGCGATGCGAGAAGCCTGGAAAACTGTCGCCCGCAGTTTATTGGGCGAGGCAGAAACGTCGCTGCCGGTTCACCAAGATCCACCTTCTTCAGCCCCGCCTTGATAGGTTGGCGAGGGTGAATACAGGCAGGCAAACGCGGGACGTTTCGGTGCGAATCACGTGTTGAAGGGACTCAGGCCCCTCCGTGTTTCGGTTGTTCGTGATCAGGACCACCTGCTCCCGTTGGCAAGTGCGCCACAGCGTCGCGTCATCAACGTCGGGTGGCAAGCCGATTTCAGCGAACGTGAGGACCGGAACGTCAAGTTCGTTCCACAGTCCCAACCACTCGTCGCTTAGCAACGTGCGCAGCAGCACTTCGAAGTGGCCGTCCGCGTTATGATCTGCCAGAATTCCCTTCATGGACGTTGAGCTTTCGTTGCTTACGGCGTTCGGCCAATCGAGTTTGGAACTTGGCATGCGTGGCGTCCAACTTCGCCTGCAATTCCGGCGGATTGCCGCGGGCTTTGCGGTCACGGATTTTGGCATACTCCGCCAGCACTTCCTCCCGATGCCGTTCGATATACTCCAAAGCGACGGAAACTTGAGACGACGACAACCGCAGCGTCGCCGCGATCGCGTCGCGATGCCAATGGTCTTTGGCATAGTCCCAGATGTCGAAGACCGTAATGCGCGTGCCGGCAATTTCCGGTCCGCGTCCCCGATTGATAATCGCGCTTTCATAGCGAAACTCCCTTCAGTGTATGCCCCGCGAATGGCCCATCCGATTTCTGATTATAGATCCCGGCACAGGGACGTGTCGAGCCATCGCGTCGCATGACCAAAGGAATCAGCATCCGCGACGCACCTACGACGAGGGTATCCGGTAGCCACGTCATTCGAGTGTCCGTCTTTTCTCGAACGGACCGTGGGACGCTCGTTGTAGTCCGGGCATGGAGCCGGCGACCCGATCGAAGAAACCAGGTCCCCTTGCTGTCGGGGCGCACTGCCGATGCCGCCCAGCGTGTAATCGGGGACGATCGGTGACAGTCGCCCAACGTCCGCTCCCCCGCCAGCGAAGCGGTCGCGACGATCACGGAGTCGCAGTCACCCTTTCCCCCGGTCGAGAAAAGAGGTGCGTCCCCTTTGCCCGCCCCGTTGCTTTTTCGCCCGATGGCCGCTTCTTCGCAAGCGGAGCGGCCGACGGGAGGATCTATTTATGGAACCCCGATTCAGGGACACGGATACGTGGTCTGATCGGACACGCCGGAGGCGTCACCGGCCTCGCCATATCGCCTGATAGCCGCTGGATCGCCAGTTCTTCGTTGGACGGGACCGTAAGACTGTGGGACGCCAACACAGGGTCGGAGGTTTGTTCGCTGTCCGGGCATCGTGGCTCGGTCTGGTGTGTGGCCTTCGACGTTAGCGGTCACTACTTGGTCAGCGGCGGGCTGGACAGCACCGTACGCGTCTGGCAGCTCCCCGAGGGCAAGCCTGTGGTCTGCTGTCAGGGGCATCGGGCGTGGGTGACGAGCGTCGTGTTCTCGCAAGACGGCCAACGGATCTTCAGTGGATCAATGGACAAGTCGATTCGCGTCTGGCACTCATCCAGCGGCCGCGAGTTGGCCCGGTTGGATGGACATACTGAAGCCGTGATGACCATCTGCCTGGCAACCGCCCCTCGGCAGATCATCAGCGGTTCAGCCGACAAAACTATACGGGCCCGGGATGCGGAAACGCGGAATGAACTCGTTTGCCTGCGCGGACAGGAGGGACGCATTTGCGCCGTGGTCCATTCCTTGCACGGCGGTTGGCTTGCCAGCGGCGGGACCGACCGTCGAATCGTCATCTGGAATCTGAATGCCCGCGAATCGCAGCGACTGCGCGGACACGCGGATGGAATCCTGTGCCTTGCATTCTCGCCAGACGGTCGCATCCTCGCCAGCGGTTCCTACGATAAGACCGTACGCTTGTGGAACCCCTACACGGGCCTTGAAACTAATTGTCTTCGCGGCCACGCTGGCTCCTACGTTCCGCAAGTCCTCGCCTCCATTTCTGCTGGATTTCCTAAGTTCAAGTAAGACCAGCGATACACCAGGCCAGGCTTGAGAGAGCCCTACGCAAACACGGCAAGAGCCTCACTTTGTGAGATTGCTAGTGAGGACGAATCGCGGTCTCATACCCTACCTCTTTCCGCCGTTCGTAGCGGAGGCAGCCGTTATCGTGCGAGTTCGCCTGCGCGCTTTCACTTCGCACGCTCACGTGTTCTGCTCCGTAAGAGCAACGCAGGTCGGACTCGCCTGCCGCAAGATTGTTCGGT
>Ga0351873_10112_pt1 | contig 23774 bp, 17 predicted proteins | sample TotcelFGM3001N11_FD_206764 | JGI IMG/M metagenome (GOLD analysis project Ga0351873, IMG submission 206764) | Enriched cells from coal bed in the Powder River Basin, Montana, United States - Total cells FGM rep2 HSBNCT.FGM.300.1.N11 ... | reverse complement strand
GTCAAGCTTACTGATGAAAACGTATAGATTACCGGTGCCATCCTCGCACGCGGCCGGCGTATTCGGGCTTGTTCCCTTTGGAGCTGTTACGGTAGCTCCCCACTTGCCGGTGGGGTCCTTGATTTTCAGAGCCACTTTTCCCGAGCTTGCCATTCCAACAGGAAGCGTGGTGATCCTGCCGGCTCCGGTTTCGGAGACAAGGAGGAGCCCGGTCTCGGAATCAAAGACAAGACCTGTTGGATTGACAAGATTCTTGGCTATCTCTACCTGTTGCCCAAGGGTGGTCAACTTGAAGATTTGTCCTGATCCAGAATCAGCCACGTATAAATTGCCCTGTCGGTCTTCCGCGATGCCATTCGGCTGGATCAAACCACCCAATAGAACATTGCAAGAGCCGTTGGATGCATTAATGTTGACAAGCGAGTCACCCTTGGTTCCTGCTATCGACCCGACACCCTGCCGGTAGAGAAGGAAGCGGAACTCACCAGTGGTGTTCCCTATCCTTGTAACTTCCTGATACGGCTCGACTTCGTTAATGACAACGCTCCCAAGATAAAAGGCACTATGCCATTCGTTTCCGGCAATAAACAGCCTGCTGGATGGTAGGCCCGGACCCTCCACTGCGATGCCTGAATTAAACGCACGGAGATAGTTAGAGCTGAGTACAGTGCTGGTAACCGTGTTGTTTGAATCGAGTCGGTACAAGTTGTGCGTGCCAGTTTCCAAACCATACAGATTCCCCGCAGCGTCAAAGACGATATTGAGGTCCGGAGTGAATGAATCGGTAGCGACGGAGGGATTGCCGGCGCGACCATTTTGAGTGATAGGAATAGACCAGACTCTCCCGGACGTGCCGCTCTTAACGTAGAGTAAGCGCTCCGTCGGGTGGATCGCCAGCCCTGTGGGTGCCGCTAGCCCACTGATGAACGACCCAGAAATCCCGGAGCGCGGCAGGAACAACAGAAGCAACAAGAACGCTAAAGGTACGAGCAGAGTTCTAATTCCAATCGATAAAGACCGCTTTCTCCTAACCCCGCTCTTCACATATAGAGATCTTTCGTTTGGACGAATTGCTATTCCGGTAGGGTTGGTCAGGCCAGTTATGAAGGTGCCGGAGTGAGCGGTGAATGGAAGGACAAGTCCTAAAAAGAAAAGAAGGAATGGAGTCGCGCAGTTCATGGACATCTTGTTGATTCTCATTACCTTTGTCCTTTCTAATTGGTGAGTAGTTTGAAAACGCATGGCAGATAACTGGCCGCCGGGCGAGGGCGTATCGAGAAAATCGGTTGATCGACCATGGCCTGTCAACTGAATCACTGGCCTTGATCTCTCAGTTGCTGGCATTCCAATAGCTTCTGGAGCTTCTTCGCTTCTTTATTGGCGTAGTCATTAACTCTGAAAGCTGAGGAGAAACGATCGACTTTAACAGCTTTTGCCGGATTGTGGTACCGGCTATCGAAAGCATGGTCAAGACTTAACATACCCATGTGCAGCCCGAATTTCGCACCTTTAAAGCTGAAGAACCATGAGTCTAGATAGATGTCAGCCCCTTCTTCGCTGATCAATGCTAAGTTGGCATTCTTGACATAGCCGTGGATTGGATCTCCGTATTCGTTAACTCCGGTGATGGAACCATTTCTTGAGACATTTGTAACAGTGAAAGTATCCGTAAATTGGCTGGTACTAATGCGGTATGTAACTTGCCAGGTACCCAACAGGCTTTTATAATTTGCTCCGAAGCATTTGGATTCCAGAGGATCCAGCGCAAGGATCAACACGATTAGCCCCAAAATTATGCCCCTGGTCTTCATCATTCTCTCCTTCTCTCGCATTGTCGTTATAGACCTGGTTGCCTTTGTGGCAGACCTTGGATACCGAACGAGCAACTTTTGCTGATTTATCGCTTCTTCTTCTTATCTTCAGGTTGTTGCTGCGCCTTGGGTTGCTGCTTCGGTTTGGCCTGAGGCTGCGGTCGTTGCTGCTGCACTTGCTGGCGCTGCTGCATCTGCTGCTGTCTTTGTTGTTGCTGTTGCTGTACCTGTTGCTGACGTTGTTGCATCTGCTGCTGTTGCTGTTGACGCTGCTGTTGCTGTTGCTGTTGCTGTTGACGCTGCTGTTGCTGTTGCTGTTGCTGCTGGGGCCTGGCCGTCTGTGTCCTTTTCTCACGTTGGGCTCGACCCACCGATTCCGCCCCCTTGTCCCGTCCCTGAGCGGGACGCCCTGACACTGTAGCAGCCCCCTGATCACGCCGGCCCTTGCCGGATCGGGCAGAATGCCCGGCTTGCTTGTCCCGCGACTGATCTTGTGGACCGTCTGGCTGCTGCCCACGTGCGGACTGCTGCTCTCGTGCATCTTGCTTCCGCCCGGGCTTGTCCGGTTTGGCGTCATGCTCGCTGCTCGCGGCTTTTCCCCGTTCCGGTGCTCCCGCATGCTCCCTGGCTGGTTGTGCGCCGGGCTTGAACTGTTCAGCGTTTTCGGCTCTCGGGGATTTGACGCCACCGGCAGGTACGCGCTCGGAACCGTTCTCCCCAGTGGATTTCAAGGCACGGTCCGCTTGCTCGGCCGTGGGTCTGTGAGACCGTCCAGGACGTTCTGCTTGCTCATCCGTTGATCGGCGAGGGTTGTCGATCCTTGGGTGCTGACCCGGGACCTCGGGTTGAGTGGAAGCGACTGACCGCCTGGGTGTCCTGCCGGGGCTGGGGAGCTCCGCCTTCTTGAGAGGCTCGGCATTGCGAGGGACCTTTGCGGCCTTACCGACAACCGACCTGCCATTGAGGTCGCGCGTCTGCCTTGCATTGGCATTAACGTTGCGCACACGGTCCCCAATGGCCCTGTCGGGCTTGCGCGACACTTGCCTGTTCGTGAAATCATGCTTCTTGTTCAAGACGGAGCCGTCTCTAAACATTCTTTTATGAACCACGGCCGACGCCCTGTAATTTGTGACTCTTGTCACGTTCACGTTTCTTATGTTCGTCGTCGAATAGTAGTTGTTGACAGAATAGAAGTTCTGCTGGTTCACCACAACGGAATGCCCCCAGTAGGCATATCCTCCGATGTCGATATTCACTACCGGAAGTGTTGCGACGACGAGCGAGGCGGGGCCCCAGTAAGCGACGGAGTAGTAAGGCTCGTATGGCGCAAGCGGCACCCACCCGATTTCGACATCCGAGCTGAACCAGGCGACACGTCCGGGATACCAGTTGAGCCCGACGCTCACGATCGGTGTCACGCCCACCGCCGCATGCACTACCGGAGGCGCCCAATACCATCCACCCCCCACAAGAATCCAGTTTCCGTAGTGATGTGTGACGTACCCGAACGGCTCGTCAGGGACCCAGCACTGATCGCCGTTCCATTCCGTCCATCGTCCTTCGGTGAACGGAGTCCAGTCCCCCCTGACGCGAGTCGGCCGCCATACCCAAGTTTCACACTTGCACTTGTCGTAGTAAACCTTTTCCCACCGGCCATTCTCGTCCAACTCATACGAGTCGGATTTCAACTCCTCGGGTAGATACTGGATCGAGTCACCTTTAACCTGCAACCGGTTCTCCCATAATTTGTCCCGTTCAACGTTCCAGTCGTTCCAGGCGGCATCCGTCGAGCCACTTCCAAGACCTGTCTGCTGCCCATCGGCCAGAATTGATGACTCTCCGGCAATTACTTCGTACTTTGCGGCCTCACTGAGAGGAACGAAGAAGACCTTGTCCTTCACTGATATGACCTCGACCGAGTCCTTGCCCACGTACAGATCGAAGCTTGACCTCGGGGGACCCAGCACGTAGCCGAAAGGCGTTGTCGCCTTGACGATGGTGGATGGACTCTTGTTCACCAATCGAGCAACTCCCGCGCCAACGTCCACCTCCGTCAGGTCCTCGCCCAGTTTGGTGAGTTGGAATTCGGTGTCGGAGCCCACCCTGGCCAGCGTGTTGTTGGGCAGAGCGAATTCGGCCTTTCCACCCTCATCCGAGTACAAGGCGTCTTCCGCTCGAACCGGGGTGTCCTTGATGACGGCCACCCAATCGTCCTGCTCGGCCAGGTATCGAAGAACGTTCCCCTGCGCTTCGGTCATGCGCCCCACCATTACTGGGCTGTTCTCCGCAGGCCCCTCCGCGCAAAGCACAGGCAGGACGAAGAGGAACGTTAAACCGGCAACCAGTCCTGCTGACGACAAAGATCGTATTTTCCCGTTCATCACGCACTCCTCCTCTTTCGTTACCTGGCCTTATGGCCCACGCCGGAAACGCGCGCGCTGCCTCATCAGAGACCGTCGGCAAAGCAATGCCGCCCTCGTCCCGCAACAACGCGGAGCCCCCTTCCAGTTCCAACATCATCCGCACTGGTCTTTTAGATGAAAAAAAGTGGCAATATATTCCAGTCCGACAGCAGCTTTTCCGTAACACCAGGTGGAGCTCGATGGTTTTCTACTGAACCATTAGCTCCTTGATGGCGACAGAAAAGCTGTGGCCGCGCCCATCGTAGTATTCCGCGGTGAAAGTGTATGATTTGCCCGCACTCTTCTGCTCGTGGAACACGATCTGGGACGTGCGGACCGATCTTGCTGGAAATTCACGGAAATGAATCAGTTCGCCATCTTTGAACCGGTGCCGTTTGCCGTCCTCGTCAATAAGAAAGGCGTTCGACTCGGGTTTGGTCAGGACAAGGTTGAGTGCATTTCTGCTTTTGTTGAAGTAGTTCAGTTTAAGATCAAATCCTGCAGGTTCATGCTTGAATGAAACCACTTCGATCCTGACGAAGTCGTTTTCAAACGGGACATCCTTTCGAATCTCGGGCGTCCTGCCTGAAACAGGGATCGATACGCCGCCGGCCACAGGAATCAAAGATTTGCGCCGTGGCACTTTCGGCCCCCTCCGACTCCCCTTGGAATCGAGCATTGCCAGGACTTCCGGGGTCTTTGTGATCTCCACCTGCGCCGCGCTGATGACGACGCCTTTTTCCACGTCCACCAGGCGTGCCCGCACAGCAACGTCGTTTCCCATGTCCGTCGCGGCGCCTACAAGCACGGCCTGAGTGCCCAGGAGCTGCCCCAGTTTCTGCGCCGTGCCGACATTGATCATCCCGGAATAGGTGATCTTCCGATCATGCAGTACTTTTTCCAGTTGTGCCCGTTCAACGACCTGCATGCCTTTTTGGGTGAACAGAACGGAAAAACTTTCATAGACGTTCCTGGTGAAATCGTTGGAGCCATCACGATAAGGAAATTCAGTCAATCCGATGCGGGTCACTTTCTTGCGCTTCTGGAATACTTTGTCCCCCTTTTCGATCTGGCCGAACGAGGTGACAATGCTTGCCATGGACATGCCTTTTCTGACCCTGGTCACCCTAATCTCCGCAACGGGTCTCTCTTTGTGAAGCAACCTATTCCCCGTGGCGATGGGCTCTCCGAACCGGATCACATCGAGCTCGCAGCCTTCGTAGATGCACTCTTTCTCTCCCAGATTGATGTAGACGGTCTGGCCTTCCAGAGCAACCACCTCACCCGAGGTGGAAGAAGTGAGCTTATCGGCCAGTTCCTCGATCCGGGCTGACAATGCACCTTCCGCCCTCACCGGCGGGCTAGGGCACATCAGGGGAAAAAGACATAGAATCGAGAGGAGCCCTGGAAGCTTCATTTCATGTAGGCCCTTTCGCGCAATTTCAGATATGCGCCACATCCAATGGGAGTGAGCCGAAATGGCAAGGCCATGCGAAAGGTGTCTATTGCCGCAAGAGAGGAGCCTGGGAAAGCCGATGACGATGGATCAATGAACGCGTCGGAAATTCGACTTCTGATCTTCAAGTAAGAACTGGACGTTGAACATCGTGCTTAATTCCCTCCCACCCAACAGCACCGTGGGAAAAAGTATACAATGGCGCCCCCCTCATTTCATAGCGAAAACTTAGTGGCCTGTTCGGCTTTCTGCCGGAGTATTCTCGGATTAAGCCTCAAGATGGGTCAAATCAAGCCGGCAAGCAGCAGACTTCTTTGAATGCCGTTGCAGGCCTGGCAGCCAGGTTTCATCTCCGCCAGTCTATTTCTGGCCACGGAAGCGTACTCACCCTCGGCATACTCTGTGAGAAGCCTGGTCAGATAATACCCGGCCCTCTTGAAATCATGCTTGTTGAACTGGTAATCATAGGCGAACTCCAACAACGTGAGCTCGGGCAATCTTGTCAATGCATATTCATCGATTTCCTTGAGCAGCCTGGCCCGTTTGTCTCTCTGATCCTTCAACTCGTCCACTATCTTTTGCACTTCTTCTTCGCTGAAGAGGTGCCTGCAGTGCTTGCAGATGCGAGCCTCGGCCTTGACGAATTCCGCGCACATGGGGCACTTCTTCATCCCGGACTTAACACCAAGCCGAGAGTATGCATCCAGGTCCGCGACATCGCCATTGTTGTCGACAAACCCCATATTGGATTCCGCAGAGGTTGCACGCCGCTCTAAATGGAGAGCTCCCTGATCCGTAACATCGTCATCGGAGAACAGATCTCCAATGGATGGCTGGGTAATGTGTGACGTTGTTCGGATCACGGCATTGTTCCTGCCCAAGAATGATCCGATCAATAGAGATGCCACGGAGACGACGAATAGGACCACGGTTATTGTAAAGAGCGTTGATTGGCCACTCATGCGTTCTCCCAGGAGCGCCGTCCAGGTGACAGGACTGAATATCAAGAGATTGATCAGACACGCAAAGAAAGTGGCCAGAGGAAAAACCTTGTTTCCGCAGAGACCGGCGAGAGTGGCAAGTACAAGTGAAAGCCATACAAAATAGATGGTCACGATCGGAACGGAATAACCCAAGATGGCAACCACCAACGAAGCAACACCAAATCCTGTTCCCATTTCATCTCCTCCTTCTCTTGCGCTCTTTCAGTTGGATACACTCAGCGGTGTCGCCACGGGTCTATTCCCAGCCAGAGCCAAACGACCGGGATGGACACTCCCCCATCTTGCAATGGGTCTTGCCGTGGCCTTCTTTTTGTAAGTAGGAGATGAAGAAAACGTGAGGATTATTCCAGGATCATGAGATGGATTTTATATTTTCACCAGCGTTTCTCACCACGGGCATAGGCTAAATCATCCTCGAGCTCTTCCTCGCCGTAATGCCGTGGAATGTACCGTTCTCCGAGTAACCGCCCGAGCTCGTATTTACCCATCCCGGCAAGCTCTCGCGCTTTTCCGAATGACAGGGCTCCCTTGGCGTACAAAGCAACCGCCAGCTCCACCATCAACTCCTGCGCCATGCGCTCTTCGGGCATACGGATAGCTTGGGCAACGGAATCAGGGATATGTAATTCTAAGCTCATTTCTTGCCTCGTCCTCTCCATGACTCACAATCTGAACTGGCTGTTCCGCAGCGGTTGGAGCATCGGCCTGGTTTTTCAACAGACACCCATCATCATAACACCTCGGTTCGATTCATGCATTACGACATAGGCGCCATGTACAATGGTTTGAGAACGCCCGGAATCCCTTACCGGCAGTCAACAGCAAGGCGTCATGACTCAAATTTCTTCTTGTGGGGCTTGCCCTCCAAGACGAAGCCCTCACCATTCCACCGATACTTCAAGGTGCTAATGTATTCCGGGCAGCAGTGAGGCCCCCCCACATAACGCTGAACGACCAGCATCCGGTCTTCTATGACGATTTCGTCATCAAGAGTTCTCCAGACGTTGCCTTCGCTGGTAGTGGGACTCACCGGATACCACCGGTGATAGTCATGTTCCGTGGCATCTTCACTGATCAGGGCAAGCTGTGTCAGTCGATCCTTCAAGGTGAATACGTATATGTCGGTTCCCCACCAATTGGCCCCCTCGAGAGCCCATGTGACAATAACAACAGCCTCGTCCTTTCCATCCCCCGTCAAATCACCATACAGCTGCCGTGTGACGCCCAGACTGCCATCGCGTGTTTCGAATTTCCCGTTGCTTACCTTGACTCTTCTGCCCGCTCTGAGCGTCACCCGCGCGGCATTGGACAGTTGAAACGTGAAGTTGTTGAAATCCACGCTTCTAATGTCATTTGGGCTCGCGGCTTCCTTACCCGGCCGCACCGACCCAGTATCGGGCTTCACCTCGGCGGCCGGTGAATACGACGTGACAGATAAGAGTGGAACCGCCAGCAGCAGCATGATCGCAACCCGGACCCTGGACGAAATGGAATATCCATGCATTGGCATCCCTCCTGTCAGTTGGCCTGCCTACAATTTGGCTAAGATCATCCATTCGCGTGCAAAGATGGCAGGGTCTTCCTGGCCAGTTTCAGAGACTTATAGGCATGAAAACGGTGATTCTGCTTTTGTTCAGCATGACAAGCCCCCTTTTTGCTTCTTATCAGACACAACAGCAGATCAGAGATCGAGGCACGGTTACACTTATGCTTCATTGCTTGAGCTCGATGCCTTCAATAGTCCGTCCACTGGATGTTGAATGCTCCGTGATGTTTTGCTGTATGAATGTCAAAAAGCCAAAAGAACTCAACCTCAGTCGGCCAGGTATCATCTGGATCAATACAGAGATCGTATCTGCCCTTACCCAGCGACGTGACCGTAAAATCATAGCCCATTTGAGGCCGACCGGCTTGGAGAAGTGTGAAGTTAGCTTCGGATAAACCTCCGATAGGTTTACCTGTTGCTTGACTTAGAAGGACCATTTTTGTGCAGACCGGCTCAGAGCCACGATATTTACCCCGATTAGAAGTATCAGAGTAAACGGTGACTTGGATCAAATCCGCAGATGCAACACCAGCAAAACAAGCTTGAAACACCAACGCAAGGATCAAAATATTCCTCTTCATCGGACTCTCCTTTAGGCATATGGTTCAATAGCTTCCTTACTCAAGGGTGGTGCACAAGCAATTCTATGCTGTCCGCATCAAAGCGCTGGATGGAAACAGAACACTTGTCGGTCGGGATCTTCATAAGCAGATCCACGAGTGTTTTGGTTTGGCCGACAAAACGAACGAGGTACTGGGCCTCATTGCTCTGGAAAGACTTGAGATCCACTTTTTTGATCCCGAAGATGTGCTCGAGGTCTTTTGAGAACTGCCGCACCTGGCCATAGTCACTCACCTTTACAATCAGTCGGACAGGACGGCCCGCGGTGAGCTCTTGTCCCCACTTTTCGCTGATCGCCTCGATAAGCTGAGGTGCGATCTCCTCGGCGGCCTTACGATATGCTTCCTTTCGAGCGGCCGTTTCATTCAGACCCGCCCCGTTCGCGACCACATCTTTGGATGCAATCACCTTCTTTGTGCTCTGCTGGGTCGCCTTTGCTTCCAGGTTCACGACCGCTCCGGAGAAGCCCGTGGCGCCAAATGGAGCCAGGTTGCTGATCTTGCCCGTTACGCTGACAATCACATCAGGCTGCCTATCCGGAATCTCGTCAACGATGTAAAAGCCCTTGGCGACAAACGAGCGCTTCAAGACAGGCGCGGACTCAGGCGCATCGAGTCCCTCATCCTGAGCCTGAATTTGAACGATCGGGTTCCCCATGGCGTCAAGCAGGATACCGAGCGCGGTGATGTCATCCTTTATGGACTCCCTGGAAACGACCACCCTTGTTTTGAGGGTCACGCTCTCGGTTTCCTGTTTGACCTCGATGATCTCATAGGTCTTCACATAGCCCTTGGTTTTACTGAGTACCGACCGATCGATGGACACGAAGTTTTGGGAGAAGCTTTCGGCGGTGATATACGCTCCCATTACCTGAGTGATCGCGGCACTGAACGCCTCCTGCAGCGCACGCTCCTTGGCTTGTACCGTGTTTCCGTCGTAGATCGGGGATTCACCGAAGGAGATGATCACTTCGTCACTGTCCCGAGCTTGCGCAAACACGGATGTCACCAGCATGGCCAACGCGGTGAGAATGGCAAACGGGAAAAGCTTTGCTTTTTTCATTGCGGTCTCATCTCCTTTAGCGCATTCGCAGCCGGAACATTGTTGGCATTGATTTCAAGGGCTCTGCTGTAACACTTCTCAGCCTTATCCCTTTCACCCAAGACACGATATGCGTTTCCCATGGCATGGAAGGAATCACTGAAAAACGGTCCTTCCTGGCTTGATCGCTCGAGATGGTGCAAGGCTTCCCTGGCTTTGCCTTCCGCCAGATAAGCCAGGCCGAAGTAGAATCGCGCCTCCCGCATCAGGCTCTCGGTGCCCAAGAAGGAGGCAAAAATATCCCTGGCCTGTTTGTAGCTCTTTCGTGCCAGGTAGAGCCTACCCAGCCCCAGCCTGGCAAGCCGATCATCGGGATCAAGTTGCAAAGAGCGGGTCAAATTCGACTCGGCCGCATCCAATTGACCGAGACTCAAATAAGACATCCCCAGGTTATAATGGGCCAAGGCATGGTCCGGCGCCATAGCGAGAACATTCTGGTAATCCTTGATGGCATCCGCGATTCTTCCCAGGGCCACGTGAGCATGACCCACCCACAGGGAAATGTCCGGGGCCGCGGGATCGATATCCCCCGCTCTTTCTAACTGCGCGAGTGCTCTGGAATAATCCGTGAGAGAGTAGAGGGCCTTGCCCCAATGGAGCCGCATTTCGGCAGATTCATAGCCTTTCGTGGAGGCGATCTCAAACTCGCCGGCAGCTTCCCCCGCAAAGTTAAAAGCCAGGTATTCTTCCCCGAGCAGAGCATGTTCAAGGCCGGTTGAGGCGGTCTTCACGCCAAGGTGAAGAACGGCCTTTTTCCCCTCATCCACAACCCAGAGGTCATTTCCACGCAGGGCAAGATCCGTCGGACGTTGCAGAAGATGCTCGACGAGGAGGAACCGCTGCCAAACCTTTCCATCAGGACGGTATGCTAAAATGGAAGGTCCTTGTGCATCGGTCATAAGTAGAAGATCAGACGGGCCAGGGGAAATGGATTCAAGCTTCCCATAGCGCCCCCCTGTAACGCTGCTCAGCGGCATTTCAGAGGACCGTCCGCTCAATTCGAGTCGGTAGAGCTTGCGTTGATCCGGATTGAGCAGAAATATTGAGGCATTGTCTCTTGCAATCGAAATTCTCTTTATTGAGTCGGGATGAGGAATGCTGCTCAGCGGGATGTTGGTTACCTCATGCTTCTCGGCAAGAAGTCTGATGAGCGCCATGTTCTCGGCGTCGAGGATAAAGACGGCGCCGGACGCAGCACACTCGAGGTCCACCGGCCTTTCCAGACCCAGCTCCTCGCGCCCGAAGCTCCGAACGTAAGCCCCATCCCCGGCAACACGAATCACCTCGTGTGTATAGGGGCTGGCGATCCATATGGAGCCGGCGGTGTCCTCACAAATCGCCTTGGGATATATGAAACGGTTTTCAAGCCCGGAAACGGTAAAACTGTCCACCGCATGGGATGCGGGATGGATTTTCCAGAAACAGGACCTGGAGCCGTCTGCCACAAGCACATCGCCTGAGCTCAACGCACTTATAATGATGTCGGTTCCCATGGATTCAATGGCGTAGGTCCCTTTCAGTTCGAGATAAAGGGTATCGGTCACCGGCGGATCGGCGGCCTGGCAAGGCCGGCTCAGCAGTAGCAGCAGCAGTAGGATGGCGGCATTATTCCACACTCTCATTTGTTCCCTCAGTCCGCACATAATGAGCCGACTCATTCCGTTGTGAGGATTCGGCTCCGTGGCGATCTCATGAGGACCTCACAACTGCCGTCCCGCAGTCTACGGATACTCACTATCTCAGCCTGGCTGACCCGCCCCCGGACAGGCCCCGATGCAGCTTGCATTGCTTCCTTTCCGGCTGGGCTCTTACCTGTGTGCCGGCCCGCGGCAACAGGTCGTTGTTGCTTTCGGGCCACAACAAGGAGGTTCGCCGTGGCATCGTCAATAGCAGCCCGTTTTGCTCTGGCCCAGCCCTGTATCTCGCTTGGGCTGTCTTCAGGGAGCTTGCCGAAGCCGGCGGCATACACATACCCATCTTCGGCATGGCCATCATGTCGGTGCGTGTTCGAGGCATCAGCCTCCATGATGCTCGGGTCAGAATAGCCTGGTGCAGGTTCAGTCCGCGCTTGAAGATGTCCATGTGCGCATCCAGCCGTGGCAACCATCCATAAGATGGTGAGGAGCATACCGACTCTGCGCATAGGGTATCTTTCGGCCCGATTTCTCAGTCAATCACCACGTTGACGTTGGCCCATTTGAGGAAAGGATTCAGTTTGTTGGATTCCGTGATCCGTTTGCCGTCCTTGTCTGAAACGATGATATCCACACCATACTTGCCTCCTACTTTGGTGGCTTTGACGATAAGAGGGCGCTCACCCACTTTGGGCATTTTCTTCGCCTCGTCGACGGACTTCTTGTATGTGCAGAGGCCGTCCTCGACGGTGGCATTCGGGTCCGCTGTTTCGACATTGTAGATGACTTCGCCGGATTCGGTCTGGATCACGGGGTAGAGTGCAGGTTTAGCCCCAAGGCCTTTGGCGTCTACGATGAGGCTTGTGCACATCTCGGTAGATGCTCGAGCAGTCGGATCGGGAGCTGCCGTGTCGACGCCAGGCTTTTCATCCGCATCATTGGCTTTGAGAGCAGGGTCTGCCTTGGTGGGAGCTACATCCGTTGCGGCGGTTTTAGGGGTTACCTGTGTTTGAGTGCTCGCCTCCGGGGCAGGCGTTTGCTGCTTTACGTGAGCCACGATTGAGACCTGGCGCACGCTGGCGAGTTGGATGGGAAGGATGGCCGAGCTCAGGCCCTTCGCCCCGATCATGGGCATCTTCATCATGATCTGGTAGCTTCCATCGGAGGCTTGCTTCATTTCCTGGACCTCCGCATTCTTGATGAGTCCACTGACCTTGGTCTGGACCACGCGGTTTTCGTTGACAAAGTTCCTGGTCGTCGAATTGGCATCGACTTGGACTTCCTGCACTGTCTCTAACAGCCGTGCATAGGCCTCATCAATTGCCGCGCGTTTGGAGCGTGCTCGGGCCTGTGCTGGATTGATCGCATCCTTGGGTGGGACTCCGTCCCCAACGGCATAAATGATCTTGTTCTCCCAGTCGATGCGCCCGAGCATTTCATTGTCTCCAAGTGTGCTCACCTCCTGAACTATCTGGCCCTTCTCGGCCATTTCGACTTTTAGGGGCTGGCGTTGCGCAGCAGGTGCGTCTGATGAAACAGACGTCCCTGGACTCTGGGTACTGTTCTGAGCAAGACAGGGTGCATGGATCGCTCCAGACCACAAAACAACCAACATGACCAAAATGAGCCTTTTCATGATACTCTCCTCCGTCTGAGTCTGTTCAAAGCCTTTGTCTATGATTCCATAGATGATAATTGCCGCTGAATTATTGCAGGTCTGTTCACTTTTTCAGTTCTTCGCTTTCTTGAGTCCTGAAAAACCCCGTCCTCCGGGCGGGGTCAGAGTTCTTTGGCTTTGCCTGTAAGAAACCTGCTGCTACACCCCTATTTGAGTTGTCCCCACAATTCAAAGTCAGGGAGTAGCATATGAGCAGGCCCCAAACGCAACGTATGTTATCGTGCAGTGAGTGTCAATCACTGGGAAGACTCGCTTTCAGCCCCCTTCCAGGGGGCAAAGCCACGTCCTCTGGGCGTGGATTAAGCGCCATTTACTGAAGCCTTAGACGACTGATGCTTGCGAAGAATTCACGAGTGCTCAAGTCCCATGTCTGGTATTTGGAGGAGAAGATAAACTCATGTCCTCCATCCTTCTGATCACGGAACACGAGAGTGGATATTCGTGGAACCTGAGGAGGGAATTCAATCCCATTGCGCTGCATCATTTCGCCTTCCTTACAGGCGTACTGGTTCCCCGCATCGTCTACAAGGTAGGTTTTGTCATGCCCGTGTCGTTCAAGTATCATTTGGAAAGGCTTGTTCGTTCGATTTGTGTATTTCAGTTTGAGTACCAATCCATCAGGCTGTCTGCTGAATGAAAGAACCTCTATCCGCACAAAGTCGTTTTCATAGAACGAGTCTTCTTTCTGGCCTTTCCCGGCGGTGTCATTATGAGGCGAAGATCCGCCAGTAGTCCGTAATGTGCCAATTCTTGTATCAAGCATCGCCATAACTTCCGGGTTCTTCATTACCTCAACCTGGGCAGCGGTGATCACTACTCCTTTGCCGACGTCAACCAGCCGGGCACGTATAGCCACATAGTTCCCCATGTCCGTGGCGGTTCCCAATACCATGCCTTCACTGGCCAGGAGTTGCCCCAACCTTTTAGCGGTGCCGATATCAATCAATCCCGAATGAGCGATCTTCTGCTCATGCAGCACCTTCTCCAACTGGGATCGTTCGACCACCTGCATGCCCTTTTGAGCAAAGGCAATGGAAAGGCTCTCATAGACGTTCTTCGTAAGGTTATTCAGGTTATCTGCATAGGGAAACTCGGTCAGAGCAATCCGCGAGACCTTTCTTCGTTTCTGGTAGACCTTATCGCCCTTCTCAATCTGGGCGTAGGACGTAGCCGCCTTGGCATAAGACATCTCTTTCCGTACCTTTGTGATCTCGATCTCACCAACAGGCCTCTCCTTGTGGATTGGCTTGTTCCCGACTATGATGATCTCGCCGAGGCGTACAACTTCGAACCTGGCCCCCTCATAAACGCAGTCTTTCTCACCCAGGTTGATGATGATTTCGCCTTCAGCACTGGCAACCTCACCGGACACCGACGAAGTTAGCTTATCGGCCAGTTCCTCCACCTTTGCGGCCAATTCACTTTGTGCCGAAGTGGTCCGGATCGAACAGAACAGAGCCAAAAGGACAAAGACTGAAAGGACTCCCAGACACTTGGCTTTTTCCATGGTATTTTCCTTCCTCTCGATGGTGTCACAATTCCCTTCGGGTACAAGTAACGACGAAGAAAGATGGGACTTTATTGCGGGTTCAGCAGTTCACTCTACGCCATCACGCATTTTCTATTTCTCTTCTTTTTCTCCTTTGCGGAATGAACCCGCCAATTCGTCTCTTAGTCGTTCTGCAAGCTTATGCGTTTTCCGCGGATCCTGAGCCTTCAGATTGATCGAACGGATGATAGTACCCGATGAAACGTCCATGGCTTTTATGTTTGCGTTGGCCACATGCCGGAAAAGCTCCAAATCGCCGAAAACTGCAGTTTTTACCCCCAGTGAATGCAAGAAGCCCTGGAGTTTGCGCTGCGTGGCAGGTTTGTCTGCTGAAGTCGAATGGCCGTTCGGAATGTCTAAGGGTGTTGCCGTCCTAAAGGTATACTGCCGACCCATGTCTGAAGTGCCCAGAATCCTGGTCAGCAAATGAGCGAACACCCAGTCGTAGCCTAGACGCATGGAAGTACCCCCCTTCAAATAGAAAGGACCTACCAGGATGACTTCTCGCATGCCGGCCGCTGCTGGTCTTAGACCGATCACGTCTGTTCCACTGAAGGCTGATTCCGAGAAGATTTGAGCCATTTCGTCGTGAGAGTCGATATTCAGTAGCCTCGTCATCAAATCTTTGGCACTGTCCTGGGCGTTATCAAGATAGGCGATGAACCCGAGGCTGAACAAGGCGCCTGGGTTCGTTTGCTGCCTTGAAAGAGCTTTATTGAAGAAATCGATCGCCTTCTCATTATTCCCACCGAGGAAATAGATCATTCCGAGTGCATTGCAGGCTTCCGCAGCCTGTTCAGGGAGTCCATTGTCCATCGCCAAGGCTTGAATGTATGCCATCTCTGCCTCGCTGTGATTCCCCTCCTGGAATGCCAAATGGCCATTGAGTATAGAGGTCATGGTGCTGGAGATCGGTTTGCTGACCGCGTCGGCCAAAACCTTTTTGGCCTTTCCAGATGCACCGGCTTCGAGGTAGATTTCGGCCAGATCGCCGAACCCCAGTCCTGCTCTGTTGTCTTCCCGCTTTATCAACTGCTGGAATATTGCAAGCGCCTTCGCGATATTACCTTTTTGGTACGCTTCAACTCCTCTCTGGTATTCGCTGTCAATCGGATCTGCGGAGCGAAGCTGGAGTTCAGAACGGAATACAACGAAAGCAAGAAGCGACAAAACGAGACACAAGGTGATCAAGCCGAACTGCCTTAAATGGCGTTTGCCGATTTTACCGAAAAGGGATTTGGCTTGGAAAGCCATTCCTCGGGTGATCTGGGGAGCCACACCGGTTCCTTCATTCTTAAGGGCGGCAGGACCGATGACCTTATCGTCCGGCCGGCCGTAATGAACATAGCCGGTAGCCATGAGTGCCTCAGAGCTCGTTGGCTCAGGATTCTCCGTTCTTGCACAGAACAGGGCTTCACCTATTGTTCTTCCCTGAATCAGGCGCCTGTAAAACGTGCCGGCAAACCTGGCGCTGCTGGAATCATGGATTACCCAAAGAGCGCCGACATAGTGCCTCACCCCCGCCAGCAGGAAGCTGCTTCCGATCCCCAAACTGGCCTGCCCCAGAGAATTGGAGCTGTCCCACCGCTGGGTGGCGGCGGATTGGCATGAGTTGGAAAAAACCACATGGGGCGGGTTTGATATCTTGCCTATCTCCGCAGTGGTCAGAATCGAGTCGTGCAATAGCCAGCCGGACTTTCCCGAATCTGCGGGATCAAATGTCGAATGACCCGTGAAATGAACGATTTCGAATTCGGAGAGCGCAGACAGGACCTCCAGTTTGGATGCACGCTTCCCACCGATGATTTCGACTTGAAGGTGGGTTTGCTGGTCAAGAGCCTCCGCCAAAGACTCGGTTTCTTCAAAAGCGGCAGGCAAGGATTCCGTGGGATCACAGATGATTAGAAGTCTCGGAGAACCTTGTCTCGAGGGTGGATGATGGTTTTCCTCTGCCTTGTAGAACGGGAGGGAAGTGATAATCTGCCTACCGATCCTAAATCGCCGTGATAGGAATTGCTCGCCATCAAAGGCCAGCTCCCACGGGACTTCTAGAAGACTGTCCTCCAGACGAAAAAAGAGATCTGTTGTCGGGCGGTCAGTCAGAGCTTTTTGAATTGGGTCGGGGAGAAGTTGTTCGTATATGAGTCGGCCTAATCTAGCGAACTTGGCTGCAATGTCTTCCCAAAGCCGTCGTTCTTCACCGGACGACTCATGTCGGGCGATGTGAAACCGGTTCAGGGAATCGGTGAGGATTTTCAGTTCTTTTATAAGGTGGGCAACGAGATCTTCGTCAAACTCGATTTGTATATTTTGGATCAGCGGTTCGACTTCCGCCAAATCGTAGAAGGCTCCGTTTCGCTGGCGTCTAACAGTAATGACGAGAGGAAGAGAAGGGATCTCCTTGTCAGGCTGTCGGTCAATCAGTGATCCTTTATCTCTATGGGCCATTGGATGAGCTCACTGGGTATCTTTAAGACATAGTCTCCCGGCGGAATACTCGTGAATTCAACATCCCCTTTTGATCCCGTCTTTTTCGAATGAAAGAGCAAACGATCCTTGAGGAGTGAAACCCTGGCATCGGAAAATGGGAGTTCACCCTTTAACAACTTGACGACGAGGCTCACCTGTTGGTCGCTTTCCTTCCGAATCACCAATTCAACATTCAGATCTTTATCAACAATTTGCTTTTTAGCAACAATAACTTCACTTCCCACAGACTGTGACGCATTTTCCTCAGAGCGGAAATTGCCTGCGAAAGCCGGTGAAGACACAAGGTCCAACTCCATATCCTGGGGGACAATGCTGGCTCTCAGGATTTCAAGGCCAGTGGCAGCTATGCGAATGGCAAGCCTCAAAGGAGACTCCTTCTGCACCCTTTCTTCCCGCTCGGGGCCTCCTCGTTGCCATCCTCGCAAAACCGTATCCTTCAGTTCTTGGGGAACGGGTTCAATTTCTTTCAACAACCCCAAAGACATCTTGATCTTCGATAGGATGCTCAAATGCCCAATGCAGAGGTCGCAGTCTTTCAAGTGCCGTTCAATTCCCTCTGTCTCCTGAAGAGACAACCCATGAGCGAGGTAGCCAAGTAAGTCTTGTTCAGATGGACAAGGGGATGCTTTAACGGTATCCACCGTTTGGGCTTTCAGCCCTCGCCCGGCAAAAGCTTCTCGTATCCTATGCTCCGCGTGCTCCATGTCATTCAGCCTTTCTCTGCAAGACCGACAAAAAGCAATATGAGCACTAAACCCTTCCCGTTCCGCATCATCAAATTCGCCATCGAGGTATCTGCTGAAATCTTCTTCGTCCAAGCACTTCATTACACTGGTCCTGAATAATTGATTGAGGCTTATGTACTCTGGAAAGCCTTCCGAGCACGGGCAACCTTGGAACAGACGGTTCCCAGCGGCCAATTCAAAAGCCGGCAAAGATCCTTGTAAGGGGTCGTCACAGTTCTCTTGGCCTTCTCCTGAAAGAGTTTTTCTCTTTGTGAATTGCGCCAGGCCAACTTCCTCTCACTCTCGGCCTTTTCCGCGGCAAGCTCATTGATCATTCCCCGATGATGGCAACCATCAAGTTGCTCGATTTCAGCTTCAAGTTCCGCAATTCTCTTCTGGAGGGATAGCGATTTCATGAAAATCCGGTCCAGGTCGTCCTGCATCTTCTGATGTTCGGCGCTCCTCTGTGCTAGGCTTTCGCGAATTTCATCAAGCAAAAGGATCGTATCGCCAATGGACCTGCCCGACAGTTCGGCGAGCAGACGAACATCCTGAGCAGCTAACTCGCATTGATCCAGGCAAAGCAACTTCAAAATGAAGAATTCACGCTGGTCCAGCAGGGCCCGAACCGATCCGGCTTGATTCTGCTCGGTCTGAAGCGTTTCATGATGCTCCGTATTGAGCTCCATGGAGTCTTCATAGGGGACAGTCTCCACGGTTCGATGTTTCTTGTGTCTCAACCATTCGAGGCAGAGATTCTTCAGAACGAAATAGCGCAGGTAGTTCTCCAGACTGATGTTGTCTCCCCGAAAGCCCATGAGTCGTTTGAATATCCTGTCCTTGTCAAAAACGTACAAATAGAAGTCGGCTGCCTCCTCTCTGTCGGAGCGGAAAAACACTCTGGGATAATTGTAGATCACAGTCCCGAGAAGCTCCTGGAATTCATTCCGCGCTTCAAAGACGCCATCGACGCACAGCCTCACAAGTTTTTTGACTTTCTCGAGCTCGCTCATCATATCAAGATGATAAATAATCCTCTCCTATTTCAGGAGGTCGGTTGATTCTTGCTTTTCATTGGCTTCCGAGAACACAATTTCAAGACCTTTCTGGGGTCAGCCCTGGATGGCCACTTCAAAATCCCCCACTTGTGGCCGGGTCAAAATCCCCCGGCGACAGTGGAGGAATAACCTACCAATAATCTGTTCAGAGATCCATGCTTATTCCTTTTTCATCCAGAAGATGGACTCTTTCATCCAGAAGATTTTTGTTTGTTCTCCATCAAGCGGATGGATGCCTCCTTTAGGCGGCTCACGAAACGGAAAAAATCGTACGCTAAGGATCTTGTCAGATTGAGGTACAGCTCAAACGGGTGTCAGCCATAGGATGCAAATTGCGTCAGTATAGGGCCGATTCCGGCATTCTCTGACAGGTCATAGCGACTTCTTAGACTTCAAGCTGACAAATCCGTCCTTAGCGTACGATTTTTTCCGTCTCGTGAGCTGACCCCAAAGAAGTCGATGGTACTAACGTTCTTGTCTCAAGGACTGAGATCGTGCCTGTTGTTCCTGCTTCTGCTCCTGTTTCTTGCGCTGCATTGCCTGGTGCTGGCGCTGTGAGAGGCGAAGGCCATCCCACTCGGCGACAAGCTCCGGCTCCTGTACGCGCAGTTTCCGGGCCGCCAACATTTCGATCTTTGGCCCATGAATGTCCATGCCTTCTTTGATTTCGCGCACGTTCTCGAGGCGGTTTTGCAGGCACTGGATTCGAGCCTGTTGTCTAGCCTGTTGCTGCTGCCAGGTGGCCCGCGTGCCGGGCATGGCAAGAAGGCCTGGACGCATCGATTGAGTCTGCTGCAATTTGGCCAATTGCTGTTCGATTACATTTTCAAGTCGATCTTCCAGCCTCTCCACCTGCTCCTGCTTGGCCTCCACGTACACCGCCAAGGTGCCTAAATATTGGGACTCCAAGAGGGTGGCTTCAAACAGGGCAGCTTGTTCTACTTCATGGTCCTCGGCACGTTTTTGCAGTTCAGCAGCCTGGAACTCAGGCTCTTGTGACTCCACAGGCTGGGCTTCCGTGGTCCAACGAGGCAAACGTCGTGTCATTCGCCTGGTTTTCTCATGGACTATGGCTGGCACCAGGCACTGTATATCGCCGGCGTTATCCAGGCTATGCGCCTGATCCGTGAGAGACCGCGTGCTATAAGGCTTGTTCATAGCGTGGTCGTAGTGGCCATCATCTGTCAATTTCATCTCCTCATGGCTTTGGGCTCCCTTTCCTGCCTTTGCGCCCATGCGTCTTTTCTGGTCTGGTCGACGCCGGCCCGGTGTTTCTCGACGGCCACTGACACCACCGTTTTTGCCTGGCGTTCGAGCCCGTCTTTTCCAAGAACGCTTTTTGTTGCGAGATCGTTGAAGTCACTGAACGCTTTCAGGTTCTCCGCCTGTTCACCAGGTGCGAAGATCGGGAACATGGCTTTGCCCCCCACCGCCTTTGCCGCCTCATTGGCCTTGGTCCTGCCTGGGTTCACCCCCTGGGTCTGTTCCAGATGCAGATCGTTGTCACCGGCGATGACAATGGGCTTATCAGGGAATTTGGCGTGTAGCGCCTTGGCGACGGGCGGGAGGTTGCCGCTGTCGAAGGCTGCCACGGTAGAAAAGCCCAACGCTTCCGATAGACTGCCGGCAGTTGCGTAGCCTTCGGCTATAACGATTGCAGGAGCCTTGGCCAGCTCGTCCATGCCGCCGATGGCATGAAAACATCCCTCCTTGCGGGAGTCCTTGGCAAAGCGTTTGGTGCCATCCTCCCGAATGTATTGCATCGTCCAGACCCTGCCGTCTACATCCTGGGCAGGGATATAGGTTTTCCTGCCATCAGCATCCGTCAACACGCCGGGGTTAACCGGAATGCCCTTGGAGTCGAGGTATAATGTCGGGGTGGAGGGCACAGCCAAATGGTCCATTTGGCGTCCGATCCGCTCGGCAATCTGCTCGTGGAGCCGCTCTTGTTCCACGGCTCGTGCTTGAAGTTTCTCCGCGGCCGCAGCCTGGAGCCTGGCCTTCTGCTCCGGATCAAGCAGGTATCCCTTGCTCTTCCACTTGATTTCAACCCCGGTCCGATTGTTCTTGATGTAGCCGGCGGGATGACCATCGAGGTGACCCACATAAAAACCGGCCTGTTCACCCTTTTTGTCACCTTCGACTGATATCCGATGTTTTTTGCCGTCCATGATAGGGATAGGGTGCGCATCACCCACCATCGCTCCAACACTCCGTAACGCCTCGGCAAATTCCTCACGCGCTGACATGGCCGGTCCTTGGCGGGGTCCCTGCACATTTTCCGGTAGCCAGCGTTTGAGCGTTTCGGGCGTCCCGTTGGGGCCGATATACCAGCATCTCGCCTCTGGGTCCCATTCCGCCCCCAAGATACCGGCAGCTTTTCTTTCGCCATAAGGCACAGCCAAATATCGTTTCTTCCCGTCCATCTTGCCGGCTTTTTCTTCTCCTTGCGGCATCTCAATCTCTTGTTCATCCCTTTCCGGTATCGGGTTGTCTATCACCTTGGCTTCCTGTTCCTGATTTACTGCCTGCGACGCGGTTTGCTCCTGTGACGCCGCTTGTTGCTTAGCAGTAGCCGTCTCGAGCTCCGGATACTCCGCAAGGACTGATGCAGGGACTGCCTTTCCCGTGGCAACCGCCAGTTTTACCGCCAATTCATGTTTGTCCCTGACCAACCCATCTAATGCTCGACTCGCTTCCTGTTCGTTTGGATGCCCGGATAATTTGCCATGATGCTTGCTTGATCTTACCTCCCATCTCTCCGTCCCTCTATTAAGTGCCACATACCCAACCCTATCGCGCTCCTTGGCAGCAAATTTCTCGCTACTTATCTCCCACGGTTCTTTAGCCTTCGTCTCCTCTGGCGCTTCGGTTCGTTCTTGGGCAAGTTCTGATAGAAGATAACCGTCACCGAGCTCCGGTACATCGACATCGAAGGTTAGGGCTGTTTCGGCGTTTTGCTTTTGCTCCAGTTTCCGCTTGTTCTCAAAGGCTAGAATAAAGTCTTGGATCTTTTCCGCGTCTGCTGCAGCGCGGAAGACTTCGAGCGGGTCATTCTCCAGGACCTTGATCCAACTTGCCGCATATGCTGCGTGCTGCCCCGGGTCATGGCCGATACCCAGCTCATCGCCGATCATCATGCTGGCGATCTCCGCACGCAGCTCCTCCTTGGCGTAGGCTTCGCTTCCAAACGGATGGCCCACTTCCCGGTTGAGCCTATCCGGGTGCCCACTCCAGTGGCCAAGCTCATGAAGTGCGGTTGCGTAATAACCATCGGCACTACGGAACTGGCCTTTCTCGGGTAGATGAATGCTGTCTCGGGATAAACTGTAGAAAGCCCGATCTGCCCCATGCCTAATGGCTGCCCCAGAGCCGAACAAGATAGCCTCGGCCCTGTCAATTGAATCCCACGTCACCGGCCTACGTTCCAGAGGAGGTATTCCCTCGATCTGTTCGGCATTGAAGACCGTGGCAAGGAAGACGCGAGGGCGCTCAAGCTTAACCTGCACTCTTCCGGGTTCCCCCTGGCTATCGAGAACGGGGTTGCCCTGGTCGTCATGCTTGTTCCTCTCCTGCGTGAATTCCCAATACTGGATTGGGGTCCCTCTTTCTCCACCGCGCACCCGCCAGCCTGCGTTTTCGGCCTGCCGATAAGTCATCCAACGGTTATCCCCTCGGCCCTCGGACATCAACTGAATGGCGTTAATCCCCCTGTAACGCTTGCCGGTAGTTGGATTAACCGGCAATAAGGTGTTCGGCTCCGCCGCTTCCCGGGACTTCTGCCAAGGGGCCGTTCCGGCCTTTAATTGTTCAATCAACTTTTCCGCCACCGCCTCGTGGAACTCTTTCTTTTGATCCTTCATTGAAGGTACCCTGCCGGCGCCGACATCCCTGATCTTCACCATCGAGTCGCCTCCGGGACCCGCTTGGAAAACTTCCTCGGCTGATATTCTGGGAATTCCATATTCCTGTTCGATTTCAACGTCGCTCTTGCTCTGATTTTTTTCGATCAGATCAACAACCGGTTTTGAAGCGGTAATTCTTTCAAATGCCGCTGTTCCACTGTCACCTGTTGGAATAAACACCCGCTCCGTCCAGTTGATCCGCTCGATAAACGCACCCTGCTCTTTCAATAGTCGTTTCTCGGCATCCGTCAAAGAAACACGTCCCTTGATCTCGATACGGTCTTCGTAATTGACCTTGGCGGTTGAGATCTCCCAACCATTTGAAAGAAAGGCCTTGTTGCCTTTCTTGATTGAGGAGAGCAATTCGCTTGGCGACATATCGGACAGACCGGAATCAAGCCCTAAATTCTTGAGCGTTTGCCTTGAAGCCTTTGGCCCCAGCATACGTCCCAAAAGCTGTTCGCCATCATCCGTCTGCAAACGTTTTATGATTTCCGAACCTTCCACACGATCCCAGATCGGCAGGATAACACCGACTATCATTCGTTCAGTCTTGGTTATCGTTTTTGGTGCGCTCGCTATTTGTTCCTTCCACATTTTCTCGGCCGCTGCTTCATCCATGGGCCTGGCAAGAGTGACCTTCAGGTAGCTGCCTTGCATGTACCTGTATGCCTCACCGCGACTAATCTCGTCGGCATTATCGATATACCTGTGCTCGTTCTTCCGGATCGAATGCACCACGCCACGCCGGACGGTATTTCCCTCCGAATCCAGTCTTTCACCAATATCCTTGA
>Ga0351873_10024_pt1 | contig 24012 bp, 19 predicted proteins | sample TotcelFGM3001N11_FD_206764 | JGI IMG/M metagenome (GOLD analysis project Ga0351873, IMG submission 206764) | Enriched cells from coal bed in the Powder River Basin, Montana, United States - Total cells FGM rep2 HSBNCT.FGM.300.1.N11 ... | reverse complement strand
GGGGTGGGGGTTTTAAATTTTTTTTTTTTGCCTTTTGATCTCCCAAATTTCGCGCTGTGTGGTGGTGGTAAAAATTTTTTTTTTTAACGCCCGACCCCCTAGCATCTGCAATTCCCCTTCCAGCGCCGTTGGTCCGGTTGTCTCATCAGCCGGATTCGGCCTATAATCCCACTTTGCGTGTTCGGACCCCTCGCCGCAGCGCGAGATCGGCCGAGCGATACCAATGAGCACTCAAGGAGTAGGACCGTGGCAGCCGGCAAGTATCTGTTTACCAGTGAATCCGTCAGTATGGGACATCCCGACAAGCTCGCCGATCAGATTTCGGACGGCATTCTCGACGCATTGATCGAGCAGGACCCGTACAGCCGGGTGGCGTGTGAAACGTTGGTCACCACAGGCGTCGCGATCGTGGCTGGAGAAATCACGAGCAAAGGCGTCGTGGATTACACCAAAGTCGTCCGCGACGTCATTCGTAGCGTGGGCTACACGGACGATCACATGGGGATCTGCGCCGACACCTGTTCCGTCCTGCTGGCGCTGGACAAACAAAGCCCGGACATCGCGATGGGGGTCGACGAAAATGCGGAGCAAGGCAAAGAGATCGGAGCGGGCGACCAAGGGCTGATGTTCGGATACGCCTGCGACGATACGCCCGAGTTGATGCCGCTGCCGATCGCGTTGGCCCATCGGATCCTGAACCGACTGACGGAAGCACGCTTTAACTCGGAAGCCGGTTGGCTGCGGCCCGACAGCAAGAGCCAGGTCACGGTCGAGTATGAGGGGAACAAGCCGGTCCGCATCGATACGGTCGTGGTTTCGACCCAACACAGCCCGGACGTTTCGAACCAGGAGATCCGCGAGTTCATTATCGAACACGTCATCAAGCCGATCCTGCCCGCCGACTTGGCCCAGGGAGAGATCAAGTACCACATCAATCCGACGGGACGATTTGTCGTCGGCGGACCGCACGGCGACTGCGGCTTGACCGGGCGAAAGATCATCGTCGACACCTACGGCGGCTGGGGACGGCATGGCGGCGGGGCGTTCAGTGGCAAAGATCCGACCAAAGTGGACCGCAGCGCCGCGTACATGGCCCGGCACATTGCCAAGAACGTGGTCGCCGCCGGTTTGGCGCACCGCTGTGAACTGCAGCTTTCGTACGCGATCGGCGTGACGGAGCCGATCAGCGTTCATGTCGACACCCAGGGCACCGGCAAGATCGATGACGAGGCGATCTGCAAGCTGATCTGCCGGTTGTTCCCGTTGACGCCCAGCGGCATTATCAAGTACCTCGACCTGCGCCGCCCGATCTTCCGCAAGACCGCGGCTGGCGGGCATTTTGGCCGTAGCGAACCGGAGTTCACTTGGGAGAGTACCCACCGTGCGGCCGATTTAGCCGCCGCGGCGCGGGAGTGAGATTTGCATGGCGAACACCATGGGGCCGGGCACGGGCGGGCCGGTAGCGGGCGATCCCGTAACGGGCGTTTCGGCCGCTTACCAGCCGAGTTGCCGAGCGCGCTGGTCCGGCGGTCAGCCGATCCGCCAGCTGATGGCCTGCGCGCTGGAGAACCCGGACCTGATCTCGCTGGCCGTCGGTCTGGTCGATCCCGAGACGCTGCCGACGGCCGCTGCCCGTGACGCCTTGGCGGCCCTGTTGCAAGACCCGCAGGCCGCTCGCGCGTCGCTGCAGTACGGGACGACGCCCGGCCACCCGCCGCTGCGAGAATGGCTGTTGCAGCGCACCGAGGAACTCGATCCGTCCGGACCGGCCATTTCGCCGGACCAGGTCGTCATCACCGCCGGCAGCAATCAACTGCTGCATCTGGTCAGCGAGAGTCTGCTCGATCCGGGCGATATTGTGCTGTGTGCTTCGCCCACTTACTTCGTCTATTTGGGACTGCTGAGGGGACTGGGCGCGCATGCCATCGGGGTGGCCGGCGACACTCACGGGCTGATCCCCGAAGCCCTGGAGGAGACGCTGGCCCGTTTCGACGCGGCGGGCGAACTGCCGCGTGTCAAAGCCGTGTACTTGGTTCCGTATTTCGACAATCCAGCCGGCACGACGATGCCGGGCCAGCGCCGATCGGCCGTCGTGGAGATCGTCAAACGCTGGTCACAGCGAAACAAGATCCACGTGATTTCCGACGAGGCGTACCGTGAACTGCGATACGAAGGCGAAGACGTTCCCAGTCCGCGGGTTTGGGATGAAGAGGCCGACACGGTCGTCGTGGCCGGGACGTTTTCCAAATCGTTCTCCCCTGGAATTCGCGTCGGATGGGGCATTCTGCCGCGGCATTTGATCGCTCCGGTCAACGAGCAGAAAGGCAACGTCGATTTCGGCTCGCCCAACTTCAACCAGTACCTGATGGCGAAAGTTCTGGAACTGGGCCTTTGGGAGCCGCATTTGGAGCGAATCCGCACCGGATACCGCCAGAAACTGACCACCGCGCTCGCCGCGGCCGAGGAGCACTTGGGACCGTTGCCGGAAGTCGAGTGGATCCGGCCTCAAGGCGGACTGTATATCTGGGTCCGCTTGCCGCCAGGCATGGACGCCGGCATGTCGGGCCCCTTGTTCACCGCTGCCGTTCGCCAAGGCGTGCTGTACGTGCCGGGCGAATACTGCTATCCCAGCGCCGGCGAGCCTGTGTGCCGCCACTCGCTGAGGCTGAGTTTCGGCGTTCAGTCTTGTGCGAAAATCCGAGAAGGCGTAGAAAAGCTGGCCCGCGCGATTGCGACGGTGTCGAGCGGTTGCGGATAGCAATCGTGAGTCGCGGCACTAGCGAGCGGGAAACGGAGTTCTCATGCGGATCATCGATCGCTACGTACTGCAACTGTTTCTGCGAGTGCTTGTGATCTGTTTCCTCAGTCTCAGCGGGCTGTATGTCGTCATTGACGCCTTTACGCACTTGGACGAATTGCTGGAGATTGCCAAGCAGCACGGCAGCCTGCCGGGCCTGCTGAGCGAATACTATGGGGCTCGGGTGCTGGCCTTTTTCGACCGCACCAGTGCTCTGATGACGTTGATCGCGGCCACCTTTGTCGCGACCAACTTGCAGCGGTCGAACGAGTTGGCCGCCTTGATGGCGGCCGGCATTCCCAAAGTCCGCATCGTGGCCCCGCTGATCGCCGCGGCGCTGGCCGTCAGCCTGCTGGCGGCGGTGAATCGCGAGGTGGGGATTCCTGCGTTTCGCGATCAACTGATGCGCAATACGCGGGATTGGGACGGCCGGACCGAAAAGCGGGTCGATCCGCGTTACGACAATCGGACGGACGTTCTGATCAGCGGCCAGCACACGCTGGCGGCCGAACAGTGTATCGTCCAGCCGACGTTTCGCCGCCAGCCCAATCTGGGCGCATTCGGCTTCCACCTGTCCGCTGACAAGGCGTTTTATCGACCCGCCGAGCGAGGCCGGCCGGGAGGATATCTGCTGGTCGGCGTCCAGTACCCCAAGGACTTGAGCCAGGTGGCTTCGTTCCACTTGGCAGGCTCGCCCGTGGTGTTCAGTCCGCTCGATACGCCGTGGCTGAAGGCGGATGAATGCTTTGTGGTCAGCGATGTTTCGTTTGCGCAATTGGCGGCAGGCAATGCTTGGCGGCAATTCTCTTCGCTCGGCGACTTGATCGCCGGTTTGCACAATCCCAGTCTGGACCTCGCCTCCGACGTCCGCGTGATGGTGCATGCCCGCATCCTGCAGCCGCTGTTGGACATGACGCTACTGTGCCTGGGCCTGCCTATCGTGCTAGCACGCCAGCAACGAAATATCTTCGTGGCCTCCGGGACCTGCGTGCTGGTCGTGACCGCTTTCGTACTGGTCATCTTGGTCTGCCATGCGGCGGGCAACAGCTATCTGATTGCTCCGGCTTTGGCGGCGTGGTGCCCCCTGCTGATCTTCGTGCCTCTGGCCCGCTTGTCGGTCGAATCCCTTTGGCAATAAGCGGCAAAACCGGTCTTGCTTTCGTGCCGCCCTTTGGCTACAAGCCCACGCAGCTAGGTCTCGCCGAGACCGAACGCCACGTATCCGACGAGACGCCGCACGAGGACAGAATCCCCATGCCCATGTCGCGAACGATTCTTTGCCTGACAGTTGCCGGCAGCATCTTCTTCTGGGCAGCAGGTCAAGCAGCAGGCATCGCCGCTCAGCCGACGGAAAATCCGGCAGGCTCGGAGGGCGCCGTCGCCAACCTCAAGGTCCAGCTGCAGGCCGGCTTGAAAGCGCGGCTGCCCGGCGAATTTGCGTTCATCGACCGTGTCATTGCGATGGTCGATCAAAAGCAACTGCCCTTCGACTTGGTGCAGAGCACTTTCATGTGGGCGCGCGTCAAGAAGCCCTATCCGTTCCCGTATTTCGAAAACGGACTGCGGACGCGTGCCGCCAGGCAGGGCATCGAAATCTGAGAACCGCGTGGGAAGCTTGACGAGGATTTGCGGATGCCCAACCCGATCGACTTGCGCAGCGATACCGTAACCAAACCGACCGCGGCGATGCGGGCGGCGATGGCCGCCGCCGAAGTGGGCGACGATGTGATCGACGTCGATCCCACCGTGGATCGGCTCCAGCGGCGTTGCGCCGAACTGCTGGGCAAAGAAGCGGCGATTTTTGTGCCCTCGGGAACGATGGCCAACCAGATCGCCGTGCGGCTGCATTGCCAGGCGGGAGACGAGTTCATCTGTGACGCCGAGAGTCATGTTTACAACTACGAGCAAGGGGCTTTTGCCCAACTGACAGGCGTCGCGACGCGGACCGTCGAAGGCCGGTATGGCGTCGTGGAGGTGGATCAATTCAAGGATTTGATTCGGCCCGACAACGAGCACATGGTGCGGACGCGGATGGTGTGGTTGGAAAACACGCACAATCGGGGCGCCGGCCGAATCCAGCCGTATCAAAACACGGCCGACCTCTGCCGCTGGGCCGGCCAGCACGGTCTGCGGCGCCACCTGGACGGTGCCCGCCTGTTCAACGCGGCCGTGGCCGGCGGCATCGCGTTGCGCGATTGGGCTCAGCACTTCGACACGGTGAGCGTGTGTTTCAGCAAGGGGCTGGGGGCGCCGGTCGGTTCGGCGCTGAGCGGTCCGCGCGAGTTGATCCACCTGGCGCGCCGCCACCGCAAAGTCTTGGGCGGCGGGATGCGGCAAGCGGGAATCATCGCGGCGGGCGCCCTGTATGCTCTGGAGCATCACGTCGACCGGCTGGCCGAAGACCACGCGCATGCCAAGCTGCTGGCCGAGGCGATCCGTGCCGTGGAAGGGCTGGAGTTGCAGCCGCCGGAGATCGATACCAACATGGTAATCTTTCGCGTCGATCCGGCGCTGGCCACGGCGGCGCAGCTGGCCGCGGCGTTGCAGGAGTCCGGCGTGCTCGTCCTGGCATTCGGCCCGGCCAAGATCCGAGCGGTCACGCACCTGGATGTTACCGAGGCCGACGTCCGGCGGGCCGGCGAGATCATTCACCAGATGGCGGTCCGATACCGCGCCAGTCCTGGAGTGCGGTAGGGAAGGCCCCCCCCTCGGCCCGCTATTCGACCAACTGGCGCACGGCGTCTGCCAGCCAGCCGCTGTCCCAGGCATGGGGCCGCTGGGGGCCGTCCTGAAAAACATGTGGGATTTGCAGTTCGTCCAGCAGCGATTCGACCGCCAAATGCTGGTCGCGAAAGTTGCCGTAGCCGAGATGAATGAGGCGCGGCCGGCCTGCCAAATCCGCCGCTCGCTGTCGGAGCAAGTTTGTGATCTGGTAAGGCGCAAAGTTCTCCGGCGTGGCAAATATTTGATCCATACCGTATCGGTTCGGCGCGGACATGGCCAAAGGAGCGTCCCAGGCGGCGGCGCGGCCGAAGGTATCGGGATGCCGCAACAAGAGACTGAACGCGCCCCATCCCGACTTGCTGAAGCCCACCAGCAGGCGGCCCGACGAATCACGGCGGACCGGATAGCTTCGTTCCACGAATGGAACCACAACCCGCAGGAAATAGCTCTCCTGGCGAATCGTCGCATCGTGCGGGTGATCGGCGTACCACGGCAAGTCAGAAAACGTGGGATAGACGCACACCAAGCGATGGCGGTTGGCCACGTCATGCCGCCGGATTTCTTGCATCCCATCGCCCCAGCGGCGGCCCTCGCCGGCTTCGACAGGCAATACATACAGAGTCGCATACGGCTCCCGCGGCGCCGGCCCCTCGGGCGTCAAGACGAAGATCTCCGTGGTCCCGGCCTGGAACTCGGACTGCACCCGATGCACCGTCCAGCCGCCCGCATGCGGACGGCCTTCGGACACCTCGTGGCCGTCTGCTGTGGATTCGGCGGCCGGTGCGGGAAACACCACTACGAAAAAAACAAGCATCCAAGCCCTCACGGCGCCACGGCTGATGCTGTGCATTCGCTCCGAAAAAATTGTGAGTTCTTTTACGTAATCTTTCACTTAATCTCTCACCTGATCTTTCGCTTAATCCCTAAATTCATAAGCCGCCCGCTTGCTTTTCTTTTTCTGCCAAACGTCAAGAAGAGGTGGGTTATAAATGGTGGGTTATAGATCAAGCGGTGCCGGAGAAGGGTAACTCATTTTGGTTCCCATTTATAACCCCCCATTTATAACCCGCCTCTTCCGTGTTTTTCCTTTACGGTCTTGTCCTTGGACTTGGCGGCGCCAGCATCGATGAAATCGGATGCTGCCATCACTCTCCCGCTTTCCGCGCCGTCCACCACCAAGCGACGGCGATGAAGATCGCGGCGGCACCCCAGCTCAACGACCAGAGGAACGGTTGCCAGCCCTCGTCGGGAGCGAGCGGCATCTCCTGCGTATCCGTGCGGCTTGTGTCGCCTCCGGTTGGTACAGGATACGTGTCGCCTCCGTCGCTCGCATCGCGAGTCAAACGGGAGCCTTTGGTTGGCCTCGCCGCCGATTCGTCGTCGCTTGGCCGCGCTTCGGGAACGGCGACTTTTGCGGCATCGGCAACCTGATCAGTCGGCGGAAGGGGGAGGGCGTCGGACGCTGCAGACGGTTCGGCTCCCGCGAGACAAACATAAGCCGCCAGTCCGCGCATCGGCTCCAGCGGTACCGACAACGCTTCGCCGGGCTCAGGCACGGACGGCAAGCGAGCGAGCGGTTGCTCGCCGCCGATGGGCAGCACGGCGGTGTTTCCCCTCGCTCGCATGGCGGCGAAGTGATAGCCCGGGACCTGTTGGAAGTTATCATCCCACAAGATAAACTTCACCGGCTCGTTGTGGGGAATGAATGGAATCTGATAGACGACTTCCAGCGAACAGTGCGGCTGACGCACGATGTCCGCCCGATCGAGACGCATGGCGACTGGAATTCCGTCGATGGTGACGCGCATCTGCTGGGGAAGCAGTCGCGCGATCGCATCTCGGTAACGCGCGATGGCTTCGGCGGCGTCCGCCGGAATGACCGCTCCCGGCGGGGACAAAGTCTGAAGTTCACGCTGGACCATATTGTCGTGCAAACCGAGCTGATAGCGAACTTGGATGGCATTGGATCGGACCACCACCTGTACCGCGCGGAAGACTACGCCGTCCGGGGTACTGTGCCCAGGAATCAGGATCATCGTTGCCGAAAGGCAGAAAAAAACACCAGCCATTCATTGCCCTCAATCGGTGTGCCTTGTTGGTTTCACCGGGTGGCAGCACAGTCAGTAAAATGACCGAAGTTGTTTTTGGTAAACAACTTGCGACGCATTCCGATTCCCGTCGCAGCGTTCGCCGTCCCTGCGACGCGGCCGGAAAAACGGGTCCTGCCGGTACCTGAGCTTGTTTCCAAAACCAAGGTCGATTAAAATTTCACCCACTGACAAGGAGGCCTCGCGGCTTTTGACGACCTTGAGTCCCATGCCGGTTGGGCCTGTTGTCTCCGATCAGTCTATGCTCAAACCGGCGCAAGAGGAAGTCGTGCGATGCCCCGCACTTGCGGCTGTGCCATGTTGATTTCAGTGTCCCCCACGGAAAACGGCAACCCCGGAACCTCCCACCTTTCAGCCAGCGAGCAACGAAAAAGGCACCCCCTTATGAAGCGGAATTACCTCACCTGGCTTGCGATGTCTCTCTCCGCGACCGCAGGCATGTTCTGTTCTCAGTTTGCCTCGAAGTACACGGATGGACGGATCGAAGCGGCGATTTCGGTTCCTGTCCAGACCACGGATGTTGGATCGGGAACGGCTGTAGCCTTGATCCGCGAGGCGCCTGCCGTGGGTGACAGGACGAAGAATTAGGACGGTTCGGCGCAATTGGCCGACCTTGCGTCACGGCAAGGCTGCATTCATCCTGCCTACGGTTGCGCGTGGGTTGTTAACAGACCCGCATCTGTTTGTCCGATTCAAGATATTTGGCCCACGGATGGCAGAGCGGACCCACGGATGAATCGCGAGAAGAAAATCCGTGGGTTCGCTTTGCCATCCGTGGGCCCCCCTCTGTCATCCGTGGGTTCGCTCTGCCATCCGTGGGCCCCCTCTGTGATCCGTGGCCCCCGCCTGTCATCCGCGGCCGCGTCGCAAGCAGGCCGTGCCATACCAAGGCTTTCTTTCCGCTTGACTCAATTGCTTCTTGCCTTTAGCAACGCTATCGTAAACGATGCATCATGCGTTAGGTGGCGTTGCCGAGGCGAACGAAGATGACCCTGGAAGAAGCCCAAGCCGGCGTCGATCAATGGATTAAGACCATTGGCGTGCGGTATTTCTCGGAGTTGACCAACCTTGCACAGTTGGTGGAAGAGGTCGGTGAGTTAGCCAGGATCATGTCCCGAACGTATGGCGATCAGAGTTTCAAGAAATCGGACGAAGCTTACGATCTGGCGGACGAGTTGGCGGACGTGCTGTTTGTCCTGATTTGCATTGCCAATCAAACCGGTGTCGATCTTACTGAGGCATTGGAGCGGAACTTGGAGAAGAAAACCGGCCGCGACCGGGATCGTCACCGCGAAAATCCGAAACTGTGGGGGGGAGTTGACTTATGAGTCTCACGATCATGCGCCGGATCACCTTTTGTGCCGGCCACCGCTTGCACCGGCACGGCGGCAAGTGCGAGTTCTTTCACGGGCACAATTACGTGGCCGAGTTTTACGTCACCGGCCAGGAAACCGATCCCGTGGGGCGCGTGCTCGACTTTGCCGTGCTCAAGACCCGCTTCAAAGGCTGGATCGACGAGCATTGGGACCACGGCTTTCTGCTATCCCGCGAGGACGAGAACGGGATCGCGGCGGCCCGCTTGGTCGAGCCGAGCCGGTACTACGTCCTGCCCTCGAATCCCACGGCCGAGAACATGGCCCGTTACCTGTTGGAGAAAGTCTGTCCGCAATTGCTCGAGGGCACGGGCGTCATTGCGACCAAGGTCGTAATTTGGGAGACGGCCGAAGCGTGTGCCGAAGCGTCCCTGGACGGCTCGGTACGGACGATGGTTTACGGTTCAGAAAGTTGTACAATCAGTAGCAGTTCCTGACGCCGGCGAGGCGTCGCGAGTTTTGTTCATTTTCCCGAATCCCCCACTCACACGAGGAGCATGCCATGTCTCGCAATACCTTCCTGATCGCGATTCTTCTGGCGATCTTGACGCTGGGCGTCAACCTGACGGCAGCCAATGCGGCAGCGCCGGATCCGGCCGCGGTGGACAAAGCTTTCGAGACGTTGAAGACGTACGATTGGGGCCAGGATCGCAGCACGCTGCAGGCATTGGACGGCGCGGTCGCGGCGACGCACGGCGATGCGGAGGCTCGGAAGAGCTTGGAAACGCGTCTGACCGCCGTTTTGAAATCAGAGGCTCCGCGTGCGGCGAAGGATGTGGTTTGCCGGCATTTGAGCTTGATCGGTTCGGCCGCCGCGGTGCCGACGTTGGCGGAATTGCTGACCGACAAAGACTTGTCTCAGTTGGGCCGTTATGCCCTGGAACGTATGCCTGATCCGGCCGCTACCGCGGCGCTGCGGGAGGCCTTGCCGAAAACCGAGGGCCTGCTGAAAGTCGGCGTCATCAACTCCTTGGGCGTCCGCCGTGACGCGGACAGCACATCGGCGCTGAAATCGCTGTTGGACAGTTCGGATCAGCAGGTTGCGGCGGCGGCAATTGCCGCTTTGGGAGCGATCGGCAGCGCCGAGGCCGCGGCGGCGCTCGGCACCGTCCAGAAAAAGGGATCGGATCAACTGCAAGCCGCCGTGGCCGACGCGCGGCTGAGTTGCGCCGAGCGGATGTTGGCCGCAGGCAAGAAACTGGAGGCGCTGGCCATCTACAAGGCGCTCAATACCGAAGACCAGTCCAAGCACGTCCGCCTGGCCGCCGTGCGGGGACTGCTTGCCGCCGCCGGACAGTAATTCAGGTCAAACCGGCGGGCCCCACGTACCGCGTTGGCGAAGCACATCCGGGTGGTTCGCCCGAAAGACTGCGAGCGTGCGACATGTTGGAACTGGTCGATCTGAACAAGCGGCTGTCCAAGGAGATCTACAAAGAGCTGTTTCCGACGCTCGAAGTCCGGATGGGCGAAATCCAACGGGCGGCCAAGGAGGCGGGGATTCCGGTGATCATCGTGTTCGAGGGCTGGGATGCATCCGGCAAAGGCACGATCATCAACCGGCTGGCCCAGGCGCTGGACCCGCGCGGCTTCGCTGTTCACTCGATCAAGCCGGCGAACGAAACCGAGCAGCGATTTCCCTGGCTGTGGCGGTTTTGGAACCGCTTGCCCGCGGAGGGGCGCATTGGCATCTTTGCCCGTTCCTGGTACATGCGCGTGCTGGACGAATGCGTCGAACAGACGGCTTCGCCGGACGAGGTTCGCGAAGCCTACGAGGACATCCTGCAATTCGAACGCCAGTTGACTGATAGCGGGGTGCTGATCGTCAAGTTCTGGCTGCATATCGACCGCAAAGAACAGCGGAAGCGGCAGAAGCAACTGCTGCAAGATCCCACGACAGCTTGGACCGTCGGCGAATCCGAGGTGCGGCAGAATCGCAATTATGACCAATGGCTGGCGTCGGTCGAGACGATGCTGGAGCGGACACTGACTGCGAAAGCCCCTTGGACGGTCGTCGAAGCCACCCAGGACCGCTTCGCCTATACCAAAGTGTTTGAAACGATTATCGACGCCTTGGAGGAAGAGTTGGATCGTCGCCGGCACCATCCGCCGGCGCTCCGGCAAGCGATGCCCAAGCCCGAGCCTTCGCCGACGCAGGAACATTCGATCCTGGACCGCGCCGACTTGAGCTTGTCGGTGCCGCGCGATGAATACGAAGGGCAGCTAAAGGCCTTGCAAGCTCGGCTCCGCCAGCTGGCGCATCAGTTGTACCAAGCTCGAATGCCGGCTGTGATCGTCTACTGCGGCTGGGATGCGGCCGGCAAGGGCGGGAACATCCGCCGCCTGACGGGCAGCTTGGACCCGCGCGGCTATCAAGTCATCCCCATCGCGGCGCCGACCGAGGAAGAAAAATCTCACCACTACTTGTGGCGGTTCTGGCGGCGGCTGCCTAGATCCGGTCACATCGCGATCTTTGATCGCAGCTGGTATGGCCGCGTGATGGTGGAACGCGTCGAGGGATTCTGCACCGAGGATGAATGGAAACGAGCGTACCGGGAAATCAACGAGTTCGAGTGCGAGTTGGCCGAATACGGAACGGTGCTGGTCAAATTCTGGCTGCACATCGATTCCGACGAGCAGCTCCGCCGGTTCCGCGCCCGCGAGCAGACGGCCGAAAAGAACTGGAAGATCACCGACGAGGATTGGCGGAACCGCGAAAAATGGGAGCACTACAAAGTCGCCGTCACCGACATGCTCCGCCGCACCAGTACGACCTATGCCCCCTGGACGATCCTCGAAGCAAATGACAAGCTACATGCCAGGATCAAGGCGTTGGAAACCGTCGCCACCGCCATCGAAGCCGGCTTGACGAGCGGGCGGCGGGCTCGCTAGATCAGGCTCACGCCGGGACTCCAACGAGCATCCACAACTCAGGAGGTATGAAATGCAACCGTCTGGTCAGAGGCGTTCTTCTTCCCTCATCCGAATCTTGGGAACCGCTTGCCTCGCCGTCCTGCTGTGGGGCGGCGCCGGCGCGGGGAGCCTGCCGGCCGCCGAAGTGCCCAGCGTGGCCCTGCTGCAATTGATTGCCGATTTGATCGGTGATTCGGACAAGGAGATGCGCGCCATCGGTTTGCAACAGGTGCGAAGCGAGGCACCCGGCGAAGCCGCCACCAAGCAATTCCTGGAACTGCTGCCGAAGCTCCGCCCGGAGGCGCGCGCGGAATTGGTCGAAGCGTTGGGCGAACGGGGCGATCCGGCCGCACGTCCGGCGGTCGTGGCGATGGCGCACGGCGAGCACGAAGCGGTGCGTGCCGCCGCTTTGCGGGCGCTGGCGGGCATTGGCAGCGAGGCCGACGTGGCGCTGCTGGTCCAGCGGACGGCTGCCGATGCGACAGCGGAACAAGCGGCCGCCGTCCACAGCCTGACGCGACTCACTGGCCCCGGCGTAAATCGAGCGATCGTCGCGGCGTTCGGCACGGCCACGGCAAGCGTCCGCGTCAAGATGCTGGAGATCCTCGCGGCTCGCAACGCCAAAGAAGCGGTACCGGCAATCGTGTCGGCAGCGTCGGATCCCGAGACGACGATTCGGCTGGCCGCGCTGGATGCCCTCCGCACTCTGGCGGACGAAGGACAAACGGGCGATTTGGTCAAGCTCCTGCAGACGGCGGAGACCGGCGTGCACCGCTCCAAAGCCGAGGCGGCGTTGTTGTCGTTGTGCGGCCGAGGACGGGAAAAGTGCGTGCCGGCGCTCGCTGCCGCTTTGGCTGATGCCGACGCTTTGAATCGTCAAACGCTGCTGCAAGCCCTGGCGCGAGCCGGAGGCTCGGCGGCACTGGAATCCGTCGCGTCGTGCCTGGAAGACCCGGACCAGGCGGTACGCGACGAAGCCGTTCGCATGTTGTCCTTGTGGCCCGACCGCGCGGTCGTCCCCCGGCTGCAGAAAATCGCCACGGCCGACAATCTCCGTCACCACGTGTTGGCCGTTCGCGGCTTGGTGCGTTTGGCCAGTCCCGAGGGCGAACAGCCGGCCGATCTGAGGCTGCTGGGCGACACGATCCGATCGGCTCGACGCCGGGACGAAAAGCAGCTCGCGCTGGGCGTGCTCGGCCGCACCGCCAGCTTGGATTCGCTGGCCCTGGCCGTTGCGCTGCTGGACGATCCGGCGATCGCCGAAGATGCAGGCTGGACGGCCGGTGCGATTGCCGAAAGCTTGCCTGCCGAGAACCGGGAAGCCGTCCGCGCCGCGCTTCAGCGGGTGCTCGAGCGGTGCCAAGGCCCGAAGGCGCGCGGCCAAGCCCAGAAGGTGCTGGAGTCGCGATCGTAGTCTGTCGTGTGGCACGGCTTACTCGCACGCCGGAAAACCGTGTTCCTGATGACGCACGCACTGCCGGCGTGCGAGTCAGCCGTGTGCGAGCCCGCGCGACGCTGACCACGAGGGTTGTCCGGACGGCAGCCGAACGGGCCAGAGTGACGTCGTTTGGCGTTTCGGCACTGCTGGGAACCGTGGAAAACCTGTTCGGTATGGTGAGTCGGCGCGGTTCCAAGCAGTGCCACACCCGTGCGGGCAAGCCGCCGAGATCCCGTTTGGCGTTAGTTCGCCCGGTCTTCCGCCGCCAGCCACCGGCGGTCGCCGTCGCGGCGGGTGAAGCCGATCCGGTCGAGGTATTCACAGTAGGGCACGGCGTACTTGCGCGAGGTCGCCAGCAGTTCGCGGATCTCGCTCAGCGTCGCGCTTCGGCCGCCGCTCAATTTCGCGCAGAGCAGCGTCTGCAACTGGCGGTCCACCTCGCGATGCAAGTAGTAGCCCGCGGCGACCTCGACCAGCTCGCCGTTGGCGGCCGCTAGGGCCAATAATTGGGGGACCGACTGCTGGCTCTTGTTCGCCCGCTGGCGGCACTCCTCCACGCTGGGCGACTGGATGCCGGCTTGCCGGAAGGCGGGGATCAATTCGTCCAACAGCTTCCGCTCGTTTTGCGACAGTTTGGGCCCGCTGCCGGCGAGGGTGATACTGTCGCCGGACATCTGGACTCGACCTGCCCGGCGAAGATCGTTCAGGACGGCATCCAGCACCGCGTTGTCCACGTAGGGCAGCGCGGCGACGAGTTGGGCGCGATCGAGCTTCGAACGCAAAGGGTTGCGTTCGTGCAGCTTGCCCAGCGCCGCTTCGACGCGTGTTTCGAGCTGTTCCAGCACCAAGCGATGAAACCGCCGCGATCGCGTGGGCGAGACAGCGATCTCGCGGATGTGCCCCGCCTGGACCAACGCCTGATACACGTCGTCCGGAGTGTCGATGCCTGCCAGCCGCACCAGGTCCCGGGGCTGCCAGTCGCGCCGGCCCGCAAAGTATAGGGCCGCCGATGCCCGGCAGAAAGCGTCCGGCGATTGCAGGTCGGCCAACAGCCCCAGGATCGTCTCGCCGGGCTTGCGGAGCCGTTCCGCGTTGGGATCGAGCACCCGGCCGCCCCCGATCGTTTCCATCGGGGACTCGCGGCGGATCACCAGCGGCTGGCTCCATGCCGTTACGGCCGTGCCGTTCAGGAACAACTGGGCCGGCGCCGAATCGCCCGGCGCTAGAACCGTGCGATCGAGCAAAGCCACGGTAGCCAGCAGTTCCGCCGTGCCGACGTGGACTCGTACCCGAGTGCGATGTTTCAGCGGCCGGGAGGCGGAATCCAACAGGGACAGGTTCGCCGTGACCAGCCGGCTGGGGACCAGATGCCCCGGTGTTGCCAGCTCTTGTCCGCGGCCGATCGCTTCGTGACGGACGCCGGCCAGATTGATCGCCGCCCGCTGGCCGCGATGGACTTCCTCGACCGTACGGTCGTGATTTTGAAGACCGCGCACACGAACCTGGACGGCGCCCGGCTCGATGACCAGCTCGTCGCCCACGCGAACGCGGCCGCTGCTGACGCTGCCGGTGACCACCGTGCCGTGGCCGACGACTGTGAACGAGCGGTCGATGGCCATCCGCAGAGGAGCCCGGACCATCGCCATTCGCTGCGACCGCGCGGCCCGCTGGGCGGCGGTGGTCAAGGCCGAGCGCAGGGTGTCCAGGCCCAAGCCGGTGACGATGCTGGTTCGCACCAGCGGCGCGTCGGCCAGGAATGTTTCGGCGGTCAGAGCGCGGACTTCGTCTTCGACCAGTTCGATCCAGTCCGGGTCCGCCAAATCGGCTTTCGTGATCACGATCAAGCCGGTTTCGAGGTTCAACAGCCGCAGGATTTCCAGATGCTCGCGCGTCTGCGGCTTGACCGAATCGTCCGCGGCCACGACCAGCATCGCCAAGTCCATGCCGGTCGCGCCGGCCAGCATGTTGCGCACGAACCGCTCGTGCCCCGGCACATCGACGATTCCCAACCGGTATTCGCCCAGATCCAGTTGAGCGAATCCCAGCTCGATCGTAATGCCGCGTTTCTTCTCCTCCGGCAAACGGTCCGTATCGACGCCTGTCAGAGCGCGAACCAATGCCGTCTTGCCGTGGTCGATGTGTCCCGCAGTGCCGAGGATCAAGTCAATGGTCATATTGGTTTCATCAGGTCGATGCTCTGACTTGGCAGGAAATCGGGGCAGGAAAATAGAAAAACCGAGTTTCCACGGTATTTTGCCCCCCAGGTTTTGTTGGCTCGGAAATCACACCATTGCACGGCCTTGAATTCCAGATTCTAACACGTATCGCAAGCTGTTGCCAGACAGTACTTTGCGTCGAGCCAAAGACCTCACAGGCCCGTTGTGAAGCGGGGCGGAAAATGTTAGAATTCCGCCTTGAACGGAATTGATGCCAAATTGCGCTCGACGCGCCTTCACCGAACGAAAGGACTCCGACCTTGCCCACGGATCCGCCTCCCGACGACGAACTCCCTTCTTCCGATGAAATCAACGGTGCCGGCCTTCCCCCCGCAGTCGACCCCACGCGGTCCGGGCTGATCGACGTTCCGATCGAGGAAGAGTTAAAGCAAAGCTACCTGACCTACGCGATGAGCGTGATTGTCAGCCGCGCGCTGCCCGACGTGCGGGATGGGCTGAAACCGTCGCAGCGCCGCATCCTCGTGGCCATGAACGACCTGAACCTCACTCCGGGTGCGGGGCGGATCAAATGCGCCAAGATCTCCGGCGATACCAGCGGTAACTATCATCCGCACGGGGAAAGCGTGATCTATCCCACGCTGGTCCGCATGGCCCAGGAATGGAATCTGCGGCACGTGCTGATCGACAAGCAGGGTAACTTCGGCTCGATCGCTGGCCTGCCGCCCGCCCAGATGCGGTACACCGAAGCCCGCTTGTCGCCCATCGCGGCAATGTTGCTGGACGATCTGAAGCTGGACACGGTCGATTACGTGCCGACCTATGACGAGCGGAACATGGAGCCGACGGTGCTGCCGTCGAAGTTTCCCAATTTGCTGGTCAACGGAGCGACCGGGATTGCGGTCGGAATGGCCACGTCGATCCCGCCGCACAATCTGCGCGAGATTTGCGATGCGCTGGTTCGCGTGATTGACGAGCCCGATGTGCCGATCGACGAACTGTTGGAAATCGTCCATGGTCCCGACTTCCCGACCGGCGGCATCATCTGCGGGCGGGCGGGCATTCGCCAAGGCTACTACACGGGCCGCGGGACGATCCTGGTTCGGGCGCGAGCCACCATTGAAACGAAACCCAACGGCCGCTCGCAAATCGTGGTCAGCGAAGTCCCCTTCCAGCAGTTCCGCGACCGGATCGTGGAACGCATCGGCGAACTGGTCAACGGCGACAAGATCAAAGGCATTTCGGCCGTCCAGGACTTGAGCGATCTGAAGGAGCCGGTGCGGATTGCGATCGACGTGAAACGGGACGCGGATCCCGAAGTGGTGCTGAACCAGCTGTACCAGTTCTCGCCGCTGCAGGATACGATCTCGATCATCCTGCTGGCGCTGGTCGACGGCAAACCGCGGCTCTGCAACCTGAAGGACATGCTGCAGGAGTTCATCCGCCACCGCGTGGCGGTGATCCGCCGCCGCACCCAGTTCCTGTTGGCCAAAGCGCGGAAGCGAAAGCACACAGTCGAAGGGCTGCTGTTGGCGCTGGCCAACATCGACGAGATCATCCGCATCATCCGCCGTTCGCAGACCCTGGCCGAGGCCAAAGTCGGGATCATGGGCGTCCAATGTCCGGCGGCGATGATGGCCCAGGCATTGGGCGAGGAAGGCTTCCGTATGTTCCAGGAGGAACGCGGCGCCTCCGACAGCTATGCGCTGACCGCCGTCCAAGCGGACGCGATCCTGAAAATGACGCTGGGCCAGTTGGTCAACCTCGAGCAGGAACGGCTCAGCGGGGAACACCGCAGTTTGCTGGAGGAAATCGCGGAATTCCTTCGCATCCTGTCCGACGAGCAGAACATCCTGGACATTATCAAGGATGACCTGCGCGAAATCCGACGCAAGTACGGCGACGACCGCCGGACGGAAATCACGGGCGAAGAAGTCGGCTCGCTCGACCTGGAAGACCTGATCACCGAAGAAACGATGGTCGTCTCGATCAGCCATCGCGGCTATATCAAACGCACGCCGGTCAGCGTCTACCGAGCGCAGCGGCGCGGCGGCAAAGGCATCCGCGGGGCGCAGACCGAGGAAGAGGACCCGATCGAGCACCTGTTCGTGGCCAGCACGCACGCTTACCTGTTGTTCTTTACCACCAAGGGCAAGGTCTTCTGGCAAAAGGTGTTCAGCTTGCCGCAGCTGGGCCGCGAAAGCAAAGGCCGGGCGATCGTCAATCTGCTCAGTCTGCAGCCGGACGAAAAAATCGCCGATTGCCGCCCCGTGCGGGACTTTGACCTGCCCGACCATTATCTGATGATGGCCACCCGCAAGGGTCTGATCAAAAAGACGCCGCTGGAACAGTACAGCCGGCCGAAAAAGGGCGGGATCATCGCAATCAAACTTCGCGAGGACGACGAACTGGTCGACATCGTCGTGACCAAGGCGGGCGAAGAAATCGTACTGGCCACGGCCACCGGCATGGCGATCCGCTTCAAGGAATCCGACGCCCGTCCGATGGGGCGTAACACGTCGGGCGTCAAGGGGATCTCGCTGCACGGCGACGACGAACTGGTCGGAATGGTCGTGGCCGATCCGGACGCGATGCTGCTGACCGCGTGCGAAAACGGTTACGGCAAGCGGACCAATTTCGGTTACAGCACGGCGCCGATTGGCGAGGTGATGGAGGCCGGCGGGGCGTTGCCCGAAGAGATGGCGGGCGAGTTGGCGGGCGAAGAGTTGCTTGCCGAGGAGCCTGCTGCCGAAGAGTTGCTTGCCGAAGAGACGCTTGCCGAGGAGCCCGCCGCCGCGGAGGCGGATATCGCGGAGGCCGATATCGAGGAGGAGGGCGAGGAAGGCTCGTCCGGCAGCATGCGATACCGCACCCAGCGCCGCGGCGGCAAGGGCTTGCGGGACATCAAGGCCGGCGAACGCAACGGCAAGGTGGTCAGTATCGTCCGCGTGAACGAGGACGACGAATTACTGATGATGACCGCTCGCGGCAAGATTCAACGGATCGCCGCCCGCGAAGTGCGGCTGACAGGCCGCAATACCAAAGGCGTGCGGATCATGAGCCTGGACGACGACGACACATTGGCCGCCGTTGTTCGGGTGCCCAAGGAAGAACAGGACGAAGGCGAGCCGACAAGCGTCTAGTTCCTTGTCTTTCTGCGTTCTTCGACATCAAATCTGACACACGAAAGCATCATGGCCAAGAAACCCGCTAAAGAAGCCGCCGCCAAGAAGACTTCCTTTAACGCGGCGGACCGCAAGACGTTGAACGCCTTGATCGCATTGGCCGACGGCGTCTTGACGTCGGCCGATCGAGGCCGGCCGCCCAGTCTGGACATCCCTTCGCGTTCGTTGTCCAACGTGCGGTACAACAAGGCCAAGCGGTTTATCGAAATGGGCAGCGGTACCAATCGCCGCGAGCTGTTCAATCTGTCCCAAGCCAAGGTCTACATGCAGACGCTGCTGGTCGGCAGCGGCTGCAAACAGCTGATCGAGGAAGGCAAGACCACCAGCATCCGTGGTCTGTTCTACTTGCTCAAGCACACCATTGAGGGCTGCCGCGAAGAGACGTTTAACGACCAGTCGGATTGCGACCCGGTGATCGAAGATGTCGAAGTGGCGCTCAACGCGCTGCGTGAAGAGCTGCATGTCTATGCCAGCAATCGCGGCTCGATGGCCGGTAACGTCATATTGAACTCCATCGGCGACGAAATTGACTGCTCGCGGATGGGTTCGGGCGGCTACAGCATCCCGTCGATCTGCGAGCCGGAGGAACTGGAATTCGTCAAGTGCGACGCCAAATTTGTGCTGCACGTCGAAAAGGACACGGTCTGGCGGCGGTTCAACGAAGACAAGTTCTGGAGGGAGCACAACTGTATCCTAACTCATGGCGGAGGCCAGCCGCCGCGCGGTGTCCGGCGGCTGTTGCACCGCCTGCACTACGAACTCAAGCTGCCGATCTACTGCCTGTTGGACAACGATCCCTGGGGATACTACATCTACAGCGTGCTCAAGCAGGGCTCAATCAACTTGGCCTACGAATCCAAACGCATGGCCATTCCGGATGCCCGTTACATCGGGCTCCGCAGCATCGACTACGAACGCTGCCAGCTGACTCCCAGCGTCACCATCAACCTGTCCGACACCGACGTGAAACGAGCCAAGCAAATCGCCCAGTACCCGTGGTTCCAGCACAAAAAAGCGTGGCAGAAGGAAATCGAACAGATGCTGAAGAACGGTTTCAAGCTCGAAGTCGAAGCCTTGATCAACAAAGGCGTCAGCTACGTCACCGAGACCTACGTTCCCGAGCGACTGGAGAAAGAGGATTTCCTGGATTGATCACGTGACCTGCAGCATCCGCTCCAGGGCGACCAGGGCCCAGCGACTGGTCTCGGCGTCCACCTCGATGACGTTCACGTGCCGTCCAGCGGCCAGATTCTCCAAGCTCCAGCACAGGTGTGCCAAGTCGATGCGGTACATCGTGGCGCACATGCACAGCACGGGCGACAGGAAGTGGATCTCCTGATCGGGATGCGCTTTCTTCAAGCGGTTGACCAGGTGCAACTCGGTGCCGATCGCCCACTTGCTGCCCGGCGGCGCCTGCTCGATAGTTTGGACGATCTTGTACGTGGAACCGAACTCGTCGGCCAAATCGACGACCTCGCGCATGCATTCGGGATGGACGATAATGCGGACGCCCGGAATCCGTTCGCGGAACTGGTGGACGTGCTCCGGGCGGAACACTTGATGGACGCTGCAGTGGCCCTGCCACAGCAGCACGCGGGCGGCGCGGATCGCTTCCTCCGTATTGCCGCCCAACTCCGGCTCGTAAGGATTCCACACCGGCATCTGCTCGACCGGCACGCCCATCCGCAGCGCCGTGTTGCGGCCCAGGTGCTGGTCGGGAAAGAACAGCACGCGGCGCGTTCGCTGAAAGGCCCACTGGAGGACGGCCTTGGCATTGCTGGACGTACAGACGATGCCGCCGTGCCGGCCGCAAAATGCTTTCAGGCTGGCGGCCGAGTTGATGTACGTCACCGGGGTGATGTCGGCCGTGTCGATGATCTCGCCCAAGTCCTCCCAAGCGGCTTCGACCTGCTCGATGGCCGCCATGTCGGCCATCGAACAGCCGGCGGCCAAGTCGGGCAGGATCACCGTCACCCGGCCGCCGTCGCGGGCGGCCAGCTTCTCCGGGCGGTTCGCTAGAATATCGGCCGTCTCCGCCATGAAATGGACGCCGCAAAACACAATCACGCGGCAATCGCCGCTGTCCGCCGCCAGTCGGCTGAGCTGGAAACTGTCGCCGCGCAGGTCGCTGTGCGCGATCACTTCGTCCTGTTGATAATGATGGCCCAAGATCACGAGTCGCGATCCCCACGCGGCGCGCACGGCCTCGATGCGGGCGGCCAGTTCGCCGTTGTCAAGCGACTTGAAGGGCGCTAGTTCCAAGATTGGGGACTCGGCCATCGTGATCGTCATTGGCGGTTTCGTTTTTGGGGGATTCGCTTCTCGGCATGACTTTTGAATTATAGGGGAAATCGACCCGCGAGCGTAGCCTCCCAACGCGGGCGATCAAAGTCCGTGTTTGGCCAGCCGGTCACGGAACGTCGAAGGCTTCATGCCCAGCGATTGAGCCGCCGCCGTCTTGTTGCCGTGGCAGGCTTCCAGGGCGTTGAGCAGCAGTTGCTTTTCGGCGTAGTCCATCGCCGCTTTGAAGCCGCCCGCCGCCACGCCGCTCTGGCCGTGGCGGCTGGCCGGTTCGCGATCCGGCGGCACCCCCCCGATCTCGGCCTCCAGCAACTCCGCGGTGATCTGCCCGCCGCCGACCAGCAGGGACCGTTCCAGCGTGTGATACAGTTCGCGGATGTTGCCCGGCCACGGGTGCCGGCTCAGGACCTCGACCGCCGCCGCGTCCAGATCGTAGCCGCTGCCGCCCGCCAGCCGCCGTAGCAAGTGCTCGGTCAACGCCGGTATGTCCTCGCGCCGTTCGCGAAGCGGCGGGATCCGGACCCGCAGCACATCCAGGCGGTAGTACAGGTCCTGGCGAAACGTCCCCCCGGCGATTTTGTCCAGCAGGTTCAGTTTGGTCGAAGCGACGATTCGCACGTTGGCTTTGAGCGGTTTGTTTCCGCCCACCCGTTCGAATACCTTCTCCTCGATCGCCCGCAACAGTTTGGCTTGCTGCTCCAGCGGAATATCGTCCACGTCGTCCAGGTAGATCGTGCCGCCTTCGGCCAGCTCGAAACGCCCCTTGCGGCCCTGATCGGCTCCGGTGAACGAGCCCTCCTCATGGCCGTACAATTCGCTTTCGAACAGCGTGGAGGGGAACAGCGTGCAACCGACTTTGATGAACGGGCCGCGGCCGCGATGCGAGTGGCGATGGATCACCGACGACAACAGGTCCTTGCCCACGCCCGTCTCACCGACCAGCAGCACGTTGGCATCGGTTCGGGCGCTGATCCGAATCATCCGCTTGACGCGCTGCATGGCTTCCGAACGGCCGATGATCTCCCGGTCGATGTCATCCTCGTCCGGATCGACGTCCGCCGGATCCACCTCATCTCCCGCCTCGCGACGCTCCTGTTCGATCCGCTGGATGATTGGAAACAGGTCCTCGTTGCGGAACGGTTTGGTGACGAAATCCGTCGCCCCCAGCTTCATCGCCTCGACCGCCACGGGGATGCTTCCATAGGCGGTCATGAGGATGAATTTCGCGTCGGCCGAGCCGCTGTCCTTGACGCGTTTGAGCAATTCCAGGCCATCCAGCTTCGGCATCTTGATGTCCGTCACAACGACATCGAACAGCTCGCGATCCAACAGTTCCAGGGCCTCCTGGCCATCGGCCACCGTCACCACTTCGTGCCCTTGGCCGGACAGGTCGTCCGCCAGCGTGATGCGTTTGATCTTTTCGTCGTCCGCAACCAGGATTCTCATCAAAATTCCATGCCGCAGGGCGTGACGGAGTTTGCAGGACCTCCAGGGCCATCCAGACGCTGCAAAGCAGGAACATCTCTGGAACCGTTAGGATATCATCCGCGGCCAGGATCGCCAAGACGCCGGGCAACCTTGGCACGCCGGGCAGCTTGGCTGTCACCGCACCGCAAGCGTGTATTCGGGATGGCCCAGCGCGTCGCTCTCTTCGGTCAAGCGAAAGGACCGGCCGAAAACGGCTGATTTGACCCAGCCTCCCGCCTTGCGGACTGACACGTAGCCTTCGTCCGTATGCCGCAGGATCTCGAGCATCGGCCGCGCGCCGCGCGCGTCCACCAACCAGTACTCGGCAATGCCCGCCTGCCAATACAGCGCTCGCAGAGTAATGGCGTCCTTGTCTTCGGAACTGGGGCTGACGACTTCCAGAACCATGTCCGGCGTGCCTTCGAGTTCGACGAAGCCTTCTTGCGCACCTTCGACGAAATGCACTCGACCCTGTTTCAAGCCGGCGTGGGAAACGAAGGTGCCGTCGGGTTGAGCGCTCAGATCGGCAGCGGCGTTGCTCAGCAAGAGGCCGTCGGGAAAATAGCGTCCCAGCCGCTCCTGCTTGGCCAAACCGCCGATCACCAGGTTGAATTCGCTCTTGACTTGGTTGTGGGTGAAGACTTGTTCCTTGCTCATGTCGACCCACACCTCCCCGTTCAGGTAGCAGATCCGTCCTGCGTCCGGAAATTCATCGGACCGCGTCCAACAGCGGAATGAATCGAGGTCCACGATCCATGACGGGATCCGGACCACGTCGGCGTCAAGTACGAATGTATTCATCACCTCGCCTCGCGTGGTTGTGTCCAAACAAGTTCTCTGGTAATCGTAGCGAAAACCGCACGGTCGTCCAAGAGTCGTCGCCGAAAAGCTCTCACCTGAACGTTTGCTCTCACAAAGCACTAGGAGCGTTCACCGGGTTTCGCTAGAATCCCCCCGTGGTATCACACGACGGCGGCGAGAGGAGGCGTTTGTATGTCAGATCAGGGAAGATCGCACGGGATCGGGACGAACTGCTTGCTAGCAGCGGCAGCGATATGGATCGCATCGAATCTCGCTACGGTATCGCTCGCCCAGGGGCCGGCAAGCCCGGACGAATTTTTGCGGGACGCGGAACTATGCGACGTGTGCTTCCTGGATCCGGACCGCGGCTGGGCCGTCGGTGATCGGGGAGTGATTCTGCACACCAAGGACGGCGGCCGGAACTGGCAGCTGCAGGCCTCGCCCGTCAATTGCCGCTTGGAGTCTGTTTGCTTTCTGGACGACCGCTCCGGCTGGATCGTGGGCGGTTGGACGCATCCCTTTACACACAGGAACAGCGGGGTCGTGCTGCGGACGCGGGACGGCGGCGTGCGTTGGGAGCAAGTCCCGCGGCTGTCGTTGCCGGCCTTGAGCCGCGTCCGCTTCTTTGATTCGCGCCGCGGCTGGGCGGCGGGCAGCGCGTCGGACCTGTATCCGGCGGGGGTCATTGCCACCGACGACGGCGGACAGAGTTGGTCTTCGGTCCCGTCTGCTGT
>Ga0351873_10109_pt1 | contig 24068 bp, 35 predicted proteins | sample TotcelFGM3001N11_FD_206764 | JGI IMG/M metagenome (GOLD analysis project Ga0351873, IMG submission 206764) | Enriched cells from coal bed in the Powder River Basin, Montana, United States - Total cells FGM rep2 HSBNCT.FGM.300.1.N11 ... | reverse complement strand
CTTAGGGAGCACAACCATCTCCTAACGCCAAACCGGCCCTCCGGAGGGACAATCCGAGAGTTTGGGGACTCGGAGGCGGATTCAGACCCAATGATGGGTTAGTTTGGATGTCTCTACTTCCGAACCGGAGACGCGATGCCGAGACAGCCCCCTGATCGTAACCCGTTGCGGGAACTGGGGATTCAACGAAAAAAGCCGGGGCGTCTAGCCTCGACTTTGAGTGTTAACCCCTGGGCAGGTCGCTAGTTCTGTTTCCCAGGTCAAGTTGTGTTGGCCTAACCCTCTTCGAAATTGGAAAACGTGCAAACAGAGACACGGCAATCACCCGTCCGACAGGGGGAGAGCACGAAATCGTTGAAAAACTGCACGGATGGGGGGCGACATCAGAAGTCCTTATTGATCGGTGCCGTGGCTCTTGTACCATCGGCAAGCCTTCCCGATGCGCCACGGAAGCGTGGCCAGTCCCCACCCAAGCGACAGGAACCACATCGGGACGAGAATCGGAAACGAGATAACACCCAGAAGCCACGCCAGTCGCTGTTGTCGGCGAAACGTCCGATGTCGCCGATCCAGTTCTGTTACAGAAATCCGGACGGCATACTCGCGGCGTATCGCCTCCGGCACCGACGTGCAGGGGCGCCCGCCGAGGGCCACGAGCGCGAGCACCGTTGCGAAGAGCAAGGTGGGCTCGTGGCCGAGGTATCCAGTCACGTAGACAGCTTGCGTACCAGGAGCCTCGTTCATGCCTTGGACGGCGTTCGCAAACGGAAACGCTGCGATGCCAGCGAGCTGGAGATGTTCTTTGACGGCGCCCGGCCAGTAGGCGGTCAGTTTGATGGAATCGTTCGGAAAACGCGAGAATGCCAAGCGCGCGTGCAACTCGAAGAGTTTGCCGCGGACCTCCGAATCGGACTCGCTCACGGTGACGGGGAGCCCAATCATCTGCGTCAGCATGTCGCCTACGCGAGCGGCCTCTGGGACGCGGTCATCGAAGGTGACCTGTTGGACGACGATTCCCATGTGCTCTCGTACCAGCTTCGCCAATCTCGCTATCGGTCACTTGAAACAACAACCGCCATTGCGAGGATCGTACCTCAATCGGGTTTAAGACACGATTCAAGCAATTCAATCACGTCCTCAAACACCTTGATGCGCTGAGCTACCACCTCATTATTTGGCCCGGCAGCCCACGAGCGGTATTCGTCGATCCGACTCGCAGCGACATCTTTAGCGCTGCGACCACTTTTGGTTTTGAGTGCCGCGTCGGCACCGGCATCCAACAATGCCTTGACGACATCTCTCTTGCCCCAATAGGCCGCACGAATCAGCGACGTTAGGCCATCTTCATCGGCGGCATTCACGTCTGCCCCGGCGGCGACCAACGCCACAACCACTTCCGGTGATCGCGCGAACATTAACGCCACAACTCCGTTTTCCCTGCGTCCATCAACGGGCGAATGATAGTTCATCCTCAGGTTGGGATTGGCACCGAGCGTGATCAGAGCCCGAACCACTTGTGGTCGGTTGGAAACGCACGCATTGTACAGTGGGGTATGACCGACTTGCGGAACGATCCAATTTGGGTCCGCGCCACGCTCGATGAGCGAGATTACTGCGGCAACGTCCCCAGTGCCAGCGGCTTGGAAGAACTGAACGTGGTCCATGTTTGCACCAGCGGTTAACGTCTATGACTCTGCCGTTCTCCGGCCGCCCCCTGCCCGGCCACTCGCCGCATTGTACCACACAGCAAGGATGTCGAGGACGTGGTCCCTGCCCTTTCCACTTCAAAACGCCCGGAAGCTGATGGTGCCCGCACCGGCAGGCCGATTGGTGTGGGGGCTGGGCGGGGGCCCCCGGCTACCCAATCAAAGTTGAAACCCTACGAGTCGTCAGGCACCCAACGCGCGTCACGTAGCAGGAACTTGATTTGCGGGTTGCCATAGTACGTTCGTTGTTCAAGTCTACCCACCACACGAATTCTCTGGCCTGTCTTGGGCCAGGGATGCTCACCCGTTCGATGAGAAAAAATAATCGGTTCGCCATCAAGATAAACAAGATCGATTTCTTTGCCGTTTTGATCGTAGGTCGCGACAAATGACACAAGATGACCAGCGTTGCCGGCGAGGTCTGCTGACGAAGCGACGGGCCGGGGAAGACCGAGCCACCAGCAGGCCAACAGTCCGGCACCGGCCAACGCCAACACCGCCAGGAGATAAATGAACGTTCGGTAAATCAGAATCGACTCCCACCGTTCATCCGGTTGACCGTGCCGCCGGACGAGTACGAGATCTGACTTGGGATTCAAATTGCGGCTCGATGGCAACGAAGTGCATCATTCTGTCACACGACCAAACTCGGGTTCCGGAAAGGGTGACCAATCGAAAAACCCTTCATACGGTGACCCGGGATCGTAGACAAACATCTTGTCTTTTGTGTTTATTGCCGCTTCGAGTGAATCAAGATTTCCTGCCCATATTCCACGCATTCCAAGAACCTTGTGGACTTCGGCCTTTGCTGCCTGGAAACGTCCCAACCCCAGAAGTGCAGCAGCGCGAAAGGCGGGCAGGTCACGACTTTGGTAGTCGTAAACCCCTCTGGGCTTTGACCATGCGTCCGTAATCGCCAGCACCAAGTCGGGCTGTTTTTGTGTGCAGGCAAAGGTGGCAGCGTCGAATGCAAACGCGTGGGGTACCCAAGTTTCATCGTCATCGATTTGCTCCAACGGATATCTTGCGGCTTCGGTCAGGGCAAGCACCGCATCGTTCGATCGCCCAAGATTGCGATAGTACTTCGCAAGATACCAGTAATGCACAAATCCGGGCGAGCTTTCGACCCATTGCCGAAATCGTTTTTCGGCGATCTCAGCTCGCTCTTTGGACGCATACTGTGCCATGCCGAACTGCGCTCTCCACCAGTCTGGATGTACCTTTGCTGCATCCTCGCATTCATTATAAACGTCGGTGTTTCTGTCCAATGCCGCCAGCAGCGCCATCTTGTAGCTGCGGTGCCATTGGTCATTTTTGTAGACTCGGATACGCCGGTCGTACTCGGCCAGCGCAGCACTGACGCGTTGTTCACCAGAAGCGGAATCGACAGTAGGCTTCACCGCCGGGATGGAGAGTCGACCAAACTGGCACGTCCACCCTTCAAAATCGTCGCCGAAGATATAGGACACGCGAGGCACACCGGCCCGAATATACAAAGTGCCGTGCCGGTAGTGAACATTGCTTGGGATCGGCGATTGATCATGCGCCGCGAGATCTTCAAGTTCGTAGGGAAGCAAGCCTGTTTTCGCACGAAAATTGCAGATCGCTTGCGCGAGGTGTTGGTGGCGTCTAGCGATACCGGATGCCTTTCCCCGGAAGTACATCCCGGGCAAGAACATCGCGGCCGCGATGATCGTGATTATGATCAGAACCTGAAGACCCCACCACGTTACTCGCCCGCGGGTTCGGCAGGTGTGCCGGAAGATGCCCGCCGCTGGTAAGCCCTCTCGGTTGTGTACCACTGCCAGAATCCAAAAGCTAGGCCCCCGAGCAGGCTCAGTGCGGCTGTCAGCACGAACCACCAGAGGGGCGGACTTGGGTCACCCATCGCCCAGATTGCCAGGCAGAACAATAACGAAAATAGGATCGCGAACGGAACGCCAAATCCAATGCATCCGATTCCGAGAACGAAGCGGACGCTTCCCATGCGACGCAAGCGTCCCCATGTCTCAAAATCAGAGTCGCTCATCGCCATCACTCGAACACCATTTGTAACGGGTTGGCGGTCCCTGCCCCCTCCACTTCAAAACGCACGCAAGCCGCGACTGCCGGACCCGCCTGCCGGATTGTGTGGGAGGCCCAGAAGCCATCCGAGGCCCCATCCCGATCAATGGTTCGTCGGGCAAACTCTTGACTCGTGTGATTCTAGCACGTTAGTTCAGGATTTGCCAGCGTGCATCACGTATCACGTACGCACTGTTGACAGGAACGGACTCGTTTCGTTCAAGCCGTCCCGTCACGTAAATCGTTTGCCCGGTCTTTGGCCATTCAAAGCTCCCGTTCACGTGATCGACTGGAAGGGGCACGCCGTCGAAATAGAGGAGATCATACTCCTTGTTGTCGCCGTCGAAGGCGGCTTTCAGGGCGATCCGATGTCCCACGTAATCATCCAGCTGTGCAGCGTTTTCAACGGTTCGCGGATAATACCAATCCGTGAATACCGCGATCGCCACCAATACCGTAGCGGACAGTGCGATGAGAGCGATTCGTTTCGACAACATGTGCGGAAGCGACTCCACAAATCTACGGGCGGCATGTCCGACGAACGACCAGCGTCACTGCTCGCCGCCAGTGACGCAATCATCCTACAAGGTGTTCGGCCTCCTGGACAGATCTGAAGTTGGCCTTTTCACTTGGCGCCTCCGACCGCGTCGTTGAAGGCTGTCACGCGCCTGGTGGCTGATAGGGGTTGTCGGCCTCCTGGGCCGATTGAGCGCCCGATGCCCGGAACTGGCACCGCTTCGGACGCCTACGCACGAAGCCGCGGAAGAGCGGTACACTGCCCGCGACGACCGTCGCGACCGCCAGTGACACCACACCGATCCGGAAGCACGATGTTGGAAGACGCCGGATCAGTGCGTCAATTGCGTCGTGCGTTGGCCGAGCGTATGTGCCCGGCCCATGTTTGTGCGGAAGGCGGCGCGCCGCACTGACGGATGGAAGAACGGCGATGAAAATCGCGATCGCAATCGCGGTCGCCACGAACATCTCCAGGAACGAGTAACGACCTCGCCCTTGCTCGCATCGATGAGTCGTCGCACGCCGACCGTCTGAGGGCCCACCGCAGCCTTCTCCGCACACGTAAATCTCCTAATTCCCGGCCGGACCTGCCCGACCACACGCCGCATTGTACCACCCGGCACGGGCCACAACACCGCGGCCCCTGCCCCTTCCAATCTCAAAATGCCCGGAAGCCGACGCAGGCGGGCTTGCGTACCAGATGGGGGGAAACCCGCCCGGCTACCCGATTCTGCCAAAGTGTTCGACTTGACCGGTGTCGCGGACGTCTGAGGAATCCGTCACTACGATGGATTACGATTCGAGCGATCGCGTCTGAACGCGAAGGCTAGCCCCGTGCCGACCCAGAAGAACACAGTACCGGCTACGGCGATAATTCGACCCGTCTTGTTGTCCTCTTGAAGCTTAACAGCGTGCTCGTCGTACGTGAATCCAATTCCTCGCGAAGAACGCAGTTCCACTACGTGCGTACCGTTCACAAACGCTTGAATTGTATCACCCGGCTGGAGGCTTCGAATTCGTTCTGGAAAGTATCCCTTGAGCGAGAGTTCACGCTCCCCGCCTTCGACCTCCACAACAACGTAGTACCGTCTTCCACCTTTGGAATTTCGTATCTCGCTTGCGAATCGTAAGACTCGGCCGGAAACGAACTCGTAACTCGATTTCGCACGCAGGCCCGACCTTCCTGGAAACACAAGAGTCAGAGTAGCCACAGCGGCTAGAACAAGCCAGACGTACCACGGCCAATCATACAGTCGACTCGTGCGATTCTCACGATGCATAAATCCTCTTGCTGCTGCTCGACGCCTGAAGGCACTTCCGTTTGGCAGAACGACCAATGTTCAATCGGCGGCGACGGACAGAGCAACCATTGCCCTAGACCTAAACGCCGCTCGATTGCAACATATACCTGTTACGAGCCCATTGGCAGTGGCAAGAGCCCGTCGCCATCCGGCCGCGGGTGACGCGGCGGGCGGATTTCGCTTCCATCACCATCGAGGCTTGCCACGCCACGGGTCATCTGCCTCCAACACGCCGCGGTCGGCACCACACCGGCGCCATTTGGGCCGGCCATCCCGCCGCGACTTTGCGCCGCCACCGCACCGGCCACCATCACCGATCAGGCCCGCACTGCCACGGACTCATGTGGGCCACCAGCCCGCCAGAGTACGGGTCGTAACGTTGTAATTCTCCAGCCGGACCTGCCCGGCCACTCGCCGCATTGTACCACCCGGCAAGGGCCACGGCCAAGCGCCCCCGTGCCCCTTCCACTTCAAAACGCCTGGAAGTTGGGGCGGCGGACCTGCATGCGGTGGGGCGGCAGGAACCGCCGGCCGGCTACCCGATTAGGTGGCGGCTTCGGGTGCATTGTCCAAATCGCATGGACTTGGCGTCCCGTGTTCAAATTCTCCCTCGTGGAAGACGCCGCAGGGAAACTGGTGCTCGCTCTTGAACCAACGAATGTCGTGGACGTCCGGGATGTTTCGAATGATGTCATGAGCGTCTCGGACGAATTCCCGGACGCGTTCAGCCGTGGCTTCTTTGGTGGGTTCAACAACGAACATCCATCCGTCGTCAAATTCAACAAGCGCAAGTTCAAACAGGATCGTAGCGTCAATGCCCACGTGGGCCGACAGCCAATGGCCCCGGACGGAAATGCTGATATCGTGAAGGTGCCACGACTGCCCAAGGCGATAGCAAATCGAATTGAACAACGGTCCGCCAGCGGGTATGTCTTCGTCGACCGGTTCCGGTCGGTCATCCACGAACGAGTCGTCGCCGGTACGGAAGAACGCCTGGGTGCGAATTCCCGTAGCCGACAGATCGTTGCCGGGCATCGGACCGGTTCGAGACCGCCAGGGATTGCGGACGGTCTGAGGACGGAGAATTCCAGTCATCACGGCGCCCAACACCACCACAGCAACAATGACAGCGACGACGATCACCGGAGACACGTCGAAGTGGTACCCCAGTGTCGCTAACGTCAACAGAACGATGAGCACTCCGCCCCTCTTGCGGTCGGTAAGCGTATCCATCGGCTTCCGTCAGCACGAGTCCGTGACTTTGTGATTAGCCAGCCGGACCTGCCCGGCCCCTCGCCACATTGTACCACCCGGCAAGGCCCACGACACCGCCCGCCCCTGCCCCTTCCACTTCAAAACGCCCGGAAACTGGACCAGCGGGGCGCCCGTGTCGAACGGTCCGATGGCAGTGAACGCCCGTGGCCACCGCTCGACGGCCCGGTTCTTGGCCAGTTAAGGCGGCGGGGACGGAAAGACGTCACCACGGGCAGCCACCGTTACCCCCGCTCGCCTGTATCCTCTGGTTCGTCGGAGTCCCGAATCAGGTTAACGGCTTCGATCACGACCCGACGTTGGCCAGCCCGTAGGCCGACGCCTGGGCGTATCGCCCGCAGTTTGGTTATAGCATCCTCAGCGGTCGTCGCGAATCCATGGGCGACAAGCCAAATAGCGGCAAACATCCCGGTTCGACCATGTCCATTCGCACAATGGATCAGCAAGCGACCATTCATCGGAGGAGGCAATGCCAGTATTGAGGAAACGAGTTCGGCTGCCGGTGCAGAACCTGCATCGAGTATCGGATGGCAAGTGTATCGCAACCGCTGCCGAATTGCTCGCGGATCCGTGAATTCACACGTCAAATCAACGACATGCATGACATCCGACGGCATTTCTGCTGGTCGCAATCGTCGTGAGACGACAAGCGAGTCATTGACCGTATGAGCGGCCGGTTCACGTGACACGGTGACTTGTGCCATCCACACCGCTTTGGTGAACAGCAGGTATGGCAACAGGATGAAACACGCCAGCCAATGTCGCGTCCCATCCATGCGCTTCCCGAAGCAGCGAACATCCCCCGAAAGGTACGCGACGGAGACGACAGCAAACGAGATTCCAGGCCAAACCAGGAACAGATTCCAGCCCCCGTGCGCCGCGAGCCAAAAGACCGCCGCGCCGATCAGTGCGAACGCCGTTCCGTAAGTCACGTCCCGGCGCAATTGCTTTCTCCGACTTCTACTTCTACGGCCGGATTTGCATGGCCATCCTTAGGTTCTTTTCCGCCGACGCGGCTCACGGATCGGCGGCCCTGCCTTATCCACTGCAGGTCGCCCGGACGCCGTCGTTGCCGGACCCGCCTGCTGCATGGTGCGGGGCTGAACGGGGAAACCCGCCCGGCTACCCGATTCGGCGCTACGAGTCATTTCCAAAACTGCCACCATTGCCTGTTCGGACGTGCTGCACCACCTGATTCATAATCAGCCGCTGCCTGTGGTTCATCACCGGCACTTTGCGGCAGCAGGCTGCGAAACGCGGCACGCAAGTTGTCCTCAGGGATCGCGCCGATGATAGTCTTGACACGTTCCCCATCGACGAAGCAGCCGAGCGCCGGAACATTGACCACTTCACACTCCCGGCAGAACGACACAAGCTCGGGGTCATCAACGTCGGCTGACCGGAATTCAATTCGCCCCTCGAATTCGGCCCGGACGTTCGCCAGCTTCGGGTCGAACAGACGATCAGCTCCGTTCCAGGCCGCCCAGAAGTGAATGATCACGACTGGGTTGCCAGTAAGCACTGCCGATAGTTCGGCTGCGGAGACGGGCGGTGAACTCGGTCGCCAACCTTCCGGCATGCGTCAGCCCTCCTTTCGCCGAACGCCTAATTCTCCGGCCGGACCTGCCCGACCACACGCCGCATTGTACCACCTGGCAAGGGGCGCGACAGCGCCGGCCCCTGCCCGTTTCACTTCAAAACGCCCGGAAGCCGACGGTGGGGGCCTGCCTGCTGCATGGTGGGGGTGGGCGGGGAAACCCGCCCGGCTATCCGATTCGTCGGCGTCCGCGATTACTTCTTCGATCTTGGTGGAGTTGAACCTCGCCATCGTCGCATCTTTGCCGCACAGAACGCAACGCCCAATGCGATCGCAAAGTTCATCGACAGCTTACCAATTGACAGACGATCCATCACGGTTGGCTGCGCCTGCGTCGGTAGAAACATCTTGTTGCCTTCTTTCGTCGTGAATTCCAATCCCAACGTCGTCCAGCAAGTAAAGGGAAGTCCTCGGTCGAGGTGTGCATTTGGGGCTGCCGTGCTGTATCCGGCGAATCTCTCTGGTTGGTGAACAGACAATGTCAACCACTTATTCCCAGACGGCCCGACCATTCGAGGCATGACGTTTAGGAACAGGAAGACGGCCGCAACCGCGCCGATAATTGGCCAGACACTTCGTTGAGCGGTTTGTTCTTGCACTTCACGCTCCGTCAAGTTCGGTTCCGATTACCCGTGTGGGGCAGCGTTTGCCTACGAACTTCTATTTCTCCGGCCGGACCTGCCCGGCCACTCGCCGCATTGTACCACGCGGCAAGGGCCGCGACGGTGTCGTCTCCGGCGCCGTCCACTCGTCATGCTTCCTACTGGCTACGGGCCGTCGTTGACGGCGGGCTGTCCGCTCGTTGACGATAGAATACGACTGCCGGATGTTCTGGGTACATTTCCACCAATGCTGGTGCGACAGCGTGCAATCGCCAATCGTACGCAATACCAAGCAGAATCGCCGCCGGTCGTACTTTGTCGAATTGGCGACAGCACTGCACGAATCGCTGCTCTTGTGCTTCCGTCATTCGTCCATTCGCGATTGAACGATGGAGCGTGCTATTCTCCTCCAAGAAATGCTCGACCACGGACCACGCATAGCCGGCGTACCGCGCCAACAGGGCTTCACCGACGGTCCTGGCGTCGGGATCGTCGAGGGGCCATCGGCGCGGTACACCGCAAAAATGCGGCAGAGGCTCCTTCCAATGCTCGATCCCATCCGCATAAATGTGCAGTCGCGCCTCCAGCGACGCGAGCAACTCCTCAATCCGGCCGTGCGTTCCCGCGTCGGAGGGGTCATGACTGGATCTCATGGACGAGGTTGCTCCGGGAATGTACCTCACTTGCCTGCCTGATAGCCGAGCTGTTCGCGAACATGTGATTCTCCGGCCGGATTTGCCCGGCCGCTCGCCGCATTGTACCACCCGGCAAGGGCTGCAACATCCAGGAAGCTGCACCACGACTGAGGCGACTAGCCGCGTGAACGCGTTATCCATTGGAGCACACAGCCCATGCCAAAGCCCAGCAGCCCAGCTAACGTCCCGGCGAACGCAATGACGACGGGCTTCGCGTGAAGCGTGACACGGGATTCGCAGAAAGGGCACACGCGTTCCGGACCGAACGGTGCCCACGGGTCATCTAAAATGACACATTCTCGCCGTTTCAACTCGCGATTACAGGCTGAGCACTGATAGCGGAACATGGCGTAGCTTCGTGTTTCTACGGCCGGACCTGCCCGGCCCCTGGCCGCATTGTACCACCGGGCAAGGGCCGCGACACCGCCAGCCCCGGCCCTGCTTCCACTTCAAAACGCCCGGAAGGCGGTGGGCGGGGCGAGGGCCAGCGATGCAACTGCTCTCCCGGACGTGACCGCCACCTCGCATGCACCCGTTGGTCCGCATCTTTCCGGTTCATGGCGCCGAGCCCTTTGCAGTCTACCGTTTCGCCGTGCGGCAGCGGCAGGCCATATTGGCTAGTCAGTGCGGCAGCAGCGTATTTCGCTTCAATCGCGATTGTAAGTAGAACGGGATTCCAATTAGGACGACGAATACAATCACCATCAGGACCGTGACGCTCACAGCCGGAAATGGAAAAACTTGCGAAAAGGCATAAGAGATCAGAATCGCCACTGTGCCGCCAACACCGCAGCCGAACGCCCGCCTCGCTTCCTTGCGGCCAGGTCGTGCGTTTGGCCTCTGGGCGGCAATGAGGGCCGTTGGAATCATAGAAACGAAGCCGAAATACAAGGAGCTGAAGGCAAGTCCGCCATGTTTCGGCGAAAGGGCATTCGCGTCGGCTATTAAGGCGGATACCCCAATAGTGGCGAAGAACGCCCAAATCGGCAGAGCGTAATAGAGTGGAATCGCGAGTCGATTCATTCATGGACCCTCAGCGGTCCGATTGCATGCGGAACTTCTACTTCCCCGGCCGGACCTGCCCGGCCACTCGCCGCATTGTACCACCCGGCAAGGGCCACGACACCGGTGGCCCCTGCCCCTTCCACTTCAAAACGCACGCAATCCGCAACTGCCGGACCCGCCCGCCGGATTGTGTGGGAGGCCCAGGAATAATCCAGGCCCCTGGCCGGATCTTTGGTTACGTGATTACGGCGCGACGCCATAGCCTAGGTCCAAACCACGTCCATGCTACCAAGTCGCCGCCAGCCCGACAAGAAGCGAAGGCATTGTGCCAGAGATCCATGCATCATCGGGCACGGGGTTCTTGCTCACTGCGGCGAAGCAGGCCCCGCAAGCAAATTGCCGAGCAGGCAATCGGAAAGCTGACGAAAATCGCGAGACAGCATCCCACGTATTCTGCTGATATCGTCAGTTCAATCGGGGTGCCCCAATCCTCGTCATGGCAAATCATCAACAACGCGATCCACAGAAAAGGCAACCAGAAGGCAAGCACATGAGTGATTAATGCAGCCCTGAGTCTCCACCTAAGGTAGGCGATGGACAGTAGAATCCACGACAAGACGACGACCGTATCTGCCCATCCCCAGCCCAGTCCATTTCTCCATGTGCCGTCCCGACAGCTTGGAAAGACAGCGAGATAAGCTGCTGAGGCAAGAACGAACGAAAGCAACTGCCTGAGAGTGAAGGTCCTCATGGATTCCGCCATCTAGCCGCAATCGGGGTAATGCCGGACGGGGCACCACGGGTGACCACGCCGCGGCTACATCACACAACGTTGCCCTGAGTCCACGCGGAACACTGGAATGTCTTGGGGGCGCAGTCCAAGGCGGCTGAGCCTTCCAGATCCGGTGACAGGCGGCCGTAGTCTGGCCACAGGATCGTACCGTGCTCGGCGTACTGTGGCGTCTCGAACAGGAACGCCGGGTCGCGGACTGGCACGTTGTCGGCGTCCAGGTACAGAACCTCGGCGAATCGTGACCACTGGATGGCATACGGCTTTGACTCGAATCCGTTCAGCCTGGCGTGCGGATGCTGCTTGCGGACCTCGTGGGCGTCGACGCAGCGGACGTCCAAGGGGGCAACCAACTCTTCCCAGGCCCGGTTGCGTTCCGCCTCGCCGAGGTACCAGACTTCAATCGGCAGCGTGCAGCCGAGTTCCCGCAGCATGCGGATCAGCACGTAAGCACCGACGGCGTACTTGGGCCTGCCCGCATTGACCACGATGCCGCGGCCGGAGAACTGGCCGGCGGGATACTCACACTTGGCCAGATCCCCGTCGATGAATTCCTGGACCTTCACCGGGGCATTGGCCACGGTCAGATCGTTGGCTTGATTGCAGCAAGTCATGGTTTGGTTCCCTCCCGAAACAGCTGTCTTGATGGCGTCTTCGTAGGCCCGGCGATCGACGGCAGCGTCGCCGCCCATCGCCACGATGATCGTGTCTGTCGGCGGCGGATCGGCTTCCCTGGCGATCCACCAGTACCGGCGATCGAGGATCGTTACAGGCAGGTTCGCCCGCTGGACGGCCACGTTGAGGGCCGTCTGCTCGTACTTGAAGGCCGTCACATAATCCGGGGCCACGGCGAGCTTGTTAGCGGCTTCCCAGACCTCGGCGTGGCGTCCGTTGGCGATCCAGAACCCGCTGGCGAAATAGCGGCTGGCGTCAATGCGGTACCGTTCACAATCCTCGTCCCGGGCTTCCGAGGGCCAATCGAGCACGAAGACCGGCCACGGCTGGTCCTCGAACGGCGAAACGTCCCACGGCCGGAGGAATCTGGCGTCGGCGTCAAAGTACAAGATCGTCTGCCCCGGAAACTGCCGCAGCAACTGCAGCTTGTAACGGGCGGGACTTGACTCGCCCGGCGTTTTGCGGATGATTTGCGTCCGCAAGCCTGTGTATCGCTCACAGGATTGGGCCGCCGCCTCGGCCAGTCGCTCGTATTGCTCGCCCACGGCGATGGTCACGGCGATCATGAAGCGATCCTTTCCGCGGGCCACGGCACGTGGAAATCGGCGGCCCGGTGCATGTGGCCCGCGAGGCCCGTGCTGGCGTAGCCGATGTGCTGAGCCAGATTGCGGATCGTGGCGTACAGGTTCTGATCTTTGACAAGCCGGTTACGAAGTGCCATGTCCACAGTGCGTGTGGGCGTCGCCGCCAAGTGGTCCAGGACCGTGGCGGCGACGCCGGGTGCGAAGTACAACGCCTGCGTGCCGTAAAAGCTGGACGCGATGTAGGATTGGTAATGAATGCCGCGGGACGATCGGCGGACATCGGCGGGATAATACAATGCCAACACGTAGTCCCGGCGTCCGGCGGCCCGCATCTCGTCGATGGCCAACCGCAGGCACCGATACCAGTCGGAACGCACCAGGACATCGTCCTCGAGCACGATCAGCCCCTCGTCGCCGGCGTGCTGCAAGCAGCGGCGGTAGTTGGCATTGAAGCGGGTGTGAAGGCTGGTGTCCTTCAAGGCATCCCATTCGACAGCTGTCAGCGGATGAACTGCGACCCGGCGGTCGACGTACCGCCTGGCGTAAGCGTGGTCCGGCCCGCCGACGCAGACGTGGATCGGGTTGCCATGCCAGTCGCTGGCCAGCAGGCTGGTCAACGTCGCGTACAGGTACGGTTGCGGGCGGGCCACGCTGCAAACGGCGATTGGAATCACGCGTGTCGCTCCAGGATCTGCAGAACCTCGTCAGGTCGGATCATGGCCAAGCACTTGGGCGACGGTCGCACCAAGCCCTCGGTGACCGGATACTGGCACAAGCTCTTGTCCTTCTCGTCGCCGTCGCCCAGGGGCACCACGCGGGCTCGCCAGCAGGAATACGGCCGGCAGCAGTCCAGTTGGCCGACCGTGTGGAGCGTGTGTTGGTACGGGTACTGGACCCAGGTGGCCGGCTCCCGACCGCCGACCAGACAGATGTAGGGCTTTTCCCAGGCGGCACACAAGTGCTGCAAGAACGTCACCGGTCCCAGTCCGCCCTGGGCGTGGTACGCCAGGCGGATCAGTTCCCGCAGGGGCGGGCCGGAATCCAACAGCGACGTAACACCCCGCAGCGGCGGATGTTCGTGTTCCCGCAGCCCGATCTGCACCCACCGGATCCTGCCAACCGTGCGGTCGACGACCTCCTGAATGTTCCCCGACAGAAATCCACGAACCGCAAGAGGAAACCGCAATGACGCAAGAACAAAACACCGACGTGATTCACGCGACGTTCGAAGTGTACTCTCCGCGGTGGGGGCATACTGATGGATACTCCTTTCACATGACTCGTGACGGTTTTTCCGTACAACTCAACACGAAGCGCGCGGAATGCAAACTGAACGAGGACCGTGAAGCTGTTTGGTCGGGTCACAATGCACTGACCGGCAATCCCTTGCTGCAAATCATGAGCGATGACTCGATCTATGCTCCTGAGATTGTTCCGGAGGCGATTGAATGGGTGCTCGGCAAATGGAACGGATACGAGGCAGAACGCGATACAATATTAACCGCATTGTCTGATCTATTTGCTTGGATCGATCACACAGCGAGGGCGAAGCCCAGTTCGGACTTTTGGTCGGAGTATTTCTGACACAGACGACGGGGAACCATGCCGTGCACCGGAGCCGGCGATCGGGCGTTTTGCCAATGGTTGACTCTGCTCCGCCGGCCCGGTGACGGCGGTCGTTCATCGAAAACGCTCGCAGCTCCCCGGCGATGCGCGAGATGGCGGACATCGGCGGAGGAACGCCGTTCAGAGCGCGTGGCGTCATCGGCCTGTTGTGATCTGGCGGAAAAATTGATGGCAGAAAGATGGCCGAGGGCGGCGAAAACTGCACCCGCATGGAATGATCATTTTCCTGCCCCAATTTTCCTGCCCGCTTGAACTTTCGCATCGTTCGTTCGCGTCGTCGGCAGCTTCGATCAACTTCCTTCGGTCCAGCATCCTCGATCGTCACGCTTGTTCTTTCTGCTGACTTCCGACCGCAGACACCCCGCCAGCGTCTCCGAAAACCTGAACGTTGCTCCGTTCGATCAATGTCTCTCGACGGACGTCCGTCATCCATTCGGAATCGCAAACCCGGAGACCAGAACCCCGGAACCCGAAAACCCGGGATCGGAAACCCCGGGATCAGGAATCCCGGGCGTCAAGAACTGGGCTCACGAACCTGCGGCACGAAAAACCGCGGGCTTCCAGCCGCTGGGATCGCGTCGAAACCACCGACTTCTCCTCGAACACAACGTCCTCCGGGTGTTCCGGTTGCCTGCCGGCGTACCATCCCAAACCGGATGCTTGCCGAGTTTCGCCCCGCGCGGTATGATGACCGCAGTCGTGCTGGGCGACGGTCGCCGACGGGCGGCGGACCGCAGCCAGCTTGGACCGATGAACAATCCGATGCACCGGAGGCCGCGACGACGTCCTCGAAAATGGAACAATCACTGGCGCGGCCCCGGTGATCGGTACCGTTCTGCGAGGAAAGGAGGACCACTATTCGCTGCCTCCCATTAAGGCTCGCTTGGCGATTTGTACTGTCGGGCTGGTATCCGGGCCGGCGCCGAATGTTGCCTGCTGGAATCCCCGCGAATCACCCTGCCGCCGAAATTCTCGCACGGTTCAACGGTCTTACCGTCGGGCGAGTCGGCACCGGTGAAGAGTGCGCCACAAGCGATATTCACTTCCGAGCAATTGATTCCTCTAATTCCGACGTTCTTGCCTGGAATCGACTCCTACAGACAACACTAATTGGCGTTGCCGAAGTCCATCACGGGCATGGTGAATTGTATGTGGATTCACACGGACGTTGCTACGGACTCAGCGTAATTCACGATGCGTTCTATTTCGAGGGTGGCACTTTTGTGAAAGCGGTCGAACGAATACTGCGCGGTCGTCGCTCCCGCCCTATACTGCGACCCGATCAAGAATCCGTTGACCTGTACGGGATCACTTATACGGCAGAACATCCCGACGTGTACAATTACCATCCAGGGTAACGGCTAATCGCAGAACCAGACGATGCACGCGAGTGGCCGATCGCGTCGGATTTGGATGGCTGATCACTTGGCGGCCACCGCGTGATCGTTATCGTTCTGTGGACGGATCCCGCGGCATCTTTTAGGTAGAGGCCGAGCCACCCATGTACGAGTACGCGGACATTAAATTCGCCATGTGCGCGGTTCGCGTCCTGGGGATCATCTTCCTCGTTGCCATTTGGGCCTTTGCTTCGAAGAGTCGCGCCGTGTTTGTAGCCGGTACATTAGGGAGTCTTCTCGGTTACATCGTTCCCGAACCGGACATCTGCATAGACGGAACGGCCGAAGGATGCTTCATGGGCTATCTTGACTGGACCGCCGGACACATCTTGTCGTGCGGAGTCGCTGGTGCTTTTCTGGCATCAAGTGCAGTCGCGGTATTTCAGGCACTTCAGCGCGCCGGTCGTATACCAAAGCAGTATTCGCTACGAACACTTCTTCTCGCAACAACGGCAATCGCTGCGGCGTTGGCCATCATTCGATTCTTGGCAACTTGAGGGTCCGCTAGAATGTCCCACGACACTTCATTCGTGTGACGTTCCTGGAACTGACGTAAATGGTGTCTGTGAATGGAGAAACACCACAGAACCAGCGCGTGCACCGGAGCCGCGATCCGGTCTTGGAAAATGGTTGGCGTCATCGGCGCGGCCCGGTGACGCGTGTCGTTAGCACAGGTGCATGTTGTCCTCTCTGCCAAAGTTGCGCCGCCGCTGGATTGCGTTGGGCCTTGCTGTCCTGGCCGTGGTAGTGTCGTTGCTTGCGAGCAGAGCGTTCCAATGGTCTCCACTGAATTGCTGGCACGATGATATTGACATCAACAGCGGACGCGTCCGTCACACACGTTTTCTCCTTTACTGCCAAATCGGTGACCGCACCGAGGAGACTTGGCTGTCGCGAGCCTACGCCAGCCCCAGCTACTCGCCAGATTGGCGGCGGGTCAACACATTCTCGCCTTTCGTTCGCTATTCGCCACACTACCGGTACCACGGCGCAATTCACCAAGTGGAGACACTCCGACGTTGCGACGAATTGGTCCCGTTTGAATCGGACGCCCGCAGGAAGGCTGCCCACCGTCTGCTCGTACTATGGCAGAAGACCGGCTCGTACTTTGACGCTGATCGATACCTTCAAGAGATTGAGACTGTCGTTTCCCGCCTTCACCGCGACGGAGCGTCAATCGTCAAAGCAAGCGACTTGCCGGACGGTTAGCGATGTGCGAACCAGTCGCTGGACCGGAGTGGCCGATCCGGCCGGATTCAAGTGGAGGGCTGATTGGCGGCCACCCGGTCAGCTTGGTCGTTACGTTTCGTTTCAACATGACCCACGAGATTGAGCGGCTGAGAAATCGGTATCGTCCCGCCAACGTGCGGCTCCTGTTCGTCGGAGAGTCCGCGCCGGCCAGCGGGCAGTTTTTCTATCGTGGACAGACGGCAATCACGCGGTACACGCGTCAGGCATTCGAGCGGGCGTTCGCACGGCGATTTGTGGACGACGACGAGTTTCTCGCCTTCTTCCAGTCGTCGGGGTGCTGGTTGGACGATGTCTCGCACGTCCCCATCGATCACTTGCCGCCACGCGATCGCAGGGCTGTGATACGAGGCACTTTGCAGGACTTCTCCGCACGCCTGCGTAGCTGTTCGCCCACCGAGATCGTAGTGGTTCTTCGACGGATCCTGCCCGTTGTTCGTCGGGCAGCGGACCGGACCGGGGTAAACGCGGCTGTCCACTCGCTTCCCTTTCCGGGCTTTCACTGGCAAGGTGACTTCGAAAACGGGCTCGTCTCTATATTGCGCCGTGGGCGCCGTCGGGGGCTGTTCACGATGACTTCAGAAGCCTAACAAACTGGTGGATTCAAGCGGAAACGGCAATTGGGCGTCCCCGGCGCCGTTTCCGCTGGGCCATCCTGGTCGTCGCGGCGACAGTCACATCTTCAATTCCATCCGTATCCCCATCTTCTCATACACCAACCACCGCCCCTCCCACCCGCCATCCGCCGCCAGCGTCAGATCCATCGTCAACCGCCCATCGTCCCCCGCGATCAGCAGCCGTCCATCTCGGATCGTCCAGTAGCGCTCACAGCCGGCGCCGCCCACGCTGATCGTCCCGTCGCCCCGAAACACCATCGGCCTGTGGTCGTAGCCGATTCGATTGTACTCAAATCGTCGACCGTTCAGCGCCGCGGTCGCCGCCCGGTCCGCGTCCGTCGCCAGCGTCTGGGCCGCAGGCGACCACACGTTCTTCAACTCGGCGATGTACCGCAAGCATTCCGCCTCAAACTGGAACCCCGGCACCTGCGGATTGTCGTACAGGGACCACTTCCGCCCGTTGCGATGCTGAAACAAGCGGTGATCCTCGAAATCGTGCTGACACATCGTCCCCGCCAGCGTATGGATGCCGCGACTCGGCATGGCGTACTCCTGCCCCAACTTCCGCCAGCACAGATGGAACAACTCCTTGTCCCCGTGGACGTGAGCGAAGAAGAACGCTGACCGTTCCCCGCACCAGTTCGCGAAGGTCAACGCCCGCCAGCAGCGGGCTTTGTCGATGACGATCTGGCCCGATTCAACCTCGGGCTCGTCGCGATACGGGATGTTGCCGAACACTCGCCAGGCGGCCCGCTCCGGTGACAGACGGCCGTAGTCTGGCCACAGGATCGTCCCGTGCTGGGCGTACTGCGGCGTGTCGAACAGGAACGCCGGGTCGCGGACTGGCACGTTGTCGGCGTCCAGGTAGTGCGACGTGGTCCGTTGCGAATTGCTCTTGGCCAGTGGTTCCTTGACGGCGTCTGCATCGTAGAAATATTGACGCGACTTCGTCAGCAGAAACACGTATTCGTGCGCGCGGGTCGGGCGATCGGTCACGCTTTCGGGCATCGGATTCCGTTTCGACCAGATAACGTCGCTCCGCAGATACCAACCGTCGACCTGCAGGGCAAGAGCCACTCGCCAAGGAATACCGATCAGATCCTTGGGCTTGATCAACGAGTCCCGGAAGTCCAGGCTCGGCTTGCTCGGTGGCGTGCTCGAATCGGGCGTGCGGTCGTCACCGAAAGGTTTGTGAGCATACTTCTTCCCCCAGTAACCGGCGTATGTGTCGCCCATGTTCAACCAGAGCGTACCGTCGTCCCGCAACACGCGATGCACTTCCCGAAATGCTGCCACCAAGCGGCAGACGTAGCATTCGCCACACGGCGCACCGGTCGCCCAGCCGAGACAGTCGGGAATCCGCTCCAGGCCAAGTTGCCCGGCGACACCATAGTCGCGGAGCGCCCAATACGGCGGTGATGTCACGCACGTATGGACCGAACCCGCCGGCAACAGCCGCAGGACTTCTCGGCAGTCGCCGCAGTAAATCGTGACCTGGTTTTGCACAAGGGGGGCCATAATTGGTGTTGCCTGTTCGTGTTTTGCGAACTATAATCCCGTTAAATGCCGATACGAGAAGCGAGGTTGAGTTGCGCGTCATTTCCAAAGCTCGGTTGAAACAGTTCTGGCTGATGCCCGGCTACCAGGATGCGGAGGGCCCGCTCCGGGCGTGGTACACGCACGTGAACAGCTGAACGGTGTCGTGGCAGTCGTGGGGGGACGTGAAAGCAGACTTCGGCAGCGCCAGCCTCGTCGGCAGTTGTGCGGTCTTCAACGTCGGCGGCAATAAGTACCGCTTGATCACTCGCATCCTGTATTCCAGCCAAAAGGTCTTCATTCTCCGAGTCATGTCCCACACGGAATACGACGAGGACAAATGGAAGGACGAGTGCGGGTGCTTTGCGCCACCGCCGCAGAGGCGGATTTCCGACACGTCCAGGCAAAAACCAAGAAGACGGTGACTCATGGTTATTCAGACAAAGTTTCGATTGACAGGGAAGCAACGCGATTCCTACCTTGAACTGGTGCAGGTGTTTCCTTTGACCTCGATTCGGTCCAATGAACATCTGGAGGCAGCCCAGGCGGTGATCGATGAGCTGCTTGCCAAAGGTGCTCTGGATGACGGGGAGCAGTTGTACCTCGACGGGCTCAGTGATCTGGTAGCCGACTACGAGGACGAACATCACCCCATCGCTCCGGCTTCGGATGCCGACATGCTTCGCCACCTGATGGATGCCAAGGGAGTAACGCAGGCACAGCTGCACCGGGAGACCGGGATTGCAAAGTCCACGATTTCCGAGATGCTTGCCGGGCGGAAAGCGTTCACCCGGCAGATCATTCGTAAGCTGGCAGATTACTTCCACGTGGATGTCGGCGTCCTGGCGGCCAACATTTGATCGCACAACGCGACCCGGTAGCCGCCCCGCCGCTTGACTGTCGCACAATAAGGCCCCGACACGGGGTTTCCTCCTTGGCATGGGATTCACGTCGACTCACTTCCCTTCTCGCCGCTGTGGCCAAACGTTCGCGCTAGAACGACTACTCCGTAACGTCCGTTTCGCTGTCGCAAGTCCGTGTCTTTCGCACTGCCTGGATCAGCGATTCGACGGCAGCGTTGTACTCGATTTCCGCCATGCCTCCACCGTCGGGCCCAAAGGCCCGCTCCAGGGCTTCCCGGCCCGCCACACGCCGCAAGGCTTCCATGTCGGCAGGATCGTTGCGGTCGGCCGTAAAGATGGGCTGGGACCGACGCTCTTCGTACTTGCGACGCTCCTCGTCGCAGCACATGCAGCCCCAGCCGCCACACCACGGGCAGTGCGGAAAGGCTCCCTTGAGTTGTTGGCGAATTTGTCGTTTCATGTCTTCCTCCGCGAGTAATCAGACAGCCTGTTCCGTCGGAGCCGCGATGCGTTCCGCCTTCTTCCCAGTGAACTTTTCGAATCGCTGCACAATGACATCTGCGTACAACGAGTGCGTCCGGGTGCGGTGTCGTCCTTTCCGCGACTGAAAGGTCGCGGCCCCATTGAAGCGTTCTGCTGTGTGCCGTGGCGGCTGTACGTCGGTTTCTTTCCGCGACTGAAAGGTCGCGGCCCCATTGAAGCCGGGCTGTGTCTGACGGTGTGCGTTCCGGGCTGGTGGCCTTTCCGCGACTGAAAGGTCGCGGCCCCATTGAAGCGACGAAAAAGGCTTCCATCCCACGATGGTCTTTCAGCTTTCCGCGACTGAAAGGTCGCGGCCCCATTGAAGCGATGATTGGTATCGGTAGTCTTGTGCTGATAAATTGTTCTTTCCGCGACTGAAAGGTCGCGGCCCCATTGAAGCCAATCGTCCCTGATCGAGTCGCAGATCTCTTTCAGCTTTCCGCGACTGAAAGGTCGCGGCCCCATTGAAGCACCGGCGAAGTGCTACTGAACGGTCCCAAGACGGTGACTTTCCGCGACTGAAAGGTCGCGGCCCCATTGAAGCTTCAACGATCGGCCCCCGGTGCGGGCAGGCATACCAACCTTTCCGCGACTGAAAGGTCGCGGCCCCATTGAAGCGTCCAGCAGAACGCCCAAGACAACGTTGGCCTTCGTCCTTTCCGCGACTGAAAGGTCGCGGCCCCATTGAAGCCTCGTTTTCACCGCCGACCACGTACGACCAGCCGGTCAGCTTTCCGCGACTGAAAGGTCGCGGCCCCATTGAAGCGTTCCGTCTTCGGACCAATTAGCAATCCAGGTGGTCCTTTCCGCGACTGAAAGGTCGCGGCCCCATTGAAGCTTCACCGAGCCTCACGCAGCCTGGGGCAACCAGCAGGCCTTTCCGCGACTGAAAGGTCGCGGCCCCATTGAAGCCGGACCTAATGGTCGTCCCTCGGGGTACAAGAACGTGGCCTTTCCGCGACTGAAAGGTCGCGGCCCCATTGAAGCACATAACGGTAAACAGTAAACGCGGGTTGATCCGGCAGGTGTCACCGAGCATCGCCGCCCATTCCCGCCCCCACGTCCCGCCGTTCGCCCATGCCGCGTTCACGGGCGGAAGTGGCCCCGGCGTCGCGACGTAGCCGCGATCCGGCAGCCCGACGCTCACACGATGGGCACCGCCTGTGAGCGTCAGCCGCTTGGCCGCGATCCGGCAGGTGCCGCCCACGGGAATCGCGACCACGCCATTCCCGCCCCGCGTCCCGCCGTTCGCCCGTGTCGTGTTCACGGGCGGAAGCCGCATCGTGGTTTGCCGGCGTCCCGGCGTCGCGACATAGCCACGTATCGTAGCCGCTGCCCTCCACGATGGACACATTAACGGCAAGCCAAAGCGACGTGATGATTTCCGCGTCCGCTTGGACGGGTCAGTTGCCCGCGAACCCGACCTTGACCACGGGCGGGTACTTCTGCAGCACCTTTAGATACCGCTCGCCTTCCGCCCCGAGGGGCACGGTGGCCGGAATATGCCGAGCCCCGATGCTAATGTCTTCCTGGGGGTCCGTGTACAGGTTGGTCACCAGTACGCCGCCGGTCTGCGTCACCATGGCGCCGCTGAATCCCGCTTGGAACCCCCTGGGGAAGACGGCCTTCTCCAACTCGACGACGATGTGCAGCTTGAACTCGTCAATCCGCACGGCCGAGAAGAACTGGTTCATGGTGTAGATGCGGCTGCGGCGGTTGGATTCGCCCTTGTCCGCCAGAAGGAACGACACTTGGTCAATGCCGTCCACGTAGCGGTCCTTGGGCAGGTAATTAGCCAAGTCCCCGCCGGGGGCGCCGGCCAGCGACGCGCAGGTGTTGAAGAGGTCTGCCAGGTCAAACAGCCCGTCGGACTTGCGCGGCTGGATCATACCCTTCCAGTAGGCGAAGGTCGGGACGCGGACGCCGCCCTCCCAACTCGACCCTTTGTGCCCGCGGAACGGCGACCGCCCGTGCGGCGGGACCTCGCCCTCCGGCCCGTTGTCCGAGGTGAAGAAGACCAGCGTGTTTTCCAGTTGCCCGGTCTCCTCCAGAGCCTTGACCAGCCGCCCGAGGATGTCGTCGGCCTCGACCATCGCATCGCTGAAGACCGTCCGGGCCGGGGACTTGCCCGCGTAGGTTTCGTTGGGATAGTTGTCGAAATGGCCAGCCCGGGTCGCATGGTAGAGGAGCCAGGGCTGGTCGCTGTCGGCCATCTTCCGGATGAACTTGTCGCTGTAGGCCGCCCAGTCCTGATCGAGGTTCTGGATGGTGGTCAGGTTGATCTGATAGACGCTCTCCGCGCCCTTCTTGCCCTTGACGCAGTGGACGTTGTCGTGGCTGAACGGAAGTTTCTCCATGGCCCCAAAGCGGACGGGGCTGAGCGCGAACTCGGGGTTGAAGTACACGTCTCGCCATTCGGTGTACATGTCCGACACGCCCAGGAACCCGTAGAAATCATCGAAGCCGACGTTCTGCGGCAGCGACGCCTCGTTCTCGCCCATGTGCCACTTGCCCACACCCTGGGTGACGTAACCGAGCTTCTGCAGAATGGCGGGCATGGTCACCGCGCCGTCGAGACCGCCCGGCTCGCCATACATCGGGGGGCGGAGCAGACCGTGATGCAGCGGGTTTTGTCCGGTCATGATCGTCGCGCGGGTGGGGGTGCAGCTGGGCGTGGAGTAGGCCGAGGTCAGGATGAGCCCGGCGTAGGCCAACCGGTCCATGGTCGGCGTCGGATTGCCGACGGCCTCGCCGCCGCCGTTGAAGCCGGGGTCCATCCAACCGACGTCATCCATGATGAAGATCAGGATGTTCGGCTTCTTGCGTGTCCGCTTCCGTAGATCAGCAAGCTTGGCCAGAGCTTCCTGCTCCTGGTCGGGATGGACTATCGCCGGCTCCATGTTCTCGGCGATGGGCTTGGGCATCCGGAACAGGTACTGGTTCGGATGTTCATACCCCTTGGCCGCGGTCTGGCCCGTCACGGCCCCGCGCGTGATGCCCGGCGTCTCGGGGTCCGCCGCCGAAGCGAACGGAGCCATGACCATCGCGGCAAGTGCCGGTACAGCCCAGCCGACCTGATGGATCAGCCCCCGACCGTTTGGACTCCTTCTCGTCTTCATCATCCACTCCTCCTCTGCAATGAACTGGGTAAGTGACTCGTGGGGTGCGGAGTAATCGCTACGACTTTGAGAAGCCGTGTGGTCTCCTTGGAGATCCGTCAGCCGTCTCGTATCAATTTGAGTCTTTCTGAAGGAAGATCGCTAGTGTACGCTCGCGTGTGCAAGAAAGACAACGACACAATCGCCGCTGACGGGCCCGGCTGTGAACATCAGCCGCCTGGCCGCGATCCGGCAGGTGCCGCCCTTCCAGCCCCCGTGGCCCGCCGTTCGCCCGTGCCGTGTTCAAGGACGGAAGCCGCGTCCCTGTGGCCAACGGCCCGGCGTCTGCCGCGT
>Ga0351873_10106_pt1 | contig 24533 bp, 25 predicted proteins | sample TotcelFGM3001N11_FD_206764 | JGI IMG/M metagenome (GOLD analysis project Ga0351873, IMG submission 206764) | Enriched cells from coal bed in the Powder River Basin, Montana, United States - Total cells FGM rep2 HSBNCT.FGM.300.1.N11 ... | reverse complement strand
TTCAGTCCTGCGCGTCCGCCGCGCGGCAGTAGAAACGGCCGAGAAAAATCCGGCAACGGCTCGATCATTGACGGCGGGAGACGTCCTCCTGGGGAACCGCTGGTCAAGTACCGCGTTGTCAGTTCGGCAGCAGTGCTGTGGCGGATCGAATGGATTTCGGCGGAGGTCTCTGCCCCGCTCGTCACGTTCGACGCCTACCGCCGCGATCTCAACCTGATGCAAGGCTTGGCGCACACGCGGTATCAGGCCTGGTCGTCGATGGGGCCGACGAAGTGACGCTGATCGTCTCGTCCAAAGAAACTGTCGCTCCCGGTCCGGCACCAGTTGCTGATGGAAGCTGGCTACAAGTGTGGCAATCCCGCGTGCCGTAACGTCATCACTTTGGACCTGCACCACATCGAGTACGTCAGCCAAGGCGGCGGGGACGATCCTTCCAATCTACTCGTGCTCTGCCCGTATTGTCATGGGATGCATCACGCGGGCCATATTCCTGCCGAAGCCATACGTCTATGGAAAGGCCTCCTCGTCGCTTTGAATCAGGCTTTTGATCGTCAGGGAATGGAACTGCTCCTCTTCTTGCACATGACCAACAACAGTCAGCTTTGGTATTCCGCCGACGGACTTTTGAATTTCGCAGGTCTAATTGGGGCGGGTTTGGTTGTCATCGCCGAGAGTTCGGGGGGCGCAAGTTCTACGTAATGGGCAAGTCGGGGCAGTTGTGAGTCCAGCGCAACGGACGATCGGGAACTGCGACGCGTGTCTTTTTTGGGGGAGGTCCCTGCTATTTCGCTCGCATGACTACTCGGCGGCCTCCGGCCGGACGGAGAACAACCGCTCATCTGGGCAGCTCGCCATGTCAGGAGTTCTGAAGTTGCCCGGCGACACCTATCAGTTCAATGTCTATCGTGCCTGCACACCGAATCACCAACGTGCATGCCGTTAACTGGGACGGGACGCAGATGATCGACGGGGTGTTCGATCCCGAAAGCCCGCGACGGGAAGACGGTCGTTTGGTCTTGCGGTTCTTCGATACTCACATGGTGAATTGCCGCGTGACCTTTGACGGGCAGAACCCCGTCCGGTACATTGATGGCTGACGAGGTGGGCTGCCTGGAGGTCGTTTTCTGGAGACGAAACTGATGACGCGTCGTTTGACCGCCTTGATCGAACGCGAAGGCGATGGGTATGTCGCCCTTTGCCCGGAACTCGACATTGCCAGTCAGGGGGATTCGATCGAACAGGCACGCGAGAACCTGCGTGAAGCGCTGGAGTTGTTCTTCGAGTTGGCGTCCGCGGAGGAAATCGATCGACGTTTTTCTGAGGACGTGTTCGTCACGCATGTCGAGGTGACCGTTGGGTAGGTTGCGTGTCATGTCTGGGCAGGAGGCGTGTGCGATCCTCGCACGCCACGGATTCGTCGAGGTTCGCAGGCGGTCCAGCCATATCGTGATGCAACGGCAAGAAGCGACCGGCACGACGACGGTGCCTGTCCCGGACCACCGGGAACTGAAGATCGGCACCTTACGCTCGATCATTCGTCAATCCGGGCTGCTCGGGGCGGAATTTGAGTCCGGATTGTAAATGGCATAACAAGAGATCGAGATAGGGGCCCGGATTGCCCCGGGACCCCTCCCACACCACGAGAGCATGCGGGTCCGCACTAGGCGATTCGGCTCTTCGCCATTCAATCTGCTCAATGCCTACAATGGACGCACCTCGACCAGAAAGGGAAAACCTCCATGAAGAACGCGAACGTTGCACTCGCCGTATTGGCCGCGTTGGGAATTGCGGTGGGATTCGGCCGGGCGGCGGAAGTGACGGCGCCGGCGGAACCGATGAGCGTGTGGTTCGTCAATCCGGCCAAGTCGTTTCATGAATCCTGCCCGCTGGGCAACGGACGGTTGGGGGCCATGGAATGAACAAGAAGCTCGCAAGAAAATACGAAATCATCACGTCATGAAACACAGGCACGCCCTCCTCACCGCCTTCTTGTTGGTTCCGCTTGCCCTGTTGCTCGCGCCGCTTGCGCGGGCGGGCGAGGCGGACGTCGCCTACCGCCAGTGGAACCACGCCGGCCTGCTCTACATTCTTACGACGCCCGAGGGCGCCGCGCTGCCGGCGGGGGCGGTGGTCGAGGGATTCCCGCTCCTGGTCCGGCTGCACCGGGACTTCTTTGCTTTCCACCAGGCGCAGCCGGGCGGCGAAGACGTTCGCTTCTCCACGGGCTCCGGCCAGAGGCTGGCGTATCAAATCGAGCACTGGGATGCGGCGGCGGGCGAGGCGTGCGTCTGGGTCCGGGTGCCGCGCATCGAGGGGAACGCGCGGCAAGCCATTCGCATGCATTGGGGCCGAGCCGATGCGGCGAGTGAATCCGATGGACGGGCGGTGTTCAACGCGTCGAACGGGTACCTGAGCGCGTGGCATCTGGGCGCGGCGGTGTGTGACGAAGTGGGCACGCTCGCGTCGCAGGACACGGGCACGACGGCCACGCCCGGCCTCATCGGGCTCGCGCGGCGTTTTCCGGGGAAGCAGGGCGTGTTCGGCGGCGACCAGATCGCGGGCTACCCGACGGGCTCCGACGCGCACAGTTCGGAGGTGTGGTTCCGCGCCGAGAAGCCGAACGGCACGCTGCTCGCCTGGGGGAACGAACAGGCTCAGGGCAAGGTCGTGATGCGTTTCCGCAGCCCGCCGCATATTTCGATGGACTGCTATTTCTCCGATGGCAACGTGGCCGGTGCCAGCCGGCTGGCGATGGGCCCGTGGACGCACGTGATGCATACCTATGAGCAAGGTCGGTCGCGGCTGTACGTGAACGGGGTGCTCGACGGCGCGTCCCAGGGCTCCGGTGCGCCGTTGAATATCCGCAGCCCCGCGCGGCTGTGGCTCGGCGGCTGGTATGGCAATTTCGACTTCGTGGGCGAACTGGACGAGGTCCGCGTTTCCCGCGTGGCCCGCTCGGCGGATTGGGTGCGGCTGCAATTCGAGAATCAGAAGCCGCTGCAGACACTCGTCGGACCGCTGGTACAGCCGGGCGCAGCGTTTTCGGTATCGGCAGAGCGGCTCACCGTCCGCGAGGGCGAGTCCGTCACGCTCACGGCCCAGGCGGGCGGCGCGCAAAAGGTGGTTTGGCTGCTGAAGGACGGCGCGGGCGAGCGCGTTGTGGCGGTGGACCGCTTTGCGTTCACGTTCCACCCGGGGCGAATCACCGGCGACCAGTCCGTCACGCTGCGATTCCAGGCGGTCTTGGCCGACGGCGAGAGGACTCGGGACATCGCCGTCACCGTCCAGGAAGCGATTCCTGACCCGGTCTTCACGCTCGCCGCTCCGGCCGCGTGGGACGGCCGCGAGACGATCGAGATCGTGCCGCAGGTCTCCAATCGGAATGCGATGCAGGCCACGGATGCGGACGAGTTGACGATCGTCTGGAGCGTCGCGCCCTTGGCCGTCATCCAGGAATCCCTACCCGGCAAGCTCGTCCTGCGGCGGGCTCAGAACAGCGGGAATTTGACGGTGACCGCGACGATCAGCAACGGCGGCTCGCCGGTCACCCACGCGGCGAACATCGTCGTTACGGAACCCAAACACGACGCCTGGGTGATGCGGACGCCCGCCCTGGACGAGAAGCCGGAAGAAGGGCAGTTCTACGCCCGGGACGACGGCCACGAAGGTACGTTGTACTGCAACGGCACGCTGGAGAATGCGGCGGACGGGGTCTTTCTCCGCGTCTATGCCGACGGCCAACCGTACCAATCTGTGACCCACGCCCCCGCGGCGGACAATACGTATGCCTTTGCGGTGCGGCTGAAAGCAGGGCTGGTGAACTACCGGGTCGAGTTCGGCACGACGACCGCCGGACGCGAAACGGTGCTGCACGCGGCTGGCGATCTCGTGTGCGGCGACGCCTACGTCATCTCCGGCCAATCGAATGCCGAGGCGACGGATATCGGCAAGGATGATCCGGACTATCGCAGCCCGTGGATTCGCACCTTCGGCAGCATGTCGGGCAATCCGCAGGGGCTGCGGCTGTGGGGCTCGGCGCAGCACCGCAATCGCGACGGGGCACAGCTGCAGATCGGTTACTGGGGCATGGAACTGGCCCGCCGGATCGTCGAGAAGCACCAGATGCCGATCTGTATCCTGAATGGCGCGGTCGGCGGGACGCGAATCGACCAGCACCAGCGCAACGCCGCCCGGCCCGACGACACGACGACGATTTACGGCCGGCTGTTGTGGCGGGCGCGCGAGGCGCGGCTCACGCACGGTATTCGCGGCATCCTCTGGCATCAAGGCGAAAACGACCAGGGTGCCGACGGACCGACCGGCGGGTTCGGTTGGGAAACCTACCGCCAGTTCTTCATCGAACTTGCCGGCGGGTGGAAACAGGATTTTCCCAACGTCCAGCATTACTACGTGTTCCAGATTTGGCCCAAGGCTTGTGCGATGGGCATCCACGGCTCGGACAATCGCCTGCGCGAAGTGCAGCGCACGCTGCCCACGGCGTTCTCGAATCTCCGCGTCATGTCCACGCTCGGCATCGAGCCGCCCGGCGGCTGCCACTTCCCCGCCGCCGGCTACGCGGAATTCGCGCGGCTCATGGCTCCGCTCGTCGAGCGCGACCACTACGGCGCGACGTTCCCTGCACCGATTACGCCGCCGAACCTCCAACGCGTCTGCTTCACGACCGACGAGCGCGACGAGGTTCGGCTGGAGTTCGACCAGCGCGTCAAATGGGACGACAGCCTGTTGAGCGAGTTCACCCTGGATGGCGAGCCGAGTAGGTTCGTCTCCGGCACCGGCTCCGGCCAGACGATTACGCTGCAACTGGCCTCTGCGACGTCCGCACAACGCCTGACCTATCTCGACAGCAAATCGTGGAGCCAGGCAAGACTCCTGCGCGGCGAAAACGGCCTCGCCGCACTCACCTTTTGCGACGTGCCGATTCTGACGCGGCCGCCGGAGCAATGCGGTTCGAAATAGCGGGCAGGGCAGGAATATGAGAATCTGCGCGCAAAAAAAGGAGGCCGTTACGGCCTCCTTCTCACCGAACTTGTCCCAGCCTGACTATTTAGGCAGGATTACTGAGTCGATGACGTGAATTACGCCGTTGGACGTGGCAATGTCCGTCTTCACGACGTTCGCGTCGTCGACCTTCACCTTGCCGCCTTCGACTGTGATCTTCACTTCCGAACCCTCCACCGTCTTGGCGCTGGACAGTTTCACCACGTCCGCGGCCATCACCTTGCCGGCCACGACGTGGTAGGTCAAAATCTTCACGAGCTTGGCCTTGTTTTGGGGCTTCAGCAGGTCTTCGACTGTGCCCTTAGGCAGTTTCGCGAAGGCTTCGTCGGTTGGAGCGAAAACAGTGAACGGGCCCTTGGACTTCAGGGTTTCAACCAAGCCGCCGGCCCCCAGGGCCGCCGCCAGGGTCTTGAAGCTGCCGGCCGCCACCGCCGTGTCCACGATGTCCTTCCCCGCCGCCGGGCAAGTGTCCGCCGCCCGAACCGAGGATATGCTCAAAACAGCCAAAACAAACAGTGCCGATCCAAAACGAACTTTCATGAGAAACTCCTTAGCGTGAGTGATTCGAGGCGTTGTCGACGCCCATTCATTTCTTTACACGGGAGAAGTTTCGCCGGCCGAGTCCCTTCGGATTCAAACCGGCGCGGATTTGTTCAAGATTTTTCGAACGATGCCTTCCCGGCCCGCGGCTAGCGCCTCGCGGCTCACGATGTCCGGGTGCAAAGCTAAACCCCGTGGCCAGCTCATCAGGGTGTTCCCGGCCCGATGCAAGGTTGATACCTTACAGGAGATGCGAATCTCAAAAAAATCGGAGAGACCAGCCATGCGACTGCTTCTGACCGTCTCGGCGTTAATCGGCATCCTCTGCGAGCAATCCCTTGCGGCCGATGCCAAACATCCCAATATCATCTTCATTCTTGCCGATGACCTCGGCTGGACCGACCTTGGCGTGCAGGGGTCGAAATACTACGAGACGCCGAACATCGATCGGCTGGCCTCGCAGGGAATGCGGTTGACCTGCTACCACAATTGCCAGAACTGCACTCCGACGCGTGCCGCGCTGATCAGCGGCCAGTACGGCCCACGGACCGGAGTGTACACCGTCGGCGGCATTGACCGGTTTGCCTGGCAAACGCGTCCGCTGCGCCCCGTGGACAACGTCGTGAACCTGCCGCTGGACAAGATTACCGTCGCGCAGTCGCTGAAGAATGCCGGTTACGTCACGGGCATGTTTGGCAAGTGGCACATCGGCCAACAGGGAGCGCACCATCCCAGCCAGCGCGGCTTCGACGAAGCCATCGTGTCGATGGGCAAGCACTTTGATTTCGCGACCAGCCCGCAGACCGAGTATCCCGCAGGCCAGTACCTGGCCGATTTCTTGACCGACAAAGCGGTGGACTTCATCCAGCGTCACAAGGCTGGGCCGTTCTTCCTGTACCTGCCGCACTTTGCCGTCCACACGCCGCTGGACGCCAAGCAGGAACTGATCGACAAGTTCCAGCCCAAGCCACCCGTCGGCGGTCACCGCAATCCAATCTATGCCGCGATGATTGCCAGCGTGGACGAAAGCGTCGGCCGGCTGCTGGCCACGCTCGACGAACTCCAGCTGGCCCCAGATACCGTCGTGATCTTTTCCAGCGATAACGGCGGCGTCGGCGGCTATGCGCGTGAAGGCATCGGCAGGGAAAGCGGCGACATCACCGACAACACACCCTTGCGGAGCGGCAAGGGCAGCCTGTACGAAGGCGGCACGCGCGAACCGTTCATCGTCCGCTGGCCCGGCGTGACCGCGCCCGGATCGACGTGCGACGTGCCCGCGATCCACGTGGACGTGTATCCGACGCTGCTCGACATCGCAGGAGCCAAGCCGCCGGCAGACTACCCGTTGGATGGCGAGAGCCTGGTGCCGCTCCTGCGCGACCCGACTGGCTTGCTAAAACGCGAGGCCATCTATCAACACTTCCCCGGCTACTTGGGCATCGGCCAGGGCCAGTGGCGCACGACGCCCGTCGGGCTGATCCACACCGGCGACTGGAAACTGATGGAATTCTTCGAAGACGGCCGGCTGGAACTCTACAACCTGCGCGACGATCTCGGGGAAACGAAGAACTTGGCCATCCAGATGCCTGACAAGGCGAAGGAATTGCACGCGAAACTGGTCGCGTGGCGCAAGGCCATCAACGCCCCGATGCCCACGCCGAACAAGGGCGACGCAGCACCCGCCGCAAAACCCAAGCGTGGAACGAAAGCGAAGAGCAAGGCCAACCGACAGTAGGGCCGTCCGGGCACTGCAGTGCGTTGCACGTCACTTCGCTGGAAATGCTGAACGAGCTGCGGACTCAAGGTATCGCGGCGGGCGTCTACACGCAGACGACCGACGTCGAGGGCGAGATCAACGGTCTGATGACGTACGACCGCAAGGTCATCAAGATCCCGGCGAAAGAGCTGGCCAAACTGCATGCGATCTTGTTCGGCCGGTAGGTTGCTTTCCGGGAGGTGAGGGATACAATTTTCGTACCTTCTCGGGAGGGCCTACTTTGGAACGGCGAAGGTTTCTACAGCAATCCGGGCTGGCCGTCGCAGGTGGCGCCGGAGTCTTGGTGCCGGCGCACATCCTTGCGGATCGGGCGGCGGATCGGACCGCGGCCGATGGACAGGAACAGCCGAAACGGGTGCTGGTAACCGCTGCGGAAACACGCTTGGCACAGACCCTTGGTGACGGCATGCCGGCCGCTTGGCAGGTGCATCTCACCGCAGCCACGCAAGTCTCGGTTTCCCGCCCGTTTCGCAAGTGTGGCTTGGAGGCCGACGAAGCCACGCGCGACGTCGTGCGAGGAATGGATGCCATCGTGCATCTAGCGCTGGCAGGGACCGATCAAAGCCCAGGCGAGCAGATCGACGCCTTGGTCCGCGCGACCTACAACCTGCTAACGGCAGCCGCAGCCGAGGGGGTCCGGCGCGTCGTCCACGTCAGTTCGCTCTCTGCCTTGCAAGGCTATGACGAGGCATTCACCGTGACCGAGGACTGGCAGCCTCGACCGGCAGACGACGCGCCGGCATTGGCCGAGTACCTGGCTGAATACACCAGCCGCGAATTTGCCCGTCAGCGGCAACTGGAAGTGGTCGCCTTGCGGATCGGCAAGGTGGTGCGCGCGGAATCGATCGCGGGCTCACGGTTCGACCCGCTGTGGGTCGACGAGCGGGACGTCGCCCAGGCCGTGGCGCTGGCTCTGCGGACGTCCCCGCCGGCCTCTCCCCGCGGCACGGACGGATGGGCCGTGTTTCACATCCTGTCCGATTCCCCACGCGCCCGGTTCTCGATTGACAAAGCGCGGCAACTGCTGGGCTATCAACCACAATACCGCTGGTGACAGGATGAACGTTCTCTTGCTTGGTGCGAACGGTTACATGGGACCTCACGTCGTCAAGGCGCTCGCGCCCGCCCATCGGCTGCGGATCACCGACGTCCAACCTCGGGCGGAGGAGATCAAACAGGCGTACGGCGAGCACGATTTTCAACGGGTCGACGTGACCGACGGGGAGCGCGTGATGCAGGCCGCCGAGGGCATGGACGCCATCATCAACTTGTCCGTCGTCCGCCGCGATCCCAAGCTGGCATTTCGCGTCAACACGCTGGGTTGTTATCATGTCATGCAGGCCGCGGCGAAGCACCGCATCCGTCGCGTGATTAACACCGGTCCGCATTTCACGGTCGCAGGCCCGACGTACGAGGGCATCGATTTTGCCATCTCTCCCGATGTACCGCCGCATCCCGGGACGGGTCTGTATCCGCTTTCCAAATCGCTGGGACACGAGATTTGTCGAATCCTTGCAGAAGCCCATGACATTTACGTCCAGGAGTACCTGTTCTACAGCCTGCGTGAATCCGGCGAATTAGCCCTTGGTGCCGGCGGCGTACCCTTTGTTGTTTCCTGGGCCGATGCCGCAGAAGCGTTTCGCCTGGGGCTGGAGATCGACCTGCCGAAGCTGCCGACGCACTTCGAAGTGTTCTTCATCTTGGGCGACGTGCCCCAAGGCCAGTTCCGCAACGACAAAGCGAAACGAATCCTGGGATTTCAGCCCCGCGACGACGTGTCCCTCCTGTGGCGCCGGGCCGCCGCAGCCGGCGGGTGACGAGGACGGCACAAGAGGGAAGAAAATTGGAGGAGAGGAGAGAAAAGGAAACGTTCTGTCGCGTTTTCTTCCGGCACGTGTAACCTTGCTCGTCTGTCGCGCCACTTACCCTCTGACAGCCCGAAACGCCGGCCGCATCGGGAACGGAGAAGCGTGTTTTTGGCAAACTGGACACTTTTTGTTTGAAGGAGTAGGAGCATGTTGCGAAGAATGCTTGTCGTTGGGATTCTGGCGGGTACGATTGGGGCGGTGGCCATGGCGGCGGCTCCGGGGCCGGAAGCTTCCCCGGGCTGGGGGACGTGTCCGCTGGCCGATACGCCGCTGGGCCGGATGGTCTCCGGGAGCATCGGCCGTCTGCTGGTGCTGCGTTCCGAAGTGAATCTGACGGCCGACCAGAAACAGCAGATCCGCGACGTACTGGTCAGCCACCGGAAAGAGATCGCCGCGACGGTCCAGTCGGTCCGTGAGAAACGCGTGGTCCTGCGGGACGCCGTGTTGTCCCCGGACTCGGACGAAGCGGCGATCCGGACGGCCGCCGACCAACTCGGAACCGTCCTCGGTGATGCGGCGGTGAAGGCCGCCAAACTGAAGAAGCAGATCGCCCCGATTCTGACGGACGACCAGCGCCAGTCGGTGCGGAAATTCCTGGACCAGCAGGACCAGGCGGTGATCAAGTTCCTGGAGAAAGCCAGCAGCGGTCAATGAACGCGATTTCGCTGAGTGTTGAAGGGCATCACGGGGGTTCCGCTTGGAAGGGGGCGGAAGTCCCCGTTTTGCTGCGCGGTTGGATCGCGCGGGCGCAGGCCGGCGGCATATCGGCGATGGAAGCGAGCCGGCCCTCGGCGGCAGTTGGCTCCGCGGAACGTACGGCCGCGGATCCGGCGGACTGGGCCGACGTGCAAGCGGCGTTGGGAGGCGATGGCGACGCTTTCCGCCGCCTGGTCCAACGGCATCAGCAGACGCTCGGCGCGTACCTGTGGCGGTTCACTCGCGATCGCGGAGCCCGGGAAGAACTGGTGCATGATGTATTCGTCGAGGCATACTTCAGTCTGGCCGGCTATCAAGGCCGCGGCGCCTTCGGCGCTTGGCTGAAGAGCATCGCCACGCGACTGGGTTATCGCTTCTGGCAACGGCGCGAGCGGCGACGGCGCGAGTTGCCGTTGCCCGAGGATACCCTGATCGCGGACGACCATGCCGCGGCGGCCCGGCAGGCGGGCGAGACGGTCCACTGCCTGTTGGCCCAGTTGGCGCCGCGCGATCGGCTGGTCATCACGCTGCTGCACTTGGAGGAGCATCCGGTGGCGGAAATCGCAAGCCTGACCGGCTGGAGCGAAGCGGCGGTGAAGGTTCAAGCCCACCGCGCGCGCCGACGGTTAAGAGAGCTTTGTGAACGGCTGGGGATCGAGTCATGAACGTTCGACGCAGAAACTTGGGCGAGTTGTTGGAGCTGGCCCGCCGCGAAGCGGTCCCCAGCGTGGAGGTATCCGAGCGAGTCGCCGCGAGCCTCTGGTCCCTGCCGCCGCCGCGGCCCCGGGACGTCGATTGGTCCTTGTGGCTGGCTTGTGCCGCCTCGGTAGCCGCGGCGATCCTGGTGATGGCTGTGGCCGGCTATCAGGACGTGCTGTCGATGGACCCCTTGGCCGCACTTTTTCAACCCATGGTGCCCACACTGCAATGAACGAGAACATTACCGCCGACTTGGATGCTCCTCCCGTTGAACCGCGATCGGCTCGTCCCCGCCCGGCAGCGCGATGGCTGCTGTGGGCCGTCATCTTCTGCTCCGGAACCGTGGTCGGCGCCGGCGCGGCGCTGATCTTCGTCACCAAGAGCGTTTTGTGGTCCCTCCATCATCCCGACCAGATGCCGGCGCGGATCACGGCCCGCCTGAGATCCAAGTTGGATCTGGACGAGCAGCAGACCCAACGGGTTGAATCCATTTTGCGCGAGCGTCAAGCGGCCCTACAGGCGATCCGGCGGCGCACTCAACCCGAGGTCGAGGCGGAACTCGACCGTCTGGAAACGCAGATCGCCGACGTCTTGAACGACCGGCAGCGGGGAAACTGGCGGCGCAATTTCCAAGCTCTGCGACAGAGGTGGGTGCCTCCCGTGCCGGCCGCGAGACCGGAGTGAGCCCGGTCGACTGGTGGCGCCGGGTTCTGCCGGTCTTGCGAGAACCGGCTGAGGCCGGCAAAGCCCGTTCGTTATTTCCTCGCCCGTCCTCACGGCGGCTCTAACGAAAATCCCCTCTTCTGTCGGAGCACGATCTCCAATCCCCTCTTTGTTGTTGGGCACTTGCCAATTCTTGAGCTTTACGTAAGAATTTGGAAAACTTTCTCTTCTCTAGAGGGTTCCATGTCTTGAGTTCGTTATACGATGCGTCTCGTTGGCGTCGGCCGTGTGTTCGCTCCGTCTTCTCGAAAGGTCTGTTTAATGTATCATCTCGTATCGCGCCGCAAGGCGTTTACTTTGGTTGAACTGCTCGTGGTGATCGCCATCATCGGGATCTTGGTCGCTTTGCTGCTGCCTGCGATTCAAGCGGCCCGCGAGGCCGCACGCCGGACCGAGTGCAATAACAAGATGAAGCAGATCGGGTTAGCCCTGCAAAACTATCACGACACCCACAAAACCCTGCCGCCCGGCGGACTGTCCAACGGAAATCGACTTGGTTGGACGGTCTTCATCCTGCCGTTCATGGAAATGCAGGCGCTACACAACCAGGTCAATTTCAATGCCACCAGCTACGATGCGGCGGTCGCGGCCATTCCAGCAAATGAAATGATGGTTCTGCCCTTCCTCTGTCCCAGCTCCGTCCGCGCGAAGCAATTCGAGAATGGCAGCACCACGCTGTACACGACGCATTACTACGGAATCCTGGGGCCCAAGGGCACCAATGCGTCGACGGGCGGCACCTACGGTTGGGACAATTCGGTGGCCGGCCACGGAGGCCACGCCACTCAAGGTGTACTGGTTCGCCACAATAGCATGGGTCTCCGCGACGTCTTGGACGGCACTTCCAACACTTTTCTGGTGGGAGAAAGTTCCTATTCCCGCAATTTGGCCGGCCAGGACAACACGTCTTTTCGCCGATGGTATCGAGGTTGCGATGGGGCTGCCAGCGCCAGTACGAAAAATATCCTGGATGGAATTAACGTCACGCCGTACAACGGCAGCAACAATTTCAACGATGTCAGTTTCGGCAGCGAACATCCCGGCGGTTGCCTGTTCGTCCGCTGCGATGCGTCGGTGACCTTCGTCAGTCAGAACGTCGATCTGGGCGTGTACAAAGCCACCGCCAGCCGAGATGGTGGCGAGTCGCAAGTCGTCAATTAATTCGCTTCGAGCACAAGGTGTGACATGAACAAGTACCCGATGAGATCCCTGACCGGTGTCCGCTGGACATCGCTGGTGGTGTTCGGCTTGGCGGCGATCCTGGCGGGCTGTGGCGATTCGGGCATCGGCCGCCAGCGCGTGTCGGGCAAAGTGATCTTCGATGGGCGGCCCGTGCCGGCAGGGCAAATTGTGTTCGAGCCGGACACATCCGCCGGGAACAAGGGACCGGTGGGAGCCGCCGAGATTACCAACGGCGAATACGACACGCAAACCGCTGGGATCGGCACGGTGGGCGGACCGCATCGGGTGCGGATCACCGGTTTCGAGAGCAAACCAATGGACAATGTCGTGGTGAGACCATTGTTCAACACCTACGAAACCAAAGTCGACTTGGGCCAAGGTCCTGCGACGAAGGATTTTGACATTCCCGCCTCGGCGGCCGAGGGGCTCCAGTTCAGCGACGCACCGCCGCCCTAACGCCGCCGGCCAAACGTCGGCGAAGAAAAGACGCAACGTGCGGGCCTGTTGTTTCGAACCATCGTTCCAGCTCGCTAGGAGGCAGAAATCCCATGACGAAGGCATCCACGGGCGCGAAAAAACCGAGCAAGGCGGCCGCGGCAAAAACGAAGGCCCCGAGCGTGAAAAAGAAATCCGCAACCAAGAAGCCGCCCGCCGCCGTTCCGCCTGAGATTCCGGCGATGCCTCTGAAAGGCAAGAAACAGCTGGACGCAACGACGGCGGCCAAAGAAGCCCGCATTCAAGCCAGCGGCTTGACGACCCGGACGCGCGGCCACGTCTCGGCCCGCGGAAAACGGAGCCAAACCCGCCGAGACTCGCGGAATTAGGGGCTCGAAATCCACGGCCGGCCTGTTCGGCCGGTGCCAGGCTGGGTGGGTGGTGACAATTTTTGCCAAGCACGCCTATAATGAACGAGCGAACGCGTACCAAATTCCTTCCATCGCGATGCCGTACGTTTTGGCCAGACCATGAGCACCGTTGCGACCAACCTCCCGTTCAGCCCTGATGAACTCCTCACGTTGCCCGACGCAGACGCCTACGAACTCGTCGGCGGTGAATTGGTGGAGCGCAAAATGGGAGCAAAGTCAAGTTTCATTGCCGGCAAAGTCTACGCCCGTCTGGAGCGTTTCTGTGACGACCAGCGTTTAGGCTGGGTATTTCCCGAAGGAACTTCGTTTCGGTGCTTTCCTGACGAGCCGGACAAGGTGCGCCGAGCGGACGTCTCGTTCATCCGGTTTGGACGCTTGGCAAGGGAGCAGTTGCCGGAGGGGCACCTTCGAACGGCACCCGACTTGGCGGTCGAAGTCGTGTCGCCCAACGATCTGGCTTACGACGTGGACAGCAAAGTGGAAGATTATCTGCAAGCCGGGGTGCGGCTGGTCTGGGTGGTCAATCCCGCGACGCGAACGGTCCGCGTCCATCGCCCCGACGGTCCCGGCGCGACGCTGCGGGCCGACGACGAGTTGACCGGCGGCGAGGTGCTGCCTGGTTTCCGATGTTCGATTCGCGATTTGTTCGTCCTGCCTCAGCCGGCGGAATAGCGCCCGTTCGAGAGGGACGGTTTATTCGATGGGACGGGACGAATCGCGACCGTGGTTTCGATCACCCGCCCTCATTCATCTACTTCGAGCCCCGGCAATTCTCCTGCGATCACGGCGACACGGCGGGAGTTCGCAACGTCGGCGCGAGCCCTTGCGTCGCGTCGTGATAGAACAGCAGGACCGGCTCGGCGGATAAGGTGAGCGAGATACCTCCGCGAATGCTCGGCAGCGTCGACCGAGAGCCGTCCAGGCGGACAAGTTGGACGTCCTGATCTGCCGGGAGGGCCACGAACTGATCTGCGGCCGCATCGTCCAGCCACAGCACCTGGAGGCAGTTCCCGGCTGAATCCCGGAACAAATACGCCTGGGCCCCGTTCGAATACTGCCGCTCCTCGACGAACTTCTTGTCACAGATCCCGTTAATCAGGTGATAGTAGGTGATGGCGTCCAGCCGTGGATTGTACAGATCGTACTTGCAGTCGAAGACGCAGTGCGCGTCACCGAATTGGCCCCGAGCCTTTCCGGCGGGATCCGGATACTGGATCGTGAACCAGCTGACGGTCGCGCCCCCTTCGGCAAAAAACACGGTGAACTTTTTGATCATCTCCACCGCCACGGCGTGCCGCGTCTGGCCTTGGCTGTTCAACCCCAACTCGGTCGAATGGATCGGCTTGACGGCGTCGTATTTCTTCATCAAGGCGCGATACTCCTGGATCGTCCGGCGCACGTTGGAGTAGTGTTCGTAAATATGAAAGTCGTAGGAGTCGAGATAGTTCTGGTACCCGGCCCGGAAGTACTCCTCGTTGGGTTCGACCGACGTACCGAGGATGTGGATGTTGGGATCGAACGCTTTGACGGTTTCATAGATTGCCCGGTAGGCACGCACGTTCTCCAACACTTTGGGGCCGGTGCCGTGCGGTTCGTTGCCCAGCGCGATCATGGCCATTCCCCGGGCGGCGTACTGTTGGAGAAAATTGGCCATGCCTTGCCTCAAGGCTTCGTCGGTGTACTCGGTAAAGCCTTGTCGTTCAATCGAACTGGCGGGCGTGCCGGTAATCCACTTTGCGCCGAGTCTCTCGCACAGGTCGATCCCCGGGCAATGCGGCTTGTACGGCGGCTTGGCCGACCAACCGCCCCAGACTCCCAGCAGCCGCAGTCCCAATCGATCGGCCAAATGAAAGTAGGCGGGAACCCGGCTGTCCCAGTTGCGAATCGTAAACGGCACCTGCTCCGGCAAGCACTTCTTTGCGGCCGCAGGCGGCAAGACAGCCAGGCCCGAGTACTCCCGGACCGGATCGCCCGCCTCCTGCGGGATCTCCGCATGCAACTCGTAATACTTGCCCACGGCCAGCTGATCTTCCGGAATGCCGATCGTCGCCGAATAGACAAAACGGTGTTCCTTGCGAGGTGCTCTCTCCAGGACGACTTCGCCCGGTGCAAGCTGCTCGGCGCCCCGGTAATCGCGAACGGTGTACCGAACCACCTGATGAGCTTTCTCCAGCGGTTCCACCGCCTCGACCGTCACATGGAAACTGACCTTGTCGCCCGGCAAGAACAGATTCCCCACCGCGTCCGTCGCCAACAGCACGCGCTCGACACGTTGGACGATCGGTTGGATGCTCAGCGGCGAAGCGGAAAGTGCATCCAGCCAGAACGAGCCGTAGGTCTTGTTGAGTTCGATCCGAAATTTTGCTTTCGCCGCTCCGCGCGGCAGGTCGACCGGACGGGACACCGCCTGCCAGTCCGTCTTGCCGTAGCCGATCCCAACGGGGATCGCTTCCAGCAGCGTGCCGCCGCGATCGAGCACTTCCAGAGCGACACCGCCATGGTACGAGTTGTCCGGCGAGTGCAAGTCGGCCTTCCAGGCGTATTCGATTTGCCACGGGCCCGGATTCACCTCGAATGCCTCGCTGGTCGCCCAGGTGCCGGTCTGCAAGGCGTCCAGCGACCGCTGCAGAACCAGCGACTTGGCCGAAGAGGCGTGGCCCTGGCCGTCGATTCGTACCGTGCCGGCGGTCTGCCAACAGGGCGTCAGCGGCAGTTCGGATTCAAAGCGTTCGGTAAAGGCCGCCGGCTGGACGCCGGCCGCGACGGTCACCTCGGCGCGCATATCGGTGATGTTCAGATCGGGCCGCTTTTCCTCGTCGGATTCGAGATTCAACATCAATTCGATCAACTGTACCGAATCGTGCCACTGGCCATCGTTGGCCCCGCCCCAGTGCTCGCCACCAGCGATCGCGGCCGGAATGATTTCGACGTCGTGCCATTGGCCGTCCGCGTCCAGCGGCAGACCCTTGCGCTGATGGCATTGACCGGTGCCGTCGACCAGGCGAAGGGCGTAGGACTTGGCCGAGTTGGAACGGATTCGAAGGCGAATCGCATTCATCGCTTGCACATCCAGGTGCGCAAAGGATCTCCGAACGCCCACGTACGCGCCGCCGCCCGCAAAGTCGGCGTGCAGCCGCATGGCATACCGGCCCGGTTCCGGCACATCGGAAAGCAAATCGAGGCCGCCTCTGGCGCCGGGAAACTCTTGCCCCAGATTGAAGCCCCAATCGAGTTCCCCTTCTTGAAGCATGCGATCCAGGCGGATCGTCGTGCTGATTGCAGCCGCCTCGACGCCGGGATGAAACAGCACGTCGCTGAACAAAACCGTGCCCCTAGTTGTTTCCATCGCGCGCGAGGCGAGAATCGCCAGGTTGGGACTCGGTTGATGCTGCTTCTGGTGCTGCGTGCGATCCTTGGCGCCGTCCCAGGCCTCGTAGGCGGCGACGATGTCCAATGCCGCGGGCGTGCCCATCGTCTTGAAGAAATCGTCGATGGGAAGAACCAGGTGCTGCCAACCACCCTTTTCGTTGAGCTTGAGGTTGATCTGATGGACCCGGTCGCCGGCATCCGTGAATCGAAGCGGCAAGCGTTTCGAGCCGGCGGGCGCATTGACCCAGAAGGACAACGTGTCGAGTTTCGTCTTGGGCAACGCGACCCAAGCCTGGACGTAGTTGCCGCCCTGCGTAAAGTCCCCGTGTAAACTGAGCACGGGCTTGCCGCGAAATGACTCCGCAGCGAGTTCGAGCTTTCCTTGCGCCCCGGGAAACTCCCGCCCGTTGTCGAACTGCCAGCCCCCGGCGGCTTGACCGGTGTCAATCAACGCCACCGCCTCTTGCCCCATCACGGCAGCGGCCGACACCAGGATCCACGAAACGCAGAAAAATGAAATGCCATTTCGCATCATGATCGGTTCCATCGCGGTCGAAGGGATTATATCTCCAGGCGACATTCTACCATCTTACTGCCCATCTTAGCGCGCTGGGTTTTCGTACCAGATCACACCCAACTGGTCGCGCTCTTCGCACGTGATCAGGTCCAGATCGTCGTCGCCGTCGAGGTCCGTGAGTTGGATCAGGTCGAACTTGACGCCCTCCGGCCCGCCGATGTTGGGACTTACCCGAACACATCCCAGACGATCAGGGCTCCCAGAAACAGCACGACCAAGACCACGACGACGATGGCCAGGTTCAGCCAGGTCTTGCCGGCTTTGAATTCCTTGATTTCCGCGTCCTGCTGCTTCTTTCGTTTGAACTCGACACTGTCGCGGCGGCGGAGTTGAAATTGAGCTTGGCAATGGGGGCACAGCACATCCTGGTCGAGCATTTCGACGGGCGTCTCCAGCATCTTTTTGCATTGCGGGCAGGGGATGTGCAGCAGGTCCGGCTCGCGGAGATCGAACGCCGGCGCCGGTGGGGGAGGCAGCCGAGTTTGCCCCGCGGCGCCGGGCCCCACGACCGGAAATCCCGATGCGGCTGCCGATGCCGCAGGCCCTATGGCCGGAAATCCCGGTGGGGCCGGCTCGGGCGCGGGCCCCATCGGAAACGGCGGACCGCCGTAAGCGGCGTCGGGCGCCGATGCCGGCGCGACGTACGGCGTCGGGATCAAGAACATCACTCCGCACATCGGGCAATAGCTCTGTTGCCCGGCCTGAAACTCCTCGGCCTGCAGCACGTTGGCACACTGGGGGCACTGAAACTGAAAAGCCATAGACTCCGATCTCCTTCGCGGATCGCCTCGTTTACTTCCCACCGCGTGCGGTCTCAGCAGCGGCCGTTCGATAGCTGAAGTACAAAAAGCTGAGCAGACACGTTAAACTCCACGAGATCGCTACAGTTTTGGCTCATTTTCGTTCGAAACGCAAACCAGAAACTCGCGACACCTCCGGCTGGGTCTCTACCTTTGATTCGCCAAGCATGTTACACTGATCTGGTGTTGAAGGCCAGCGTGCAATCACATGTTCCTCGTTTTCGTTCCAGCTCGGTTTTCCGATGAATAGCGATCCAAATCAAACGCCCGCCGACGCGCTGTCGGCTGAGTCCGTATCTCCCTTGTCACCTGCTCCTGAGACGAGCGTTCCGGCTGCCGAGAATCTCGGCGGCCCCGCGCTCGCGGCGGATGCAGGGTCGGCGGCCGCGCCAGCGGTACCTGCCGCAGCGGAACCGCCGTTGCGGCGCGTGGTCCAGGAGGGACACCGGGCGTCGAGTGGCGGGGACCGTCCCGCGCCGACGCACCACGGCGGCGGCCCTCGAAACCGAGGCGGTGGTCCTCGGCCGCGGCGCGAGGACACCAGGACAGGGACGGGCGATCCCTTGCTGGACGACGTGGAGGTCCCCAACGCCTCCCGGCGCAAAGTCACGCCGCCTACGCGCCGCCAGCCCTTGCCGCCCGATTTAGAACAGGAAATGCAATCCGCGTTTGCCGGGGCTTCGATCGAAGAGTTGGTGTCCGGCGGGCCCGGCGCCGCGGCGGTCGGGACGGGCATCGAGATCGATTCACGGCACCGGGCGATCGTCGTCAAGATTCACGGCGATAACGTGTTTTTCGCCTTGGACGGCCGCAACGAAGGGGTCGCTTCGTTGCGCCAGTTCCTCGATCCGCCGCAGCTCGGAATGGAAATGGATGTCGTCGTCAGCCGGTATCATGCGGAGGACGGCATCTACGAGCTGCGCGTGCCCGGCTCGGCGATCGACGTCGAGGACTGGTCCGATCTGGTTGAGGGCGCCATCGTCGACGCCCGGATCACCGGTTCGAACGTCGGCGGATTGGAGTGCATGGTGGGCCACATCCGAGGCTTCATTCCGGCCAGTCAAATCGAGATGTTCCGTGTCGAGAATTATCCGGAGTATTACGACAAGAAGCTGCCGTGCGTCGTCACCGAAGCCAACGAACGGCGCCGGAACCTCGTCCTCAGTCATCGGGCACTGGTGGAACGTGAGCAGGAAGAGCAGCGCAAACAGCTGCTGGCGGAGCTGCAAGTTGGCGACGTCCGCGAAGGCATCGTGACCAGCATCCGCGACTTTGGTGCGTTTGTAGACATCGGCGGCCTGGACGGCTTGGTCCATATCAGCCAATTGAGCTGGGACCGCATCGCGCATCCGAGCGAAGTGTTACAGCCCGGCCAGAAGATCCGCGTCAAAGTCGATAAGATCAATCATGAGACCGGCAAGATCGGACTCAATTATCGCGACCTGTTGGACCACCCCTGGACGGATATCGAGACGCGGTTTCCCCCAGATTCGCTGGTCAAAGGCGTGGTCACGCGGACTGCCAAGTTTGGCGCGTTCGTCAAGTTGGCGCCGGGCGTCGAGGGCCTCATTCACATCTCGGAATTAGCTCATCATCGCGTCCTGCAGGTGAGCAACGTTGTGCGCGAAGGCGACGAGGTCGAAGTCAAGATTTTATCGGTGGACTCGGAGTCGCAGCGGATGAGTCTGTCGCTCAAAGACGCGCATCCGTTGCCGGAAGCGGAACCATCGGAACCGGCAGAGCAAGCGGCGGAGGACGAGCCGGCTCGCAAACCGGCCGTCCGGCCCAGCGGCAAGCCGCTGAAGGGCGGCACGGCTCAGGATTCAGGAGGGGATCGGTTCGGATTGACCTGGTAACGGAGCCCAACGTAACGGAGCCCAACGTAACGGAGCCCAACGTAACGGAGCCCAATGTAACGGAGCCCAATGTAACGGAGCCCAACGATGGCGGACAAGACCATTTTCAAACGCATCATCGACGGCGAAATTCCGGCGGATGTCGTGTACGAAGACGAGTTGTGCCTGGCTTTTCGAGATGTCGCTCCCAAAGCCCCTGTCCACGTGCTGCTCATCCCCAAAAAAGAGATCCCCGCCGTCGACGATCTGGCCGCGGAAGATCAACCGCTGGCCGGGCATCTGATGTTGGTGGCGGCCAAGCTCGCCCGGCAATTGGAACTGAACAACGGCTACCGGCTGGTCGTCAACTGTGGGCCGGATGCGGGCCAAGCCGTTAACCATTTGCACATCCACATCCTGGGCGGCCGGCCGCTGGGCTGGCCGCCGGGATAGCAAGTCCGGCGACATAAACCCGCTACGCAAAATCGACAGTCCGCCGCGCTCGATGGGTCAAATAGCCGTATAAGGCGATGACCACGAAGCAGATCAAGGGCAGGAAGAACGAGGCGCTGACGGCGGGTAATGTCAGGAAACCGAGGCTCATGTTTCCGGCGCTGTCACCCATGTCGATGATCGAGCCTTGCAGCGGTGGCATCAGCGCCCCGCCGACGATCGCAAAAATCAATCCGGCGGAACCCAGCTTGGCGTCTTCTCCCAATCCGTCCAAGGCGATCCCGTAGATCGTTGGAAACATCAACGACATGCAAGCCGAGATCCCAATCAGACAGTAGAGGCCGGCCATTCCCGGAATGAAGATGGCTCCCGCGGTCAACGCGATGCCTCCCAAGGCCAGGGTCATCAAGAGGCCGCCAGGCGAAACATATTTGAGCATGTAGGTGCAAATGAACCGGCTGGAACAGAAAATGATCATCGCTACGATGTTATATTGCTGAGCCTCCGGCAGGCTCATGCCCAAGTTGCTCATCGCGTAGTGGATGATGAACGTCCAGCACATGATCTGGGCACCAACGTAAAAAGCTTGGGCCACCACGCCGCCCACGTAGCGTCCGTTGCGGAGCAATCGACCTAAAGTCACCATCAAGTGAACGTGACGATCATCGCCTCCGGCTTTGGGCAGTTTCGTGACGGCAAACACGACCAGCATGCCCAGGATCACCATCGCGATTGTGACGTACGGGCCTCGAATCGTGCGTAAATCCTCCAACTGCATGGCTTGATGGGCTGCGGGATCCGTCTGCTGCAAGTCCCGCAAGGCGGCGTTGATCTCGGCATCCACCTGTCCAGGCAGCATCTGCTTGTATTCCGGATGGGCTTTCATTTGCGTATCGCGGAACTCGGTGACGTTCAGACTGGCGAGCACGATATTGCTGGCCACGAGCATGCCAATCAGCGAACCGATCGGATTAAATGCCTGAGCGAAATTCAGTCGCCGAGTGGCAGTGGACGCGGGGCCCATCGCCAGAATGTATGGGTTGGCCGTCGTCTCGAGGAACGCCAAGCCGAAGGTCAATACGTACAAGGCGATCAGGAACACCCAGAAGTTCATCAGCATACTGGCCGGGATGAACAGCAAGGCGCCGCAGGCATAAAGACCTAATCCTACAAGGATGCCCGCTTTATAGGAATAACGTCGAATAAAGATCGCGGCGGGAATCGCCATCGTGGCATACCCGCCGTAGAACGCCGTCTGGACCAGACTGCTCTGCTGGTTGCTGATCAAGAAGATTTCCTTGAAGGCTCGGACCAGCGGATTGGTGACGTCATTGGCGAATCCCCAGAGTGCAAACAGCGTGGTAACCAGGCAAAACGGCAAGAAAACTGCCGCCGGAATCACCGGGTCGAAAGTTTTTTTCTTGGCGGAAAGTTGGGCGTCGGTCATGGTTTTTGTCCGTCCTGGCTACGGTTTAGAGGGCAGGCACTCACTTGGCTTCGTGCGGTCCGCACGCTACGAGATTGCGAATCCCGCTTGGTGCCTAGTATCCGTAGCGGCCAGCGGCGCGTCAATCGGCGGTAAGGCGACCGGAAGAAACTCGAAAGCTCGAAGCGTCAGCGAGGAAACGGACCAATTTCCACGTCGCTCGCTGCCGCGTCGGGTTGCTTTGTTTTTTCTGCTCGCCTAAGGAAGGATGGATTGGCATATCTCCCCCCCGCTGTGCGTGGAAATCGCCGACAGGGTGTCTTGCCTCCGGTCGCGCGACAAGCTACACATAAAGCGTGGTGAGTTTTACGAGATCGAGCATTTAGGAGCGCGACCATGAGCAGCGACGTTGCAGAACCCGCAAAGATGGCCAAGCTGATTTTGGACGGGAAGGAATATGAACTGCCCATCGTCGAGGGGTCGGAAGGCGAGTTGGCGATCGACATCAGCCGATTGCGGGACCAGAGCGGTTACATCACCCTGGACGAGGGCTATCGCAACACGGGTTCCGCTTTGTCGATGGTCACGTTCATCGATGGCGAACAAGGCATTCTGCAGTATCGCGGAATTCCCATCGAGCAACTGGCCGAACATTCCACGTTCGTCGAAACAGCCCTGCTGCTGATCTACGGCGAACTTCCGACGGCCGATCATTTGCACCGTTTCAGCGAATTGCTGACGCAGCATGAGATCATCCACGAAGGCATGCGGCACAGTTTCCAGGGATATCCGCCGACCGGCCATCCGATGGCGATTTTGTCGTCGATGATTAATACGCTGTCGTGTTACAACGCGGACGTGCTAAAGATGGAGGACGAGTCCACCTTTGAAAACGCCGCCGCGCGCCTGTTGGCAAAGATCCGCACGGTGGCCGCGGCCGCCTACAAGACGTCGATCGGCGAGCCGATGGTGTATCCGAGTCCGGAGTACGATTACTGCTCCAACTTCCTGCACATGATGTTCTCCATCCCGCACCGGCCCTACGAGCCGGATCCGGTGTTGGTCCACGCTCTCAACCTGTTCCTTCTGCTGCACGCCGATCACGAGCAGAATTGCTCGACGGCCACCGTGCGCATGGTCGGCTCGTCCGGTGCCAATCTGTTTGCATCATGCGCCGCCGGGGTATGTGCCTTGTGGGGCCCGCTTCACGGAGGTGCCAATGTGGCGGTGGTTGAGCAATTGAAGCGGATTCACGAATCGGGCATGAGCGTGCCGGAATTGATCAAGCGTGTGAAGCGAAAGGAGGAGCGATTATTCGGTTTCGGCCACGCTGTCTACGCCAGTTACGACCCGCGTGCTCACATCCTCCGCGATCATGCCCCCAAGGTTGTGGCCAAGTTGGGTCGGCCGGACCCGTTGCTGGACATCGCCAAGGAATTGGAAGAAGTCGCTTTGAGCGACGACTATTTCGTCAGCCGTAACCTGTATCCCAACGTGGACTTCTATTCCGGAGTGATCCTGCGGGCGCTGGGCATCCCGACCAGTATGTTCACCGTCATGTTTGCGATCGGCCGGATGCCCGGCTGGATCGCCCAGTGGAAAGAACTGCACGACAGCCAGGCGCGCATTTACCGTCCGCGGCAGATCTACACCGGATATCCGAAACGCGATTACGTGCCCGTCGACCAGCGCAGCTAGACGCGCGCGTTCCGTAACTCTTGCTAACGCTTTTGCGTTACGATAGGTAGACGAATTTCTTCCGGGCGCCCAAGCGCGGCTCGCAACGACGAACAACGGTACCCTGAGCATAAGGAGCTTTTGGCATGGCTTCAAAAATCGCTCGAAGGCGATTCCTCGCCGGTGCGGCGGCAGCCGTTGCGGCACCGGCAGTGATTCCCGGTTCGGCCCTGGGCTTGGACGATCGGCCCGCTCCAAGCAACCGCATCGTGATGGGCGGAATCGGCATGGGCGGGCGAGGCACGGGCGTCCTCGGCGGCTTTGCCGGCTCGCCCGAGGTCCAAGTCGTGGCCGTTTGCGATGTGAACGCCAAGCACCGCGAGCGGGCCAAACAGTCGCTTGACGCCCGCTATGGCAACACGGATTGCGCCGCGTACAACGACTTTCGCGAGATCACCGCTCGAGCCGACGTGGACGCCGTGATGATCGCCACCCCCGACCATTGGCATGCGGTGATTGCCATCGACGCCTGCCGCAACGGGAAGGACGTGTTTTGTGAGAAGCCGGAAACGCTGACGATTCGCGAGGGCCAGGCGATGATCGCCGCCGCGCGCCAGTACGGCCGTGTGTTTTCCGGCGGCAGCCAGCGCGTGTGGGAAGATTACAACTGGTTCCACCGGATGGTTCGCGGCGGGGCCATCGGCGAACTGCGAGAGATCCACGTCAACGTGGGCGGGCCGTCGAGCATCTGTACTTTGCCCGAAGAACCCATTCCCGAGGGACTCGACTGGGACCTGTGGCTCGGCCCGGCGCCGTGGGCCCCGTTCAATCGCGCGCGGTTGAACTTTCGCGCGTGGCGCGATTACTCGGGCGGCGGCATGACCGATTGGGGCGCGCATGGATTCGGCGGCGCCCTGTTTGCCGCCAACCTGCACGAAACGGGCCCGGTGGAAATCGTTCCGCCCAACGGCGACGACGTTAAGTATCTGACCTTTGTATTCGCCAACGGGGTTCGAATCTACCACG
>Ga0351873_10104_pt1 | contig 24897 bp, 28 predicted proteins | sample TotcelFGM3001N11_FD_206764 | JGI IMG/M metagenome (GOLD analysis project Ga0351873, IMG submission 206764) | Enriched cells from coal bed in the Powder River Basin, Montana, United States - Total cells FGM rep2 HSBNCT.FGM.300.1.N11 ... | reverse complement strand
GGTTTGATCGGCAGGTACTGGTGGACCGGCCGGATATCAATGGGCGGGAAGCCATCCTGAAAATACACTCCAAAAATGTGGTGTTGGGCCCCGAAGTGGATCTCCGCAGTATCGCCGGTCGAACACCGGGATTTGTGGGTGCAGACCTGGCCAACATCATCAATGAGGCCGCGCTGCTGGCTGCCCGAAATAACAAGGAAATGGTCGAGCTGGCGGATTTCGACGAGGCCATCGACCGGGTGGTTGCCGGTCTTCAGAAAAAGAACCGGGTGATGAATGCCAAGGAGAAAGAAATTGTCGCGTTCCATGAATCCGGACATGCGATTGTGGCCGAGTCTGTTGAGTTTGCCGATCCGGTGCATAAAATTTCCATTATCCCCCGTGGGATTGCCGCACTCGGTTATACCCAACAGCAACCCACTGAGGACCGTTATTTGATGACACGCTCGGAGTTGATCGATCGACTGGCCGTTCTATTGGGTGGCCGGGTGGCGGAGGAGCTGGTTTTTAATGAAATCTCTACCGGAGCACAGAACGACTTGCAGCGGGCCACAGACATTGCCCGGGCCATGGTCACGGAATATGGCATGAGTGATCGCCTGGGGCTGGTGAGTTACGAGCGACAGCGACAGCCGATGTTTTTACCGGAAAATTTTTCTTCCGGTAAAAATTACAGTGAAGCAAAAGCCGCCGAAATTGACGAAGAGGTCACGCGATTTGTCGAGGAGGCCCATCAGCGCGTGCGTAAGATTCTGTCGGGGCGACGAACTGTCCTTGATGATTTGGCCCATCTGCTTTCGCAAAAGGAAAGTGTCCAGGGAGATGAGCTTAGAAAGATGTTGTCTGTGTCCTCGCCCCAAATGGTGACGCCATTATCATGGAATTATAGAATCAGACATCACGGTATCAACCGTAACATTCTGATGAGATGATGGCGGATGTGATTCAACCCGGCGATCACGCGATTTTCTGAGGTTATTGAGAAGTTACATAAAACTTGATCAAAAAGCAGAAAGGTGGAAAACCCGTGTCGACGAATCGAAATGACAAAGGAAAAAATATCCTGGAGCGCATTGCACGCCGGGCGATGACGGAGCGCGGGTTTCTGGTTGATTTTTCAGAGGCAGCCCGAAACGAGGTGCAAAAAATCGCGCGGGTCGATTGGAAGGCAAAGTCTCCCGGGAAGGATTTGCGCCACCTGCTCTGGGCATCGATAGACAATGATGATTCCATGGACCTGGATCAGTTGACGGTGGCTGAGGCCCTGCCGGATAAGACCGTCAAAATTTTTGTGGCTGTTGCCGATGTGGATGTGCTTGTAAAGCGGAATTCGGCAATTGATGCGCACGCGCGGCAGAACACGACATCGGTCTACACGGCCGGCACAATCTTTTCCATGCTACCGGAAAAGCTCTCCACAGATCTCACCTCGCTGAATTATCATGAAGACCGTCAGGTCATTGTCATCGAGATGGTGATCAGTGCTGTGGGGGAGATGCGCCATGCGGATATCTATCGTGCCCTGGTCCAAAACCACGCCAAACTGGCCTACCCCGGTGTGGGGGCATGGCTGGAGGGCAAAGGCCCCATGCCGGAGGCGATTGCGGTTGTCCCGGGACTTGCAGAGAATCTTCATATTCAGGATCGGGTGGCCCAGCAATTGAGAGGCTTGCGGCAAGAGCGCGGCGCCTTGAATCTCCAGACGCTGGAAGCCCGCCCGATCTTTACCGAAGATGAGATACAGGATCTTCAGGTGGATGAGAAGGACCGGGCCAAAGAGCTTATCGAAGATTTTATGATTGCCGCCAACGGCGCGACCGCGCGTTTCCTGCAGGGGAAAAAAGTCCCCTCCCTGAGGCGCATGGTCCGAACCCCGAAGCGCTGGGACAGAATCGTGGAGATCGCGGCCGAGCACCATTATAAGCTTCCCGCGCAGCCGGATTCGGCGGCGCTTGCGGGTTTTCTGACAGCTCGGCAAGCCGCCGATCCGATCCGGTTCCCCGATCTGTCTTTATCTGTCATCAAACTGCTTGGTCCGGGTGAATATGTCGTCGAATTTCCGGATGAGACGGCGCCAGGCCATTTCGGCCTTGCTGTCAAGGATTACACGCATGCAACGGCTCCCAACCGGCGGTTTCCGGATCTGATCACCCAGCGAATTCTTAAGGCAGCCCTGGACGGGTCGCCCATACCCTACAGCCGGGACGAACTGGTGGAACTGGCGCAACACTGCACCCGGAAGGAGAATGATGCCAACAAGGTGGAACGGCTCGTTGCCAAGTCAGCCGCGGCCATGCTGCTCTCTTCAAGAATCGGAGAACAGTTTGATGCCATGTGTACGGGTGCTGCCGACAAAGGGACATGGGTACGCATCTTTCATCCGCCCGTTGAAGGTCGATTGGTCTATGGGCATGAAGGTGTTGATGTAGGCAACCGGTTCAGGGTGCAGCTCATCCATACCGATGTCGACAAGGGATATATCGATTTCAAGAAAATCCATTAACGTCCGCGGGTTTTCTATAGCTTTTCAGAAAATCTTTATCTGGAAAGATATAAACGACTTATACTGTGAACAATCACAATCTGCGCGTTTATCACCCTCTCCCCAGAACCCTCCTCCTGGAAGCGGATGGTGGCTGGATGCAATCATGTGTGCCAGATTGGCCACATCAACACATTGGCTAATGACTGCTTTCTGTATTTTGGGCTGCATCGATCTCATGGCCATATGCATTTTCGAACGAAGACCAGTTACCTGTTCAGCAAGATCGTCCAGAATCGCAAGTGCAACCTCTGTTTCCCACGCAGACATGGATCTGTCAAAAACCTGTAGTTCTTTTTCCATTTTTCCTGAAAACCATGTCAGACTTTCCCTGACCGGAATGACCTGACTTTTTTTTGTATTCAAGAATGGAATCAGAACAACCGTTGCTTTTTTATCGGGATCCATTTTTTGAACCGTGCAGTTGATATCGCTTTTAAGGGCTTTCATGTTGCCTCCTTGATTCACATAGATATAGATGATGAATCTGTTTTCCCGATCATCCTGTTCCAGTTCGCAATCAGGCTGACCCCTTTGTCAGCTTCGTTGCGATTCGACGACCTCACGTTCAGTCCGCGCGCGATACACCTGCATCGCGATGAGCAGTCTACGTCCTTGAAAAATATCGCCTGGACTACAGAATATACAATTCACATATTTTTCGGTAGTGATGGCCATATATGGAAAGTGTAACTGCCAATGGCAGTTGTCTGGGCTTGCAGATGAGTGTCCAGAACATCAATTGCCAGTAACGAAACCGCTCCTTCCCCAAAATTCCGATCCGGAAAGCGGCTCGAAAGAATGAAAGGAACCGCTGGAAATTGATCGGCTGATTGATTTCAGACGTCTTGAGTTCCTTCAGTAATGTTCTGACCCGCCGGTAGTAGTTTTTCGGAGAATAAATCTGTTTCATAATGAATTGATATCCGTCCAAAAGCTTGTCCAAGCCCATTCGCGGAATGATATTGGTTGTTCCGTCAACATTATCTCCGGAAAAGGTGCTGACGACCCGACTTTCCCGTTGAAGCCGGTCAAATAGACGTGTTCCCGGAGGGGCCTGGAGCATTCCGACCATTGCGGTAACGATTCCGCTTTTCTGGATGAAATCGATCTGCCGCTTGAAAATTGAAGGCATGTCGCTGTCAAAGCCCACGATGAAACCGCCCATCACCTGTAAGCCGGAACGGTGGATTATGTTGACGCTTTCAAGGAGATCACGGTTTTTATTCTGGGTTTTATGGCATTCTGTCAGGCTGACCTCATCGGGTGACTCGATGCCGATAAAAACAGAATCGAATCCGGCTGTTACCATCATATCCAGAAGTTCCGGATCATCTGCCAGATTGATGGAGGCTTCCGTAAAGAAAACGCATCCCTTTTTGTCTTTGCGCCAGTCGATCAGGGCTGGAAGCAATTGTGTTTTAAGATAACCCTTGTTTCCAATAAAATTGTCATCAACAAAAAATATGCTGCCGCGCCAGCCAGACGCATACATACAGTCCAGTTCCGCAATGATTTGCTGATTTGTTTTCAAGCGCGGCCGGTGACCGAATAGCGTTGTCACATTACAGAATTCGCAATTGAACGGGCATCCTCTGGAAAACTGTATGCTCATGGATGCATATCGTTTTATTTTTACCAGATCCCACGAGGGGATTGGGGTATCGCAAAGATCGCAGAAACATGAAGCCCTGTAGACTTTTTTGGGCTGTCCGTTTTCCAGGTCCATCAGAAATGCGGAAAGTGTCAATTCCGCTTCGTCGAGAACGAGATGATCCACATTATTGAATTCATCGGGTTCAGAGGTAAACAGCGGTCCTCCGGCAACGATTTTTAAATTCAAGGCGTTACAACGATCGATGATTTGTTTGGCCGATTTCCGTTGAATCGCCATGCCTCCGATAAAAACCATGTCCGCCCACAGCAGGTCATGATCCGTAAGACTATCCACGTTCAGATCAACGAGGCGTCTGGACCATTTTGCCGGTAACAGGGATGCGACTGTAAGCAGACCAAGTGGCGGGAAGGCTGCCTTCTTTCCGATAAAGCTTAACGCGTATGTGAAAGACCAGAAGGTATCCGGAAATTTTGGGTAAACCAGTAGAACATTCATATCACCCGGCTCCTTACTGCATAACTATTTGAAAAATGAGCTTATTAATTTCTCATGGAATCAACTGTTTCAATTCCGTCAAAACCTGAAACCGTAAATATTTGCGTTTTAATTGGATGACATAAAAGACTCTTGGTTCCGAGCAAGACGCTGAATCTGTCTGACCGCATATACCGGTCCAATTGTTGGCGGGTTTCCCATTCCGAAATCAAAATGAACACACTCTTCTCTTCGATGTCATGGAAAATCCCATAGCTCAGGCATCCCTGCTCCTTTCCTGGTGGCTCAGTCATGGAGATAAGCGTTTGGAGCACTTCTTTCTGCTTTTCCTGAAGCGCATGCATATTTGTCATGGCTATGATCATAGATTCAAGAGCTCCTTATCTCTTGGCGATCCGCCTGTTCAGCGATACATTTTTCGCAATTGATGGGCAGATCAACAGCCTTCGCGGCAACTTCTTAAAAAATTCACCGTATCCAAGGGGATGTTGTTATTTGCCCTTCTGATCTGCTCAGCCTTTTTTTCTTCCAACGGCCAGCAACACAATGCCGCCCACGAGCGCAATGGCTCCAACGACCGGCGGCAACGGAATCGTTTTCGTTTTTTCCGTCGTCACTTTCAGTGGACCAAGATCAACAACATTTTCACGGGTCGAGTAGGTTATCCCTTGATACCCAAAGGCCACGATTCCGATAACAATTAGTACGATGGCAAGAAGTGTGGTCGTTCTCATTTGGTCCTACCTTTATGTATTGTAGATTGTGAACGGTCATAACCGTCACCGTGATGACCCTGTCTCCGATACGTCACTTCCCGATACGTATCGTTGAGATGTCTCCGATGAGTCCGAAAACACTCAGCAGCCAGATAATCACCGCAATTATCACTACTAAATTCAAGATTGTCTTTATAGTGGACTGCATGGGTATATAGCTGTTAATCAACCAGAGAACCACACCAACGACCACCAGAATGATCACCAATTGAATTAATGGCATAATTTGCCTCCTTTCATTTTGCGTGTTAATCGTAAACGCTCGTGACACATGAACTGTGTCTCCCATGAATGAAAATGGGTTCAATCATAATGCCGGGATGTCGGAATGCCGGTATTACGGCATTGCAGCATTCCGGCATTCCGGAATTGCACAATTCATTTTAACGGTAAACGATCATGAAAATATCAGTGACGGATAATTTTTAAAGGGCAAAAAGTCGGACCGGCATAACGTCTTTCCGACTTCTGGCCCTGTCCAACTATTCCACCATGATTGTAAAAATAACTCGCCTGTTGGTCTTTGCTGCCGCTGATTCCTTGTCCATCGGGTTTGGTTCCGGTTTTTCCAGTTTTGTCTCACCATATCCGATTGTAGATAGCCTGCCTGATGAAATTCCCCCTTCTTTAACGAGGAATGCCTTGACAGAAGCGGCTCTTCTTTCGCTCAGCTTTTGATTGTATGCATCGGTGCCGCTGGCAGATGTATTCCCCTGAATACGGATTTTAACAGTGGGGTTCTCCTTCAGAACCTGAATATGTTTTTTCAGTATCATCTGCGCTTCTTTTGTAAGCGTGGACTTATCATGATCAAAATGAACGTCCTCAAGAACAATTACCCTCTCCATGGCCTTCGGTTCGGTTTTTGCTGCGGGTGCCATCGGTTTCGGCTCAGGCTTCATCTCTGCCTTTGGTGTTGCCGGGCAAAGTGCTTTGATTTTACGGGTGGCTTCATTGGCCATATCGATCGCTTCCTGCGTATGGCATGCCATATAGACCTTGTATGCCTCGTCAACCCGATCTTTTAGCGCATTGAATTCTGCGGGGCATTCCTTGTCTTTGCCTGCCCTGCGAGCTTCATCCAGAGCCCTGTCAGCCTGGACCAATTCCGCGTGATAGTAAAAAGGTCCGCCTCTGTTTGCGGATTTTCTTTCCATTCCGGCGCATCCAACCATTAAAAGGGAAAATACGCCAATCACGACGATGAACACTCTTTTTGCTGTTATTTTTTGCATGGTTACACCTCTTTCATGAATGTTGTTGATTACAAAACCGCTTTAACCAGCTTGCCCAGAATTTTCCCGACCTGGGCAAGCTTTTCTTGACCTTTTCCGTCCAGGTGTTCGCCGGTGCCTTCGACTTCCAAGTCGCGGTTTCCGACCATTTTCCCGGCGACTTGTTTGATCTTTCCTTTCACCTGGTGCATCGTTTCTTCTGCTTTTTTTTTGTGCGTGATTTCATGGTATGCCAATGAATCTTTTCAGATGTCCTCACGATCTGCTATGAATCCCATCACGGTTGTCTTTTGGCGTACTGCGGTGCTGACGTAACGCTGTGATAACATCGTCATAGTCGGCTTTTGGATCTGCGCCAGCACTTCTGAGCTTGGCCTCCAATTTGTCAAAATCGGCGTTCCAATTGGCGAGTAGAGAATCAAGTTTCTCTTTGTACCTGTCTCTTTCCTGCATTCTGGTTCCTATCCTTTCATTAAATGGTACGTCATCAAACGCAGCATTTCACGGGCGACGGGTGATCGTTTTTCTACTGAATTCTGAATCCTGACTACTGGATTCTGCTTTCGCATTTTCACGGTAAAGATCGGCGTCAGCCGGTTTATTTTTTCACGATAAGATTGTTTTTAACCGATTCGACACCCTTTACCGATTTCGCTACTACCGCAGCCCTGGCAGATGCCTCTGCGGAATCCACGAAGCCGGCCAACTGCACGACTCCCTTGAATGTTTCGACATTGATCTGGAACACCTTGAGCATCGGATCATTTAATATTTCCGCTTTAACCTTGGAGGTAATGACCGTATCATCGATGTACTCTCCGGTGCTTGCCTGTTTTGTTGTACTCGCACAACCGGCAATTAGCACAGCCAAAACAAGTCCGATAAACAAATACGTGGTAAAATTTGCTTTTTTCATGATCTTTTCCTTTCTAAAAATAATATGTTTGAATTCACCACACGAACAGTCGGCAACAAGCCGGCAGTCTTATATGGTCTTGAGCCTGGTTTTTTCGACGACCATGTTATTGACCACCCCATTTACACCGTGAACATCACTCACAAGTTTGGTGGTCTGGTCCTTCTCAGCCACACCGCTGACTTTACCCCTCAAATTGACAACGCCTCCTTTTGTCTCGACATGGGTGTTAAGGGCACTGGTCGAACGATGGTACAACAACGTGGTTTTGACCAGTGCGGTGATGGACGCATCATCAATCGATTTGCTCTTGAACGCCATCTTTTCGACCATGTTTTTTTCATCTGACTGCATTGTGGCAGTTAACACGGTCATCTCGTTTTTCACGCTTTTGACACCGACCACATCTTGAACGAATTCGGTCGTCAGATTTTTTTGGGTCTCACTGGTGGCTGCGCCACGCAAGGTGATAACCCCATCTTTTACAAAAACATCCGTTTGGGTTGCGTTCACGTTCCGATGAAACAATAATGTGGTTTTCACCTTGGTGATGAGCCACGCATCCGAGTACATCGCAGGGGCTTCCGGTAATACGTGTAGTTTGTTGTCCACTCTTTTTACTCCGGGCAGGTTCGCAACGGTCTCCTTGGCCAATTCTTTGTATGATTCGTCGAAAACAGTCCCGGTCAAGGTGACATGGCCATCCTTGGACTGGATTTTAATGTCATCGCTTTTGAGGTAGGTCTTGAATACATAAGTCTGTTTTGCGGACGATTGGATGCTTTCATCCGTCCCGGATGCGAACAGACTGATCTTGATCAAGAAGAAGGAGACCACCGTTGCAACCAGTGCTAAGAGATACATTGTTTTTTTCATGGTCTTCTACCCTTTTTTGATGGTATTTTTTCTTCGTTCCCGGAAATATTTTCCCGGACATCCTTTTTTCGATAGCCAACTTCATTACAGGTTGACGGATTTTGTGATCTCGTTTTGAAAAAATTATATTTGCATGCTTTATGCCAGGTTTCCGACACATACCGACATGCTACCCATCCTATTGTTTTTTAATCGGAATACATTTAATTCACATTTACGGTTCGGTCATCTGCCACCCTGTAAAAAAGGGTTATATTTAACCAGTGGTCATATTTGACTTTATTCGGGATAATCTTGATCTTTATCTGGAAGGCTATAGCTTTTTCGATCATGCGATTCCAATCCATAGTAAACCAGGAATATATTATAAACAGAAGTTTGTTTAAGGTATTATTTGACAATAATATCAATCTTGGCTATATTCATAAAAAAGAATATCGAGGTTAACATGAATCAATTTGTCACCGTTATGAAAGCGCTGTCAGACCCCAATCGGGTCAAGATCGTCAAAATGCTGCAACACCAGCCGATGTGTGTGTGTGAAATCCATACGGCGCTGAACATGGCTCAGCCGGCTGTTTCCAAACATTTGAAAGTATTGGAAAATGCTGGTTTTGTAATCAGCCGGAAGTCGGGTTTGTGGGTGAATTATACGCTGACCGATGGCGCAAGCAGCCCCTATGCAGCCATGTTGCTGGGCGCCCTGAAACACTGGCTTCAGGATAATTCAGAAATTGTTGAATTAATTAACAAGTTGCCTGAAATCAACCGGGAAACAATCTGTAAAAAATAAGGAATTGTCATGAAAACAATCAACCCATCTTCCTGTTGTTCCACACCACCCAAACCCGCAATACTAACCGGTTCTGCCGAGCAGACATCCAGGAGTTTCAGATATTTCGCTTATTCTCTTCCGATTTTAGTCGTGTGGTGGCTGATTTATCATCGACTGGCCGATTTTTCACGCACCGTCACCTATCTTTTTCTCGGCCTTCAGGAAAATACGCACCTGGGTGCTGCGGTTGAATTCTTTATTTATGACACCCCAAAAGTCCTCATGCTTCTGACGCTGGTCGTGTTTGGGGTGGGAATTATCCGATCCTTTTTTACCCCGGAAAAAACCCGAAAAATTCTGGCCGGCAAGCGGGAATCAGCCGGCAATGTTCTGGCCGCACTGCTGGGGATTGTCACGCCATTTTGTTCCTGCTCGGCTGTACCGCTCTTCATTGGTTTTGTAACCACCGGTGTTCCCCTGGGAGTGACATTTTCGTTTCTGATTTCGGCGCCCATGGTGAATGAGATCGCCCTGGTTCTGCTGTACGGACTTTTCGGCTGGAAGGTGGCTGCGATTTATCTGGGAACGGGTCTTTTGATCGCCATGATCGCCGGCTGGGTCATCGGCAGATTGAATATGGAACGCCATCTGGAAGACTGGGTGCTTCAGCTTCAGGTCAATGGTTCTGATATGGCAGACGAACGGCTGAACTGGGGTGACCGGATTCGAATGGGCCTGAGTTCGGTCAAGGAGATTGTTGGCAAAGTCTGGATTTATGTGGTGATCGGCATTGCGGTTGGTGCCGGAATTCATGGCTATGTGCCGGAGGGATTCATGGCATCCATCATGGGAAAAGGGGCCTGGTGGTCGGTCCCTCTTGCTGTAATCATCGGTATCCCCATGTATTCCAATGCCGCCGGCATCATTCCCGTGGTCAGTGCGTTGATCGGCAAAGGGGCAGCACTCGGAACGGTTCTGGCCTTCATGATGTCCGTGATTGCGCTGTCTTTACCGGAAATGGTGATTCTGCGAAAAGTCTTGAAACCCACCCTGATTGCCACATTTATCGGCGTGGTGGGGTTGGGAATTCTGATTGTGGGATATTTGTTCAATATTCTGATTTGAGCCCGGAGGCATCGAAATGACCGAATCTTGTGCAAAAGACCAACTGAAGCCAAAGCAGAAACTGAAAATCCTGTTCCTGTGTACCGGCAATACCTGCCGTAGCCAGATGGCCGAAGGACTGACCCGGCATTTGAAATCCGATGTCATCGAATCCTGGTCCGCAGGAATCGATCCCGGTACGGGCAACCCCCTGGCCATTCTCAGCATGGCGGAAATCGGAATCGACATATCCGCTTACCAGTCAAAATCCATTGAAAGCCTGGGACCAATCGACTTCGATTATGTGATAACCCTGTGTGATCATGCCAATGAATCCTGCCCGCTGTTTCCCGGCAAAACCAACAGGCTGCATTTCGGGTTTGACGATCCCCCTTCCCTGGCGAAAAATGCCCAAAACATTGAGGAAGCCATTGTTCATTACCGGCGCGTTCGGGATGAGATTCGGGAAATGGTCATGAATCTGCCGGGCATTCTGAATAACTGATTGCTGCTTGCAGCCAATCGAGGAAAATATTAAAGCAAAGGCACAACTCGACAGGATCGTGGCCATGCTGACGAAGCTTGGACAGCGGGGGTATGCCGTTCACGAGCTATCCGGTGATTATGCGTTGGATCAGATCGATACCGATACCGACCCCGACACCGATAACAGCGCTGTAAGAATATCGCAACGTGATTAAAGCAAGGAGAACATGCGATGAAGGAAATAACCAAACTGGGGTTGATAATTGCCGTTTTTCTGGCAGCCTACTATATTCCATGGAATCATGAACTGATCCGCCAATCCGGGCTGGAGGCGTTTTTGATGCTTCAGGAATACGCCCGGGAGCACGTGCTGACCTGTCTGATTCCGGCCTTTTTCATTGCCGGTGCCATTGCCGTGTTTGTTTCCCAGGCATCGGTACTGAAATATTTCGGGGCTCAGGCCAAAAAGGTGCTGGCCTACTCCGTGGCTTCGGTTTCCGGAACCATTCTGGCAGTCTGCTCCTGTACGGTCCTGCCGCTGTTTGCAGGCATCTACACCCGGGGGGCCGGCATTGGCCCGGCAACGGCGTTTTTGTATTCGGGTCCTGCCATCAATGTTCTGGCCATTGCCATGACCGCCAAAATACTGGGCTGGCGCCTCGGATTGGCTCGGGCCATCGGTGCTGTTTTGTTTTCAATCCTCACCGGGTTGTTGATGGCTTTGATTTTTAAAAAGGACGATGCAGCCAGAACCGCAGGGATCATGTATGTGCCGGACGAAGGCGAGAAAGGCAGAACCCTTCTTCAGGATGGACTGTATCTGCTGACCATGGTCCTGATTCTGGTGTTTGCCGCATTTGCCAGACCCGCAGCCGATTCAACCGGGTTGTGGCCGACCATTTTTGCTGCCAAATGGTACATCACGGTCGTGCTGTTGATCATTCTGGCATGGATGATCAAATCCTGGTTTGATGCGGAAGATCGGACAAATTGGGTGCAGGCCACCTGGGGATTCATGAAACAGGTGTTTCCGCTTCTGGCTGCCGGTGTTCTGGTGGCCGGGTTTCTGCTGGGCCGTCCCGGTCATCCGGCCCTGATCCCGGAAGCCTGGATTCAGCAACTGGTCGGCGGCAATTCGCTTTTTGCCAATCTGTTTGCATCGCTTTCCGGAGCCCTGATGTACTTTGCCACACTGACCGAGGTTCCCATTCTTCAGGGGCTGATGGGATCGGGCATGGGGAACGGGCCGGCATTATCCCTGTTGCTGGCGGGTCCGGCGCTGTCTTTACCCAACATGCTGGTTTTGATCGGCATCATGGGAGTCAAAAAGACATTTACATTTTGTGGAATTATTGTTGTTTTGTCCACCATTGCCGGTATGATTTACGGGACGATATATCCCTGACAGAGAACAGAAACTCAACTCGGGAATAGGATGATTGGTGTTAGAACTCGGTGTCGGGGTCGGTATCGGAATCGATATCGATGCTGTTTTATGTTTTCGACCCCGATTCCGATACCGACCCCGACACCGATAACAACAGAGCGGCCAGACGGGTTGGCAACGTTTTACTATTCATCACGCACGACTGAATTTATTTTCACAAAAAAGGAGAACAAAATGGAAATCAAAGTTCTGGGCCCTGGCTGCCCAAAATGCCAGCAAACGGAAAAAGTGGTTCGGGAAGCAGTGGCCGAGGCCGGCATTGCCGCAAATATTGAAAAAGTGACAGACATCATGAAAATTGCGGGATATGGCGTTTTCGGGACGCCAGCCGTCGTGGTTGACGGTGAAGTCAAATCCGTCGGCAAAATTCCCAAAAAAGAAGACGTCAAAGCCTGGTTAAAAAAGTAAGGAGGAAAGATGGCTGAAAGCTGTTGTGGTGGCGGGAATGACGTCATGATTCTGGATAAGGAGAAAATTCAATAAACGGAAAAAATTCGCATGGAAACGAATCAAATCTCTCCGGATCACCATTCTGCTCATTTACCGGAGGATAATAAATGGGTCGCGGCATTTCTTCAATTTACAGCCATCGTGCTGGCTGCCGGAATGATTGGAATATCGGTCAATTATTTTCGATCCTCACCTCTACCGCTAATCGGCAACTGGTCCATCGAATCCCGGCTGACCAGCCCATCCGGCCGTCAGTTGGCCATTTCCCTGGCTGAGGCCAAAGCCCTGCATCAGTCACAGGGTGCCGTGTTTCTGGACGCGAGGCCCGTGGATGATTACGATAAAGGCCATATTCAGGGCGCCAAAAGCCTTCCGTGGGCAGAGGCCGAAGAAAAGGTGATGGATGTCGTGGGCGATCTCCCGGATGACACCCGGTTTATTGCTTACTGTGACGGCGATACCTGTAATCTCAGCAAAGATCTGGCCCTGTTTCTGGAAAGCCTGGGATATACCCATGCGGTTGTGCTGGTGAATGGCTGGACCGTTTGGCAGAATGCCGGGCTGCCGGTTGAGGCCGAGGGGTGAAAACAAAAGATCGGAAGTTAAGAAATTGAGAAGTTGGGAAGCGTTGAAGAACGGCCAGTGAGCTGATAATGCCAGTGAGTTGAAAATGCCAGTGAGCTGATAATGATGGATAAAGAGGTTGACATCGATCGATGAACCATAGCGACACGATTCATACAGGCTGTGACTGCGCCAGCCAATCATCTGAAAACCGGATAACAGCCATTACCGGCCACACCCATCCGGATGGTCATCCCCAGGAATGCACCCATCAGCATCACCACATTTCGGAAGACTCGACCGGCTTCAGGCTGCTGATTACGCTGGCCCTGAATTTTATCATTCCGACCGTGCAGATCATCGGCGGGATCGCGGCCCACAGCATGGCCCTGATTTCCGACGCCACGCACAATTTCAGCGATTTCACCGCGATTCTGATTTCCTACATTGCGCTTCGAATCGGAAAAAAAGGCGCGTCCCTTCAAAACACCTTTGGATACCGGCGGGCCGAAATTCTGGCCGCACTACTCAATGTGGCCATCCTTTTCGGGGCGTCTGCCATCATTGTCTATGAGGCCATTTTGCGGCTGCAATCCCCCCAAGTGGTTTCCGGCGGTCTGGTCATGGTCATCGCGGCTGTCGGCGTGATTGGAAACGGCTTCTCGGCCTGGCTGCTTCATCGGGATGCCAAGGACAGCGTGAATGTCCGGGGCGCCTTTCTGCACATGATGGGCGACATGCTGACATCCGTTGCGGTGCTCATCAATGGTCTGATTCTGATTTATCTGCCCTGGAACTGGCTTGACCCGCTGCTGTCACTTCTGATTGTGGCCTTTATTCTGAAGAACTGCTGGGCCATTCTGAAAGAATCTACCGCCATTCTGATGAATGCCACGCCGGAGAATCTCGATATCCGGAAAATTCAGGACATGCTGCTCAGCCATTCCGAAGTCATCGGCACCCATTATCTGCATGCCTGGCGAATGGGATCGACCGGTGTGGCCTTTTCCGCGCATGTGGTGGTGCCGGATCAGCCCATCAGTCAGATTCAGGGACTTCAGAACCGGATTCAGGATGAGCTTCTGCATCGATTTGAAATTGACCACCCGGTTCTCCAGTTTGAAACCGAATGTTGCGGGAACGGGACCCTGTTCTGTGAATATTCCTGTGCGCCTCAAAAGCCGTCTTTGGAAACAGGCCATCAACATCCCATCACAGCCCATGTGACTCAAAAATGGTTACAGGCTGCGGCAGTTACCGCCCGGCTGATACTGGCCGGTGTGTTCATTTACGCCGCTTATGACAAGATTCTGCGCCCTGCTGCCTTTGCAGAAGCCGTGTATAACTATCAGATTCTTCCCGATAGTGTTGTCAATATCACCGCACTGGTTTTGCCCTGGCTGGAGCTGGTGCTGGGATTTCTGCTTCTGGCAGGCATCTGGATACCCGGGGCCGTTATCTGGGTGAATCTTTTGATGGTGACGTTTTTAAGTGCAATGGCCTTTAACCTGGCCAGAGGTCTGGATATTCACTGCGGCTGCTTTTCCACTGAATCCACCGGAGGCAAGATATCCGGATGGGAGATACTGCGGGATTCATCGTTTCTGATACTGACCGTTTATCTCCTGTGGTATTATTTCCGACTAAAACACATGGGAAAGCGACGTGAAACCTTGATATAGATTTTCAGATAATGATTTCGGGAAGGCAGCAGGGAGGGAATAGGCCTTTTTTGGCCATCCCCGACCGATCACCCAAAATCTTTATCTTGAAAGCGATAATTTGTTTCCGAATTTCAGGACCCGGAAGACATGCCTGTAGGAAAATATCTCAGCAATTCATTATGACAGAAACTGATAGCTGATCGAGTTTTGATTTCCGTCATTCCTGCGAAAGCAGGAATCCAGAAACAGATAAACCGTCAGCCGTAAGCATCGTAGCCAATGGTTCCGGATTCCGGGTCAGGCCCGGAATGACGACAATGCTATTTTTAATCACGGTGTTAATTTACACCCAGTTGAATATCAAAATTAGAATTGCTGAAAATATCTGCTTGACCCGAAGATGAATTATCACATAAGTTAGCGTTATATAGACTTTCAGAAAAATAATTTCACTGCGTTACCGGTCGGGGATGGCCTATCCCCGACCGGTAACGCACCCAAAATCCTGATCTTGAAGGCGATAGATGACTTCTTTTCGGATTCATTTTGATTTATCTCAATTTCTTGTTAATCCAGTACGTTAGAACACACGCTATCATCTTTTCCCGTTTTTCAGGAGACAGATCATGAAACAGATGGGAGACATGCTGCTTCGCAAAGAACCGTTTTCAGAAATTGTCATGGGCAACACGGCTCTGGTTCGGGCCATGGTGGAGGCCGGAACCCGGGTGGTCGCCTCGTATCCCGGTTCCCCGACTCCGGAAATCGCTGAAGCCATTGCCAGTATTCCTGCAGACCGGCGCCCGTTTTATTTTGAATTTTCAACCAATGAAAAGGTGGCGACCGAAGTGGCGTATGGTGCAGCGGTCAACGGCCATCTGTCCACGGTCTTTTTCAAGAGTGTGGGGTTGAATGTTGCGTCCGACACCTTTGTTCAGCTCGGCCTGATGAATATCATCGGCGGTATGATCATTGTTCTGGGTGATGATCCCGGTGCCAATTCATCCCAGAACGAACAGGACAATCGCCATTATGCCCGACTGAGCTATATACCGGTTCTGGAGCCGGCATCGCCTGATGAAGTATATGATTACTATAAAAAAGCAGCCATCCTTTCCGCGAGCAAAGGCATGCCGGTCATTCTGCGCCTGACCACCCATGTCTGCCACGCCAAGCAGCGGGTGTCCTTTGGCGCCTGGACACCCGTGGAGCTGGACCGAACGTCCCGCTTTGACCCGGCCAACGGTCCCTATATTCCGATTGCCGCAGATGTATTTCCCATGAAGCGGCGGGCACTTCAACGAATATCCGAAGTCAGGTCATGGTCAGACGGATCTGACCTTCATACGCATATTCATTATGAGCATACCGGTCACGGTATCATCACCGCCGGTTTGCCATTTTTATCCCTGATGGATGCCATCGAAACCACGCCGGAAAAACCGGATATTCTGAAACTGGGTATGGTCTATCCGCTTCCCGAAAAGCTGATCGCGGATTTTTTACGGTCGCATTCCCAGATAAAAATTTTGGAAGAACTGGATGATATTCTGGAAAAAGAGATCAAGGCTCTGGCCCATGATGCGCAGATACCGGTCCGAATCATTGGTAAATGCGATGCAGAAGACTGGATTGGTGAATACACGCCGGAAAGAGTCTATGACATGCTTGCCAAAACCTGGCCGGAACTGTTTCCGGCAAAGCCGGCTGCCCAGCCGGCTTCTTCAGTCCTGCCACCGCGACCGCCCCAGATGTGTCCGGGTTGCGGTCATCGCAGTGCCTTTTATGCCATTCAAAAAGCGCTTGACCCGGCCGATATCACGGTTGCGGATATCGGCTGTCATACACTTGGATTCCTGCCACCCTATCGGATCGGTCAACTGTTGATGTGCATGGGCGCATCCCCAGGCATGGCCGCCGGCCTGTCCCTGTTTAACGACAACCGGAACGTCATCTGTTTTCTGGGAGATTCCACGTTTTTTCATGCAGGCATTCCCGGAATCATCAACGCGCTGTTCAACCGTCACAATATCACGCTTGTTCTCATGGAAAACGGCACCACGGCCATGACCGGACACCAGGATCACGCAGGGTCGGGAAAAAATTTCAACGAGGTGGTTGACCGTATTCCGATTCGTCGGGTTCTGGAAGGTCTGGGTGTCAACCACATCTTTGAAATCGATACCTACAAACAGGCCGGACTGACCGATCTGGTCCGGCAGGCCATCGCTGTTCATGAATTGTCCGTTGTCATTGCCAGACATCCCTGCATGTTGAAGTTCAACCGGGAACAGCGTAAAAAACCGGGATATATACCCCGGAAAGTCAGCATCGATCAGAACCTGTGCCAACGGATTCATGACTGTGTCGAACGGTTCGGATGTCCCACTTTTACCCGGGATTCGAACGGTCGGGTGGATATCAACGCGGATCTGTGCATCGGAGATGGCAGTTGCATCCAGACCTGCCCGGTAGAGGCCATTCAAAAACCGGTCGAATATAGACCTGCAGAAAAATAATTTCGCTGCGTTATCGGTCGGGGATGGCCGCAAAAAGGTTTATCCCCTCCCTGCTGCCTTGCGAAATGAATTTTCTGAAGGTCTATAACGGCTCATCACGCAACGCTTCCGACTCACAACGGATTAAAATGAGGTTCTCATGACATTTAATATCTACATGACGGGTGTCGGTGGTCAGGGCATCGGCATGCTGAGTGAAGTCCTGCTTCGGGCCGCGGATTATGCCGGACATGACGTCAAGGCAGTGGATACACATGGACTGGCGCAACGGGGCGGCATGGTCGTGTCACATCTTCGCATGGGGAAACGGATCTACGCGCCGTTGATTCCCAAAGGCGAAGCGGATCTGGCTGTCAGTCTGGAACGTCACGAGGCGTTTCGGGGCATGATTCACATGCTCAAACCAGGCGGCGTCCTGATATATTACGACGCAGTCTGGCAGCCGCTTTCGGTTCGTCTGGGACAGACAAAAACAGTCACGGAATCCGATATTCGAACGTATGCGGATGAGAAGGGAATTCGAATCATTCCCGTATTCAAGCCGGATCTGTCAGATGCCCGCATGCAGAATATCGTGACGCTGGCCCACATTCATCGCAATCAACTGATTCCGGAAATAACGGCAGCGCACTACCTGCAGGCAATGACCGATTTAATGACCGAGCGCATGCTTGAAAAAAACCGGCGGATATTCGATGAGGCGTGAGCACCCACAGCAGATTTCACCTGGATTACCGTGACCCAGTCTGAAGGTGCCATGGATTTGAGAGCATTCACCCGATCATTCACGACCGGCAGGATGGGATGGAAGACTCTGGCGGTCATCCTGCCGTTTCTGCTGATCATCACCCTGGTCGTTTATTTCAAAATACCCATTCTCATCGGCCTGGCCGACTTTCTGATCATCGATCAACCGGTGCAAACGGCTGATGCCATCGTGATATTAAATGGCGAGGTGGAAACCCGCCCGTTTTATGCGGCTGAACTGTATGGGCGAAAAATGGCTCCCGTCGTTCTGATCGCCCAAACCGAATCCAGCCCGGCGGAGCAACTCGGACTTCTTCCCAACACCACGGATGTGGCAATTGACATCATGAAAAAACAGGGGGTTCCGGCGGAGAACATCATTCGGATCGCGCCGCCGGGCGGTGTCACCAGCACCCATGACGAGACCCTGGCGCTGCGCCACTACATCGACGCACAGTCCATTCGACAGATTGTTGTGGTCACTTCCGCCTTTCATACCCGGCGAGCCCAATGGACGTTCAACAGAATGAGTTCGGGTTTTCCGGTTGCCATTCGTATGGCACCGTCCCCGCACTGGGGATTTGACCGGACCAACTGGTGGCGTTGCGAAGATGGTCTGATTTCCCTTTGCAACGAATATATCAAGCTGCTGTATTATCTGACCGTTTATTGATACCAGCGCCAACGTCACCTGTGCAGGCAATCCGCCGGACCTGTCGCCCATGCAAGGATTAGAGGCGGCCATGATAGGCCAGTGAAAAAACTGAAATGAAAAGACAACCGCCGGACCAAAGAGTCCAGTGACCGGAACGCGCCCACCCAAGCGCCGGGTTACGACACCCTCTGATTAAGATCAAGCGTACATCAATTTTCCTCGGGGGCTCGGAATGGGCCTTCCGAGCTCATCGGCCGTCTCGATCCACTCGGCAATGATTATTTCAGCATTGGAGACTGCTTCCTGATACGTTCGACCATCCGCCATACAACCCGGAAGTTCCGGAACCTCCACAATGTTTCCATGGTCTTCACGGTTCAAAACAGTGTCATAAAGGCCGATGTTGTCCTCGCCCTCGTGCTTGTTGATCCCTGTCTCAGGCTGGCGTCTTCGTAGCGCTTGAACTTGTAGACGGCATCGTTCATCAGGGCGCTGTTGAAGACGCCCAGCGGCAAAGGTTTTCCCGAAGCGCATCTTCGCGTTCCACAGGAAGTACGGCGGCCTGCCGGGGCGCAAGGTCGGGTACTGCTGCGCTACGCGGGATTGCGCGTCCACCGTGGTGTAACCGATCTTGAGTAACCCTTCATACTGCGGGTTCGTGTCCTCGTAGGCGTAAATCGTGGGACGTGATTCCGGACGCTGCGGGAAGAACTCTTTACTCATCTCCGTTTCCTTTCAGCCGCTTCCCGGGCTTTCCCGGCGGAAGAAAATTCTCCCCGGTCACCACGCTTTTTCCCGTCTTCTGTTTTCGCTCCGGCCATGCTGCTGCCAGTATTCGCGGGCGCGATTCAATGAACGGGCCGGATCGCTCATGTCCTGAATCCGTTCGTAACCCACCCTGGCCAGCCAAAGCTTGATCGGTTCCGCTTTGGGACTGGGAACCGACTGGATAATGCGCAGAAGTGTTTCCGGATCAGCCACATCGGTGAGATAAGACTTCCCGTCGGCCGCCGGGAGTTTCAGTCGGTGACAATTTGTCACCGACTGACTGCCCTCTTTCTGGAGCCGCTCTTTCAGCTTGTTCCAATACTTTCTCGGGTATTTAGGGGACGCCCTTCATTTATTCGCATTTAATATATCCTTTACGCTCAGGCATTGATCACGGGCAATTTTCTCGCCTTTGTTGACGACTGAACTGGCAGTCGACAGGGCGATCTTCAAATGCTTTGCGACTTCCGTCATGGTCATTCCCAATTCTCGTACGGCCCAGTAGCAGACAAGCGCTCTTGCCTTGACGATCGTCCGTTCCTTGGAAGGACCGATGATCCGGTCCACGAACTCACCATCCCCTAACATCCGTTCATCGCTCTTCTGAAACAGGCCGGCTTTGCGCATCAATCGAACAGCCGACCAGCCACCGGCACTGCGGATCAATCCGCCGCCCACAAGATCCGGCTGTGTTCCAAGTGCAATTCCTTTCATGAGAAAAGCACGGTACCGTCTCCGTGCCACACTTTTTTCCTCTCCGAACAGGGCAAGCACTTCATCCATCGCCTGCCAGTCATTTGATCTTTTTCCCATCAGGTAACTGTGCCCGGAAAATGGATATCGATCCAATTCGGAGACATCCGGCACTATCGTTGCCCGTAAGGGATTCAGGTGAATATATCGAACCAATTCTTTTAAGTAGGCGTCTTCCTGGCAGAGAATCGATTTATAGCGGTTTTGAAACAGATGGCCGCTTCGATGATACCGCCGGTTGAAACTTGTTGCATATCCCGTCAGTAGACGGCCCATGACAGTCGCAACCGGGAAGCTGCCGGTTTTAAGCAACAGATGAAAATGGTTGGGAATAAGCGCCCAAGCGAAACATCGGGTTTTTGTTTCGATCAGGATTTTACCAAGTCGCGTTAAAAAATCATTCCGGTCCTTGTCATCCCGAAAGAGGATACCGCGTTCTATACCTCTGACAATGATGTGGTGCACCGCTCCCGGCGCGTCTATTCTGGCTTTTCTCGGCATGAAAGTTTGATAACATACCTTTGATTTTATGAAATTTGGATATATGGAGGGCGTCCCCAACTGGCCACGAAGGAAGCGCCATGACCTTTGGTTCGAAGCCAAAACCGGGTAATGGTTTGAAACGATTTTAAACGGCTTCGGTCTGATTGACTGTCCAACCAAATGATGATACTAAAAGCATGTGCCATAACGGCGTGGCGCATCTTCAGATAAACGGAAAACGTGACTCATGCATGATGGCATTGCCGATAAAATAGGGAAAGCGTCTTCATGAAAGGAATCATTTTTACAGAGTTTATTGAGATGGTTGAAAGAACCTATGGGTTTGAAATGACGGACCGGATCATTATCGGAGTTGATCCTCCCTCCAAAGGGATTTACACTGCGGTTGGCCAATATCGGGATGATGAACTATATTCACTGATCGATAAACTGGCGGAACTGACCCATTCGAATGTGCCTGATTTGATCCGCTCTTTTGGTATGGCACTTTTTCCCGGCCTGAAACGGCTTCATCCGGAATTTGTAGATGCCATGTCCAATGTGTTTGACCTGCTGGAAAACATCAACGATCATATTCATTATGAAGTCAAAAAACTGTATCCGGATGCGCAGTTACCCCGGGTGGACTGCGATCGGGAAGGAAATGAGCGGATGACAGTCCGCTATCATTCCCATCGTCCGCTGGGGGATTTGGCAGAAGGATTGATACGGGCCGTGATCCATCATTTTCAGGAATCCATCGAGGTGGACCGGCAGGATCAGGATTCTGTCGGAAGCCATGTCAATTTTTATCTGAGGCGATTCCAATGACAGAACCGGATTGTATTCCAAAGCATTATCTGGATCGCGAAAGAGAAGCCAGAAAACAGGCCGAATTCCTGCTGGAAAGCAAAAGCCGTGAACTTTATGAGGCCAATCAGGAGCTCATGAATCTTGCGGCTGGTTTGGAACACCGGGTCAGGGAGCGTACCAGAGAATTGCAGTCTGCCCGGGATGAGGCCATTCAGGCAAACAGCACCAAAAGTGTGTTTCTGGCCAACGTCAGTCATGAACTCAGAACGCCGCTAAATGCCATCATTGGAATGGCAGAATTGATGACGGGTGATAATCTGACAGAGCGCCAGCAGGAATGTGCTGATATCATCCGAACATCTGCGGAAGTTCTTCTGGAAAGAATCAATGAATTGCTGGATTTGACAAAAATTGAAGCCGGGCAGCTCGAGCTGGAATCCATTCCGTTTGATCCGGTAGAATTACTGGATCAGATCGTGACCATGCTTGCTGAAAAGGCACAGAACAAAGATCTGGATATCTTGCAATATGTTCATCCTTCGGTTCCATCACGTCTCATAGGTGATCCGGGAAGAATCCGGCAGATTTTCACAAACCTGATTAACAACGCCATCAAATTCACGGACACAGGAGCCGTTTCTGTCACAATTCCTTCGCTCGATTCATCATCAAATGGTCTGTTTCTACATGGTATGGTTCTGGATACGGGTATCGGCATTGCCAAGGATCAGCAGAAGATCATTTTTGACCCATTCCGTCAGGCAGATTCTTCCATTGCACGCATTTATGGTGGAACCGGTCTGGGGCTGTCCATTACCAGACGACTGATCCAAGCCATGCAGGGAAAAATAACTGTAGACAGTGAACCGGGAAAAGGAACGGCTTTCCATTTTTGTATGCGTGTCGAACCGGCGGATACCGTGACGGCCAATCTGGTCCCAGATCCCCTGATGGCGGGTCATATTGCCTGGATATTGACCAGTCGAAAATGGGGAGGACAAAATATCGCGCTGATGCTGAAGGATTTTGGCATCCGCGCTGTGGTGGTGCACGCGATCAACCAACTGAATGATACCATCCAAATCAACGCTGCTGTGGCCCGGCCTGACTGGATATTGATGGATTGTGGCTTTTATGATCATTTATTTTCCGGTATTCTGGATATGGTATCAGACGCATCATCAGTGCCGCCGTCCATTTTTCTCCTTTGTCCCATTTCCAGTACACATTCTCAATGCCCTCTGGTGGGAAAAACAATTGCCGGGCTCATTCGAAAGCCGGTAACCCATCAACGGCTTCAACAGAGTTTGATGCGCCGACTGGATTCCGGAGATGGGATTCATGGTCCGAAATCCCCTGTCAATGCCCCTGACCGAATCGTGCCAGGCGCACGAGCAGTACCGGAAAAACGTCAATCTGTTTCCATTCTGGTGGTGGATGACAACCGGATCAACCGGCTGGTCTTGTCCCGCCAGGTGGAAAACCTGGGCATTTCCGCCAAAATGGTGGATTGTGGCCGTGCTGCGATTGAATCCGTCCAGCGAAATTTTTTCCCCCTGATCCTGATGGATGTGGAGATGCCGGAAATGGATGGACTGGAAACCACCCGCCGGATTCGAAGTGCAGAACCCCCAACGATTCATCATATAATCATCGCCATGACAGCGCATGCCATGTCAGAACACAAAACAAACTGCATCGAGGCGGGTATGGATGATTTCCTGAGCAAACCGGTAAAGCTGGAAATTTTAAAAGCCATGTTGAAGAAATGGCTGCCAGAATGGAACCCGGAGTTGGGGAAACAATAGAAATTTAGGGGACATCCTCTGTTTCTTGAAAAACAGATGTGCACAGGTGGTTCGTTACCACCGGTACGCGTTTCTTTTCCATTGGCTCCTGACCCTCTGTTTTTTGCCTGTGCAGATGGTGAATCAGCACTTCGCCCCGGGAATTGAAGCGGACCGGAATCCCGGATGTTCCGATACCCGAATGGGTGATTCCGATCATGTTCCGGTATTGCCATTGTTTCCGATAATATTTTCTTCCCCGATTCAGATGAACCAGGACAGCCCTTCCTCCGGGCAGGCAGATTTGACCGGCATGGGTATGGCCGCACAGATACAGATCCACCCCCATCTCGGCGGCGGCATCATACAGCTCGGGTGAATGGATCAGTGCAATGGAAAAGTCCTGATCAGCATGTTCCAATGCGTACAGGGCCTGATCCGTGTAATAATAATGCACATCATCAGTGCCGACAATCCGTATCCGGTCGTTCCCGCGGCAAACCATGCAGGTTTCATTGACCAGCATCGTGATCCCGATCCGCTCCATGGGATTGAGCATGAGACATCCATCGTGATTTCCCAGAATACCAATGAATCCGTTCCGGCTCGATATATGCCGGATCAGGTGTTCCATACCCCGAATGACATGTTTGTGGGCGCCATGCAGTCTGGTTCGGTAGTCCCCGGTCAGCACACACAAATCAAAGGTCCTGTCATCCAGAAGGCCCAGAATCCGGTCTTCCAGACCTTTCATTCCGTCCAGGTGCAGGTCCGAGAGATGAAGGATACTGAATCCATCGAACGCCGGCGGCAGATTGGAGAAATACAGATGATTCTCCCGAAGCACGATGTTTTCCGCATTGCGAACCCCTTTTGCGTACTGTTTTGTCAGATGCAATAGCATCTCAAAGCTTTTTATCATCACAAGGAGTTCAACCCAGTGGTGACGCCCCCGGTTTCCGTATCGTCCGGTTTTCAGGTTTTCCATTTCCATGTGAAACCGGTTATTTGCCCAGAGTTGTCTGCGGTTGATAGATTCCTGTTCCGGGAACAGCGAACCGGAAGGCAGGGCATCGTTGTATCGAATGATCCGGGTTTCCGGATTGGGGGATGAGTTGTCCATATGGGTACCGTGATCTTGTGGTTTTAATTATTTCCATAAGCCTGACATGACAAACCACCTGAAAATACTTGATCGAATGTGCATACTACATCTTTGAACTTTGTGTCAAAATTTCAGTTTGACACTTCAGTGGGACTGCGGGACGCTCTCACTATTTGAACTTGATTTCATTGCCTGCTTTTGATATTCGGAACGCATGCCACGACAATCACGAATCGATGCACCCGGCGCCCTTCACCATGTGATTGGAAGAGGGATCAACCGCCAGAAGATATTCCTGGATGATGATGACAGAAGGAAT
>Ga0351873_10052_pt2 | contig 25013 bp, 32 predicted proteins | sample TotcelFGM3001N11_FD_206764 | JGI IMG/M metagenome (GOLD analysis project Ga0351873, IMG submission 206764) | Enriched cells from coal bed in the Powder River Basin, Montana, United States - Total cells FGM rep2 HSBNCT.FGM.300.1.N11 ... | reverse complement strand
CCCCGGGGGAGGCGCGCGCGCGGCCGCCCCCGCGCCGCGCGCGCGCGCGTCAAAGGAGATGAACGGATTTCGGGCTCGAGCGGATTCGTGCGCCAGGTGCTCGAGACAGCCGGAGAGCAAATGGATCGGAAAGCGCTTGCGGCCTCCCGGGGCCTCACGGTAGAAAGACTGATCGAACGTGTTGCGGACCATTTCAATGTCGCAACCTCGGAGCTGAAATCAGCGGGCAAAGTGAGGCAGGTCTCTTTTGCTCGAACGATTTTCCGCGTTTTTGCCGTGCGCGATCTTGGCGCCAGTTGTGTTGGGTTGTCTGGGATACTCGGATAGGCGGAGTGAATGTCCAAATTTCACGGACGTCCCCTATGCCCCCTAAAAGTAAACGAAGCCGGAGAAATATAGATTATCCTTATTAACATGACAAAACCGAGTGAGGTAAATTGATGAAAACACATTCATTGAAAAATGATCTAAGAATACTTGAACTTGGTAACGAATTTCTCCCTAGGTTCTCCAAAGATACAACCGAAGATCAAGTCAATAATTTTTTGAGCGATCTAAAAGAAACAGTAAGAGAACAAAGAAATTCACTTATTATCAAATATCACGATAAGATGGGCTCCAATGATGAAAAAATCAAAGAGATCAATGCAGCAGCAGAGAGGATATTTGAGTTGAATAGGTAAGTACTTTAGCCCAAGGGGGCGTTTCCCATCATTTTAACTGAAAAATCAAAAGCCCGGACTTTGGACCTCCTTTATGGGATTGTGCCTTGGAGCCCCATAGCCCAAAGGAGGTCTTCCCATGATTCAGACCGGCCAAGTTGACGAAAAGCAAATTATGACCGCCGCCTCCAAATTCCAGAAAGTGTTCCGCGAGAGTGATACTTCATGCCTGATGCTCATCATGCCCACCTCCCAATCCCGCGATCCTGGAGTTGGAGCGCGCCAGCACATGCGTTCCAAGCGGTACCCCGGCGTGGGCCGCTATCACGGGGCACTTTGCCTTGAATAGAAGAAAGATGTTGCGGGGGTCATCACTGAGCGTCTCGAAGTTACCTTGTCCCTTGGCAAGGATCAGGTCAGCCTCGGTGAAACGCCGCCGGAACTCCTGACTGCAATCGTCGAGAAGCGTGCCCGGAGCATCCGAGCCGTTGTCGATGATCTCGACGATTTCGTGAAGTCCAACAGCCAGAGCGTCGGCCATGGTAGCGTCGTTAATGACCGGGGCGCCCCGCACCGCCACGGTGACCCGCGCCGGCACGAGCTGTTCGATGAGCAGACGGTCGAAGGCGATCTCGCCCGCGTTATCGGCCAGATACAGAATGCGTTGGGCCTCCGCAACAGCTTTGCGAAATCCGTTGTATTCCCCGACGAAAGGCTCCGTCATGGCTTGACCGACGGATTTGCGCACAACGGATTCCGCCACGTGACCATTCACTCCCATGTCGATGACATTGCCCGCAATGGCCAGGCGCAACGCCATGATCAGCGGGTCCGCCGCGGCATCGATCTCGGTTTTCAGATCAGGGAGGAGAGCTAAGGCCATGCGGTTTTGATGATCTTTCACATCGCGGTAAGGATCCTCAATGCCGATGGTCTCGCGGATCAGACGGTGGATGCGTTGCGCCATGACTGGAGCCGGTTGAGCCATGTCCATCTCACAGGCCCAGCGCAGCACTCCCCGGAGAATGCGCTCATGGACGGTGGAGACCGTTGATGCCAGCCTGACGGCATCCAAGGCTTGGCGAACAAGACACGGAATGCAATCCAGTGAAGTCTTCATACCTTCCTTTCTCCCAGTGTCCCTCGAGGTCAGCGGCCTTGTATCCGGTTGGTCTACGCGCGCCGTGTTGTTCAACCGACTGAGTTACGGCTCCGGTCCCGAGCCACGATCAGGTTCCGCTGGTTGTCGATGCCTTGGAAGCTTTTGTGGCCTTGGTCATCGTTTGGACCACTTCGGTTCGATCTGAGAGCTTCTTCTGCTTTTTTAGTTGTAGGCCGTTTTGATTTCCATCGATTCCAGCAAAAGGGGCTTGGCCAGCTCCTCCATGTTGCTTTCCCTCCAGAAAGGCAGTTTCTCATGAACATCCATGTATTTTTGCGGGATAGGGTGCGTGCCGATGACAGTGGGAAGGCCATGGGCAGCTTCTATGAAGCTCTTGAAGCGCTGAACATTCGGACACGGTGGGTAGCCGACGATGAGCCCGGTGGCCAGGTGAATGACCGTGGCGCCGTTCTTCTTGAACTCGGCGGGGACATACTCCACGTTGCCGCCAGGACAACCGCCACAGCTCGAATAACCGACAATCTCCACCGGCTCCACGGCCGGATAGAGAGAAAAAGCGCCGACACGCTCCCGTAGTGCCCGGAAACACTTACCCCCACCGCAATCCTTGTAGCGCGCACAGATGATTATACCGATCTTCGTCAAATCAAATCCTCCTTTTCAGGTAATTGGCGGAAAACGGGTCTTCGATCTTCCTAAAGCCCGTTTCCGTCTTTATCTGCTCGGATCGAGCCTCAATCCATTTCCTCGCGGTCCGACCATGTTCTCTCGCGCCAGGGAAACAGCTTTCTTTCGGCCCTGCCCGAGAAAACGACGTATCTTCCCTTCAGCCCGACGAAACCTTCCACGGGCCTGGCGCAGTCGTCCGGAATCTTCAAAATACACTTCCCCTTCGCCCGTCCGGTCATCGGCCCCAATCCTCTCGGTCCCGTTCCATCACCGCGCGGCATGGGTATCCTCCCCTATTTCTTTTCCATCCGCATGGTCTCCGGGTCCACCACGACAAAGTATTCGCTTCTTCCAAAACGAGGATCTATTTCACTATCCAGGCTCGGGCTCGTGGCCGATATGGCAATTTTCATCTTTTCACCTCACGTATCCATTTTCTTTGCTGGCTCGTGCTCCCGCTTCAAATACGTCCGGGAGCCGATTGCTCCAGCTCCCGGACGCTCAACGCACCAACCAGGTTATGTGAGAAACTCACCCGGGCTTCTCCGTACCTTCCAGTTCAGCCATTCGTGCCCTGAGGGCATTGAGCTCCTCCTCGAGTCCGGCCGTGTACTCTTTGAGATATCCGAGCTCGTCTCGATCACTCCGGGGCCGATAGCCGGGGGAGGTCCACCGGTCTCCGCCCGACTGCTGCGCGGCCCACCCGGGCAGGCCTGTCGCATAGTAGCGGTGTCTCCATCCTCTCCCTCGGCCAAAGCCGAATGCACCGAATCTTCCGTAGCCTGCGGAAGACCACCCGCCAGGCTGTGGACCGTAGCACGAGCCGAGTCCCCTTCCCGTCATTGGGCCCAATCCCCTTGGACCCGTTCTGTCGCCGCCGGGCATGATTGTTCCTCCTTGAAATGAAAGAGTCCTTGAAAAAGAAGCGCCGCCCGAGCAATCCTCATGACGGGAGATCGCAAGATCCACTCCCGGCGGTAACCGCTCGCGCGAACGTCACCAGAGCTATGATGGATGATTGCTAAGGGCAAATTACGTGCCATAAGAGGTATCCTTGGACATGGCGGTCTTGGCGCGGCCGTAGATACTCCTCCGTAAAGTTTCCTCCGTAAAGTTTGGGTGCAAAAGCTCCCCGCCATGACATGCCGCCGTGCTCAAAATGTTCCATTCGAAAGAAAGCTCCTCATCGGATCAGCAATGGCTTCGTGGGCGTCCGGGGTGCAAAATGGACCGTGAGGAGTCATGAAAGCGGTTCAAATCGGACACGGGCAAGTCATTTGCGGCAGCAGAGCCCATGCAGCGAGACGGGAGTGAGTCTTCGAGCCGACTCTCCCTTGAGTGTCCCTGAACCTGTTGCCTCTGGCACGATATTTGAGTTGTTTTGATTATTGATGGGGCTTCGGGATCTCATTCAATAAGGAACGCGAACATCTCACAGCGATCCGGCCGAAAGCGCGGAAAGGAGATCAAAATGTCTGAGCGAATCGGAGTATCCTCTCAGAAGACCGAAGAGACGGGCTCAGACCGTTCTGCCGGTTTGCCCGGCCCGGCGCGAAGTCTCAGTGATGGTCTCGCCTTCTATAAGTTCATAATCGACAGCGTGCCGATCGCAATCGTTTCCATGGATTCCTCTTTGAGAATTACGGAGCTCAATCGTTGGGCCGGGAAAGTGACCGGGTACACACCGGAGGAGGCATTGGGCAAGCAGTGCCGGGACATCCTGAGGAACGACCTGTGCCAGAGCAATTGCCCCTTGAAAACAATTCTGGACCAGGCAAAATCGACTGTTTCCGGCAGAACGTACATCCACGACAGGGAGGGAAAGAAGGTTCCCGTGCGCTACAGCGCCGCCGCTCTCTTTGGAGCTGATGGCAAGCTCATGGGAGGGGTCGAGGCCTTCATGGATATAACCAGTCTTGTTGCCATGGAACGTGAGAGGGCCAACTTCATCTCCATGCTCGCTCACGATATGAGGTCGTCTCTAACGGGAATCCATGGGCTGGGGCTTCGTCTTTTGAGAAAGCGCGATGATCTGGGCAGGGAAAACGAGAGAAAGTACCTCGAGATCATCACGAAGGAGGCGGCAAATCTGGAGACATTGATCGATGAGTTTCTCGATTTCTCCCGCATTGAGACGGGCAGGCTCAAGCTCAACATCAGAGCCACCTCTCTCGATAAGGAGCTTGAGGAGCTCTTCGAGACCTACCGGGTCAGGGCCGCCCAGCATGGTATCAAGCTCGATCTGCAGATAGAGAAGATTCTACCCATTATCGAGGTGGATACCAGCAGGCTGCACAGGGTTTTCGCCAATCTTTTGGACAATGCCATCAAATTCTCGGGAGGGAAGGGCACGGTTACCATCACTGCCCGGGAGAAAGAGCGGGAGGTCATGGTAACGGTGACCGATGAGGGAATCGGAATCGATCCCGTGGATCTGCCCCATATCTTTGATGTCTTCCACCGGGGGCGAGCCACGGGCGGAACAGAGGGGCACGGATTGGGCCTGGCTACCGTGAAGGCCATCGTGGAGGGTCATGGGGGGCGCGTCGTCGTAGCTAGCCAGCCAAACGCAGGGGCAACGTTTACCGTGTTTCTTCCCAAACAAGAGGCTGGTCTGAACCATTCGGAAGCCGAGCACATCTCCTTTGACCGGGAGGACGAATGATATAGCGCTGACGAGCGCTGACGAGCGCATAAGAGCAGCAAGGATCGGAACTTGTGACGTGCTGCTCCTCGTAACGCGCCGCGCATACGAAACACGGCGCCCGGAATTCAATCCATGAACGAAGGAGACAATCACAATGGCTGCGAAAATTTTCGAATTGTTGGGAGATGAGGCCGATGTCTTGTTGAATCACCGGTGCAGGACGATGAGGAGTGGACCCCGGCTTTTCAATGGAAATATTGTCCGCAAACAACGTGCCGTAGGTGATCACCTCCCGAGGAGCGATGGCCATTTGTATTCGCGACGATCATAGAGTCAAAGAAGCCAGAATAACTCCCGGCTCATCCGGCATGCGCTCCAATTTGAATCCCAAGGCCCTGCACAGCTTGAGCATCGGATCGTTTTCACTCAGAACCTCCCCGAAAATCTCCTTGATGCCGCGCTTGCGCGCACATTCAATGATGCGGCGCATCATCATCGGTCCAAGTCCCATGCCCGTCATGTCGCGGCGAAGGAGAATAGCGAATTCGGCACTTTCATTGTTCGGGTCCGCCGAGAAGCGCACCCCACCCAGAAGCTCGGTTTCTCCCGAGCCGCTTTTGTCAACAAGAACCAATGCCATCTCCCGTTTGTAATCGATCTGTGTGAGACGCGTTGCGAGACTGTCTGGAAGAGCCTTCATGGGACTGAGGAAGCGCATGGCAATGTCCTCGGGAGGCAGGCTTTCAAAGAGCTTGACGTATGCCCGTTTATCCTCGGGCCGTATCGGTCGCAACAAAAGGGTTTGGCCGTCGGGAAGGTGGATTTCCTGCTCCAGTTCTTCGGGATAGTGTGGAATGGCCATCCGCGCCCCTCGTTGGTCGAAAAATGTTCTCGAAATGGAAAAAACATCGGTATCCCACACAGGCCCATTGGCAATCCGGAAGGTTGGGCCGTACGGTCGATGGCTCCGGACTCTTCTCCATCAGATCCCCGAGCATGGCATGCCCCCTGTCTGGGAGCCTGCTTGCCGTCTCCTCGGCTGACCCCGGCTGATTCAGGGGTCTTGCCGTCGGGCTTGGTTCAAAGCGGCGATCTCCTAACGTTTCACCACGAGAACCGGGCAGGTCGAATGCCCGATAACTCTCTCTGTTACGCTGCCCATAAGCAGTCTTTTCAGGCCCGTCCTTCCGTGGGAGCCGACCACGACAAGGTTCGCCTTCTGTTGCTCGGCGAGGCTCAAAATCGCTTTGTAAGCTTTGTCCTGCCGCACCACGCAATCGGGATGCACATCCATCCTCAGTGCCTGCTCCCTCACGTCGGCCACGCAGTACCTGGGCCCCTCGCACAGTTTTTCGGCCAATCCGGGCGATTCCGCATGGATTTCCGGGGCAACATCCGTGGCCGATACGACTTTCAACTCGCTCCCGTAGTTCTTGGCGAGAGCCATCGCCCTTATTGTTGCGTTCTTGCTATACTCGGAGCCGTCTGTCGCCAGGAGAATCCTCTCCCAGCCGAGAGAGGCGCCTTGAGGAATGACCAGGACATCCAGCGGACTAAACCCGATTACTCGGGCCGTGACGCTTCCCATGAGGGCCCGCTCGATGACGCCATACCCTTTTCTTCCCATGACTATGAGATCGCAGCCCCTTGCCTCGGCGATATCAACAATGCCTTCATGAGGCTTGCCATATTCGCAGACGGTCTTTATGGAAGCCTGTTCCCGGGCGGCGATTTCCTCGGCGGCTGCAAGCGCCTTGTCGCAGGGCGCCATCATAAGTGATTGAACATCTTCCCGGAGCAATCCCAGGTCCAGCAGCTCCAAGTCTCCCTCGTAGGGAGGGGCGATACAAGCCACGGTGACCCAGTCCTTCTCGATTAGAAATGCCTGTCTCAACGCATTCAGACTGGATGGTGAGCCGTCTGCCGCAACGATGATCTTCGCATACATTATGAAACCTCCGATCCCGCCGGTACTTCCCGGCATATGGGTTTATCCGCTTCGGACTTTGCCCCGACCATTGCCCATTATCGGGCATGTATCTCTCGGCCCTGAAGTCCATCCGCCTGTTCGTGATGGGAATTGCCGTCTTCGCGACGTTTCCAACAACATCCTCTATCCCGTTCCGCACAGACAGATTGTCCTTACCATCCCGATCATGCACGCATCCACTTCAAATGCGAACGGAGACTACACCGGGTTTTATACCCTGCTGCATGCCATTGTCGCCGACAGGCTATTCACCTCCAAGGGTGCTTTTCATTGTCTGCCCAAAAGTACTCTGAGACGTCTGAAACAAATAACATGCCATGGCTTCCATGATGTAATAGGAATGCCGTGGCGCACCTGCCCAGCCGAAGGCGTTAAGTGCTCCAAGGGCATTTGAGTGGTATGGTAGGGAACAATCCTCACCCTCCGACGATTCAAGCAAGGACTAGATCGCGCCCAGTCGGCGGGGCTGTCCAAAGGTTGCGGTCACTCGGTCGAAGCCGCTGTCCATTCCGCGCGGTGCACAAAGCGCCCCGTGGGTGGACGCCTCATGCCTGATGATCACGCCTTTCTCCGTCGGGTAGCTCCAGCAATACACACTCCACTTCAACCATGCGGCGAAGCGCTCTCCTGCTGCATTGACTACGGAGGAATCGAGTACCCGGGGACTTGGCATGTTTGTTGATATTCGGTCATCTAATAATTGTCTTTTTCCAATCCATCTCGAATTGTGCTCGAATGCATGAGGGAGGAGCCCATGGCAAAACCGAAGGAACCTTGTGTCAAACCGGCAAAAGGGCCGATTGGTCCTCCACGGGAAGGACCATCTTCACCATCCACAACTCAGAACATGAAGGGAGGAACATTTATGAGCGCACAAGTCGGTAAACCGGCTCCGGATTTCGAGACAAGTGCTTATGTGGACGGAGAATTCAAGAATGTGAAGCTTTCCGAATTCCTGGGCCGCTGGGTTGTGCTGTGCTTCTATCCAGGGGATTTCACCTTCGTCTGACCGACCGAGCTCACGGCAGTTGCCGTAAAGAGCGCGGAGATGGAATCAATGGGAGTGCAATTCCTGGCGATGAGTGTCGATAGCCGCTTCTCACACAAGATCTGGCAGGAAGGCGAGCTCTCGGAGATGGTCCAGGGCGGAGTCCGCTTTCCCATGCTCTCCGATCCCGGGGGACGCATCGGGCAGGTCTACGGCGTCTATGATGAAGAGGCTGGAGTGGATATCAGAGGGCGATTTCTTATAGACCCGGATGGAGTCATCCAGGCCATTGAAATCCTTGCTCCCCCTGTTGGTCGAAACGTCCAGGAGCTCATCCGCCAAATCAAGGCATTCCAGCATGTAAGGAACACCGGTGAAGCGGCCCCTTCCGGATGGCAGCCGGGCAAGATGACACTCAAGCCTTCTCCTGAGCTCGTGGGCAAGGTATGCAAGCAATGGAAGCCCGAGATGGCCTTTGACTGAACCTGAGGGAGTGGAATCAACTCCCTGAAACATCCTGGGGGGGCAAGAAGGCAGCGCTCCTGCCACTGCTCCGGCCGGAGGACAAGGCGGCTCTTCCAGCGACACTATCGTGACGGGTATATAGATAACAGCGTAGGGAAGGTCATCGTCATACGATAATACAAGCAAAGCAGCCAAGGAGGAAAGACATGAAAAAAGGCGAGAAGTTGGTGATCATTGGATGTGGTGGAGTGGGCGGTCCTGCGGCGATGCTCTCTAAGAAGCTCATGCCGGATGTGGAGGTAACCTTGATCCGGGAGGAGAGCACTTTCATTGTCAGGTGAGCGCTTCCCCACGTGGTGGCCGGTCTGGTCACCGGACAATCCATCGTTAATCCCGACAAGATGTTTCAAGATGCCGGTATCCACTCGGTTATCGACCGGGTGGAGCGCGTTGACGTAAAGAACAAGGAAGTCAGCCTGGCTGGAGGCCGGACAATTCCTTTCAACAAGCTGGTCCTGGGCGTCGGATCGAGGGCTCTGATTCCCCCGATCGAAGGCGCCGACCTTGAGGGTTTGTTTACCCTGCGGCAACTCAAAGACGCTGAAGGCATAAGGGACTTCATACAACAGAAAAACCCCCGCCAACTGGTCTTCATAGGGGCAGGATTCATAAGCATGGAGCAGGCCACTCTCCTCATGGAAAATGCTCCGGGAAGGTACGAGGCAAGCATAGTCGAGCTTCTGGAACAACCTCTTCCCCTCATGATCGACCCTGAGCTGGGAGCCAGGATACAGGAGTACCTGACGGATAAGGGCCTAAAGTTCCGGATGGGCGAGAAAGTCACGAAAGTCCTCGGCAGGAATGGAAGAGTGACGGGAGTGGAACTATCCTCGGGCGAGAGTCTCCCCGCGGACATGGTTTTCATGAACGTGGGGGTCAGGCCTAACCTTGAGCTTGCCGAACAGATGGGCCTCGAGCTGGGCAGGTTCGGAATAAAGGTCAACCAATTTCTGGAGACTTCCCATCCGGACGTTCTGGCTGCGGGAGATTGCATAGAGAACATCCATTTCGTAACCAAGAAGCCCGTGCCCATCCAGCTACGTGGCCCCGCGGTCATCCAGGGTCGCCTTGTTGCAAAGAGGCTTGCGGGGTACAAAATACCCTTCCCTGGGGTGCTCGGAAACAGTGTCGTAAGGTTATTCGACAAACACATCGCGGCCACCGGCATGACCGAGCAGCAGGCAAGCAAGGAAGACTTGCATACCGTGTGCGCAACGGTTGACTCCCGAAGCAAGCACAACATGATACCGGGCAAGAAGCCCTGGACTTTGAAGCTGGTCTTCGACAGGAAGAACGAGAGGTTGATCGGCGGCCAGATTATCAGTGACGATGTTGCCCCCGCAAAGGAGATTGACACCGTAAATGCCCTGATCATGGGAGAGAAGACCATATCCGATCTGACCACCCTCATGTGCGCTGGAAACCCTGATTGCTCGTCAGAGCCTAGTGCGGAACCGATCACAATCGCAGCCGAACAGGCCCTGCAGAAGCTTGGGAAATGAAACCCCTTCCAGATGATAAGAAATCGCATTATGAGAGTCTTTGTGTTGTAGGGCATAGGGGAATATGGCGAAGACATTGTTGTATCGGTTTCCGGGTAAGAGGCGATGAGAGCCGTCGCGGCGAGACGCCGTAATGGCGGCGGTCTCGGTCGGATGGGGGCAAATTATCCTGTGGCGAAGTTCCAACAATGTCATCGAGGGGCTTGATGAATAGGTTGTGCTGCCTGAGCCGGATCGCCAGCTCCGATGCACCATGAGGTGCAAAGCCGGGTTTTCGCACAGCAAAAGCTTTATACCCCGGCATGTGCCGCCACCCTTCTCCGCCGTGGTGCTCATGATAGACTCCTTTTGCTCCGGCTGCCCTTAAATGAAGCTCCGCCAGCCGCTGGGCTTCTATTCAGGGATTTCGATGATCGCCCCGCATCCGCCTCCGCTGAAGCTGCTTCCCCAGCTATTTTGGAATAGCGCCATGGCGGCACCACCTGTGCAGTGGCTTGGCGCAACCTTGTGGATGCCCAGTTTCCGAAGCGCCTGTACCATGCCGCGGAGCTTGCCCTCGTCCAAACCCGGCAGATGAAAACCGCCCATCAAGAGGTGAATCTCTTTGTTCAGATACCCGCGTGCCGCCGTCGCAATCTCGATGATACCCAGGTGTTCGCAGCCGGTCACAACGACCAGGCCTTGCGCGGTATCGATGATCAGAGACTGCTCTTTGATGCCCTTCCCGATCTCGCCGGTGGAATGCAGGTTCGCGAACAGACGTCGTGGCCCACTCACGGTCTCGTCGCGCGCTGCACGCCGCTCTACCATGCGGCGAAACGGCATCGGGAAAGAGTTGGGCATGTAAACCGTGACCTTGGAGTGGCGCCCGAGGAAATGATCGAGCCCACCGGTATGTTCGCCGTGGATGTGCGACAGCACCACCGCGTCAATGGAGACGGGGTCTATGCCGAGGCGTTGCAGGTTGGCCAAGAGGATCGGGCCGTTGCCGCCCGTGTCGAACAGCACCCTGCCGCCGCCGGTCTCAATCACCGCGGCGAACCCCCAGGTGGTTGCAGGGCCGGGTGCGTGGGGCACGTTGTTGTATACTACCGTGATCCGTACCGACCGGCCCGTTGCTTGCGGCTCGGCGCTCATTGCCGCCGCCCACGGAGTGATTTCACGCAGATTGAGCGCCAGCGCTATCCCAAGGCAGGTTGTGATGATCGACAAGAACGACAGCAGGATAATGGCGGCGTAGGTTCTATTCACGATGTGCCTCCGGCGAATGCTCTAGTTCTTCGATCTTGGGGAGCAGCGCCGTCAGGACGTATTCAAACGATCCATCTCCTGTTCTTTTCTCATGGCGTCCGACTCGATGCCTGTAATCTGAACAAAGACTTCCTCCAGCGATGGCCTCAGTCTGCGAGCCTCCAGGACTTCGGCGCCCTCATCCTCGATGAACCGCACGAGCGGACCGACACTTATCGCCTCTGCCGATTCCACGCGGACCCGCCCGCCGGAGATTGCGCGGACGTCGAAATGGGAAAAAGCCCCGGCAAGCTTTCCACAAAGATCATTTGCCGTGCTCGAGACGGAAATTGCCATCACCTTTTTTTCCTGTATCGGCTGCAAGAGGTTCGCAACAGTATCTATGCGCACAATCCGCCCCTTGACGATGAACGCGATCCGCTCGCAGAGCCTTTCAGCCTCCTCGATGTAATGGGTGGTGAGAAGGATCGTTGTCCCGGCGTTATGAAGTCCGGCAATGTGCTGCCGGATGTGGCGGGCGCTGCCGACGTCAATCCCGGTAGTGGGCTCATCCAGGAACAGTATCGGTGGACGGTGAATCATACCGGCGGCGATGGTCAGTTTGCGCTTCATGCCTTTGGAGTAACCGGCGAATTTCCGATCCGCCGTTTCCTCCAAACCTAGTGTTTCCAACAGCTCTTTCGCTCGCGTTCGACGCTCTCCCTTCCGCATGCCATACAGTGAAGCACAAAAGCATAGGTTGTCAAAACCCGTCAGCTCGGGATAGAGGTTGCTCTCGTCCGGAACCACACCGATCAAATGCTGGGCGGCTTTAGGACTCCTGGTACAATCCACTCCCGCGAATCTGACCGCTCCCGAATCCGTCCTGGCCAGGCCGGTGATCATGTTGATGGTCGTGGTTTTGCCGGCGCCATTGGGCCCGAGAAAACCGAAGAGCTCTCCCTCGCGCACCCCGAAGGATATCCCGTCAACAGCGGTGACCTCGTTGAACTTCTTGCACAGTTCAGTCACCTCGATCAACGGACGGGGAATGCTCATCGGCGATATGAGCTCAAGCTTTTCCATGCGCGGCTCCCGAAACCGGTTGCACCGCCTTCATTATCCGCATGTGGCCGTCGAGCACTGGTCTGGCACGGACATTGCCGTGAACGAATTGGGGAAGCACCAGGATCCGTTACCGGCAGTACATCGAAAACCGATGCAATGAGGAGGAAATCGAATAAGGAAAGTGGCTGTTATAGGTTGTGGAGCATACATGGAGAGTGGCAATGACTGCCCGGGAGAATGGAGATGCCTCAAGGCTGCTGTCCTGGGGGAAGGCAAATCCGATGAGCCCTCACAGGTGGTGGCCTTTGTAGGATTTGGAACACATGACTATCACTGATGATGTTAGGGGAGTCGAATGGGAACGATGCCATGAAAGTTGAGCCCACCAGACGATTTCGTTGTCGAAAGTGCGACCATCGTTGGGAAGTTCCCGTTGGGGGAGGAAGACAGATGGTTTGTCCCAGCTGCGGAAGGCGGGATATTTGCCGAGCCAACCCAGGAGCCGTGCCGCCGTGGAGGGTCGGAAAGTGTGGAAGGTGCCGGGGCAGAGGCAAGGAAGCTCGAACACCGTGAAAATCCACGCGAAGGTCGCCATCTGTTCGTGCCTGGTGAACGGGTTGCTCACGGTCGTCAAGTACTCTCTCGGGGAAGCCTCGGCAAGTCTGGCTCTCAAGGCCGATGCAGTTCACTCCCTCGCCAATGTTGTCTCCTACCTTTCACTCCTCACAAAAATTCCGATATCGGATCGAAAAACAAAGACTTTCCCTCTCGGGTTGCACAAGATTGAGAACCTTGATCTGGTGAGTGCCGGGGTTGTTTTATTGCTGATCGTGGCCTATCTCTTTTCACGCTATGAGCTCAAGGCAGGCTTGGAAGCAGTCTCGCTAAGTCTGCTAGCCGACACCAAGCACGTCGTCACCGACATGCTCTTCTCGCTGGTCATACTCGTGGCCCTTTTGGGAACACAGCTTGGGGCTCCCCTGGACAGATGCGTCGCAGTTCTCGTTGCCGCACTTGTGGCGCGCACGTGAAGCATTTGATGCTGGGATCGAGGGGGCTTTTTGCTCAGTGGCAGGCGTGAAGACGCTTGGAGACCAGGGGTGATCGAGTCACCCCTGGAAGATTTTCACATAAAAGAAGTGCTTATTGCCTTGCGCTGCATGCTTACATGCCTGCTAGCTTTTACCTTCTTTCTTCAAGCTCTTTTCACGCTTTTTCTGAATCATCTGTACGTCGTTATACATGTCCTCAAATGCCGCCTTTATAGCTTCATCGAATGTTGCTGACTTTCCACCGTGTTTTGCCATGAAGCTCTCTGCCGCCGCTTTGCTTTCAAACGCCCATTTCGCCCTTGCTGTCATCACTCCCGGGATGTCCCCACCGATGACCCAATAAGCATTGTGAGCATCGATCTGCTTTTTAGTGTTGTAGTCCCCCACGGTAATTCTCTTGATGGGTTTGTCCGTGTGCAGGGCGATATCCATGCTGGCGCAATGCACGGAGCACATCCCGCACATGGTGCCATCCTCATGCTCTATCATGACCCAGGAATGCCCGTACTTTGCCCTTTCCATGCCACAATATTGGCAGGATTCATCCGCGGCACGAACATTACCGCAGATGAGCATGGGAGCAATAATGGAAACCATAATGATGACTACCGCAATTCCTAACCGCTGCTGCAAATTCATGATGTTCCTCCTTCTTGTTGAGTTGTCATGGAGCAGAATGGCTCAATCCATTGTCACATCGAATTAAGCAACTCCCGTGCCACAATACCTCGGAGAGCTCAGAGGCGCCTAAGAAGCTGCTCGTCCACTTCAGTTCTTCCCGATAGGGGGAACTCTGCCCTTCCCGGGTGTAATCGAGGGTGCGATTCGCACCATGAACAAACCGATACCGGGGCCGTTCTCGGACATTCACAATCCCTGCTCTGGCGGCATGTTTTGAACAACGACACTGGCACGTCTTTTGCCCATCAATCACATAAGTTTCACCAACAGATGCTCCCACCCTCTCGACAGAAAGGAGAAGAAGATGGATGCCAAGCATGACAAATGGGTATGCGCACACTGCGGGTATAGTGGTTCGGGCCGATTTACAGGGGATATCTGTCCCGGATGCGGCCTGACTTACTGGAAATGCATTCACTGCGGCTATACCTTCACGGCATCCGCGCTGCCGGAGAGCTGTCCCGAGTGCGGCTCAAAGGAGGGTTTCAAGAACGTGACCTGCTACACACCCGAATGCGGAGGACCCGGTAGAGATACCATCGATCCGCGTCTTTAGGTTGACTTTCCGTGAATTTCAATTCCCGGCAGAAGAAAGGGGGCGCAAGGGGGAATCGGCTTGGAAGCTTCACGCTAATCCTCGATGACCCTGAAGTGTCGCTCCTCGTAACGCGCCGCGCATACGAAACACGGCGCCCGGAAATCAATCCATGAATGAAGGAGACAATCACAATGGCTGCAAAAATCTTCGAATTGTTGGGAGATGAGGCCGATGTCCTGCTAAATCATCGGTGCGGGACGATCACCGAGGAGAATCTACATCTTCCGGGGCCGGATTTCATTGAGCGAGTCGCCGCCGTATCGGATCGTCCCATACCGGTGCTTCGCAACCTGCAAATGATCTTCAACACGGGACGGCTGGCGGGCACGGGCTATCTTTCGATACTTCCCGTGGATCAAAGTGTCGAGCATTCGGCGGGAAGCGCCTTCGCTCCGAATCCCATCTACTTTGATCCGGAAAACATCGTGAAGCTCGCAATGGAAGGCGGTTGCAATGCCGTGGTCTCAACCCTCGGAATTTTAGGCTCCATTGCGAGGAAGTACGCCTACAGGATCCCTTTCGTCCTGAAATTGAATCATAATGAGCTCCTCACCTACCCCGACAAGTACGATCAAATCCTATTCTCCAACGTTGATCAGGCATTCGAGATGGGGGCCGTGGCGGTGGGAGCGACCATCTACTTCGGCTCCTCCGAGAGCAACCGCCAGATTCAGGAAATCTCCGAAGCATTTCGTTATGCTCACTCGTTGGGACTGGTGACCATCCTTTGGGCTTACCTCAGAAACCGTTCTTTCAAGACGGACAAAGCGGATTATCACGTCGCAGCCGATTTGACCGGCCAGGCGAATCACCTGGCCGTCACCCTCGAGGCGGATATCGTCAAGCAAAAGCAGCCGCAAAACAACGGAGGCTTCAAGGCCCTGGGGTTTGGGAAAACCAGCGAGAAGGTCTACTCCGAGCTCACTTCCGATCACCCCATAGACCTCACGCGCTACCAGGTGGTCAACTGCTACATGGGCCGTGCCGGTCTCATCAACTCGGGGGGCGGCTCAGGGCAAAACGACCTGGCCCAGGCAGTCCGCACGGCCGTCATCAACAAGCGTGCAGGCGGGATGGGGCTTATTGTCGGACGAAAAGCTTTCCAGAGGCCCATGAGCGAAGGAATCGAGCTGGTGAATGCGGTTCAGGACGTCTACTTGAACAGCGAAGTGACCATTGCTTGAGGCGAGTGTCTGAGCAGGAGGGAAGAACGATGAGCAAAACGATCAACTCCTTTTGGCGCAACTACGCTCCTACGGTAGTGCTTCTTCTCTTCATTACCGGATTGGCGGTATGGGTCCATTCCACGGGTACGATCAAAGCCGAATCAATACCTGTCGGGATGCCGAAGGCCATCGCTCTCTTGACCATAGGCCTTTTTGCGGGAGTGCTCGGAGGGCTTATCGGCACGGGTGGGTGCAGCGTCATGCTGCCCGCCATCCATTTCTGGATGGGATATCCCGCGCCCGTGGCCATTGGAACCACCTTGTTCGCCGTCATCTTCACGGCCCTCTCGGGAGGCTATGCACATTTGGTGCGTCGCAACCTCGACGTAAACGCTACGCTCTGGCTTGGATCCAGCGGTATTCTTGGAGTGGCAGTGGGGTCATGGCTCTTTACGATGCTCGCAGGCCATGCGCCGCTTCTGGGGCTCCTTCTCGGACTGGCTTTTCTCTGGCCTGCCGCTCGTATGATCTGGGAGAGCCTTGCCGCCGGGACGAGAGGAGTAAAGAGGGAAGGGGCAACCATTCCCGCATCGGGGATGGGTCTGGCCGCATTGGGATCGGTGATAGGTATCCTGACGGGGCTGGTCGGCCTGGGAGGGGGATATGCTCTTGTGCCTGGCCTCATTTATCTGTTCCATGCGCCTGTCTATGTCACCATGGGAACATCTCTGGCCACGATGATTCCACTGGCTATAGTCGGAGGCGGAATCAAACTGGCTCAGGGATTCGTCGACATGGGGGCCGGACTACTGCTTGCCGGAGGCACGATCGTCGGGGCACAGATAGGAGCGGCCGTTATCACGCGGTTCAAGCCGGCCACGTTGAAGCTAATATTCGGCGTCTATTTCCTGTATGTTGCCGTGAAGTTCGTCACGACCTACTTCGGCGTAACTATCTGGTAGGGGGTATAGAATATGCCCTTGGATTCATATGCCCTTGGATTCCTGTAACTCGCCCGATTATGGAAGCCCTGGAATTCGACGGGCTGAGACCACAATGATGGTACGGTGCTCCATCAGTCGGTCCAAGGCTTCCATCACCAGGGATTCCGAAGATGAAAAGAAGCCAGAGTTACTCCCGGCTCATTCGGCATGCGCTCCAATCTGAATCCCAAGGCCCCGCACAGCTTGAGCATCGGAGCGTTTTCACTCAGAACCTCCCCGAAAATCTCCTTGATGCCGCGCTTGCGCGCACATTCAATGATGCGGCGCATCATCATGGGTCCAAGTCCGATGCCTGTCAGATTGCGGCGAAGGAGAATAGCGAATTCGGCACGTTCATTGTCCGGGTCCGCGGAGAAGCGCACCACACCCAGAAGCTCGGTTTCTCCCGAGCCGCATTTATCAACAAGAGCCAATGCCATCTCCCGTCTGCAATCGATCTGTGTAAGACGCGTTGCGAGACTGTCTGAAAGAGCCTTCATGGGACTGAGGAAGCGCATGGCAATGTCCTCGGGAGGCAGACTTTCAAAGAGCTTAACGTATGCCCGCTTGTCCTCCGGCCGTATCGGTCGCAACAAAAGGGTTTGACCGCCGGGAAGGTGGATTTCCTGCTCCAGTTCCTCGTGATAAAGTGGGATGGTCACCTCGCCCCCTCGTTGGTCGAATTCAGTATTCCGCCGCCAATCCGTATCCCGCCTTCGTCGCGCTGAAAATGTCCCGCACTTCTCGAGCATCCCCTATGACTTCGAGGCGGGGTACCAGTTTGCGAATCTCCTCGTCCGGCCCCCGCGCGGAGATCATCCCAAAAGCCACGATCACGGTTTGAAAGGGTTCCTGGGACATTCTGGCCCCGTCCTGTTCAATGTCCACACCATTCTCATGGAAGCCTTTGACAATCGTGTGGGGCATGAGAGTCACGTTGTCCATTTCCCCGATCCGTTTCAGGAGCAAGTTCCTCGAAATCATCTCCATCATGCTCCCGATCGGATCGGTCCGTTTTGTGGCAACCACCTCGTAGCCCTCCCGTCCTAATTTTTCGGCGATCTCGAGACCAGTCCTTCCGGCCCCGATGATCAGGACCCGTGGACCTCTTATTTCCTTTTGGGCGCTTAGATACTCTATCGATGTAACGGTATACTGGTGGTTATTGAGGCCTGAAAACGACGGAATGTTTTGGGCCGCTCCAATCGCCCACACCAGAAGATCGGGCCGTAGCTCCTTCACGAGGGTTGAATCCACGGTCCTGTTCAGGACGATGGTTGCGCCGCAAGATCGCAGAGCCGACTCGATCGACTCCAGGCTGTCTTTCATCTTTTCCTTGCCGTGCGCCTGCAAGGCAAGAGCGAATTGTCCGCCAAGATGGTTCTCCTTTTCGACCAGGGTCACCATGTGGCACCGCCGGGTCAGGTACAGGGCTGCACTCATGCCGGCAGGGCCGCCCCCCGCAACCAGAACCTTCCTGGTAGACTCTGCGGGTACCAGGGGCGGCAATCCGATCTCCGGGTTGAAGTTGCATCCCAGAGGCTGCCCTCCTTTCAACCGATGAAGGCACCCTTGAAGGCAATAGCCACATAGGATTGCTTGTCCTGCTTTTCCTTGTCGCCACTTCTCCATTAGACCGGGGTCCGCTATCAAGGGCCTTCCCATGGCGATAAGATCGGCAAGGCCCTCCGAGACAACCGTTTGAATCCTCTCCTTTCTGCCCATTCTTCCCGCGGCGATCAAGGGGAGTGACGTGTGCTTCCGAACCCAGGCCAGCGCATCCAGTTGTGGTTTTTCGGGCAGGCTGGCATGGTGGAAATACCAAGGCGGACTGAAGCAGGCGCTTCCCATACCCGCGTGCAGGGCACATGCACCTGCGTCCTCCGCCAGTTTGAGAAAGGGCAGCAGGTCCTCGGGGCTTATGCCATATTCAGGCGACATTTCATTCCCGGAAATGCGGACCAGAATAGGTTTGTCCGAAGCACCCTCTCTGACGGCGGAGAGGACTTCTCTGGCAAAAAGCAGTCGGTCCCGGCCGTAAGGATCGCCGCGTTTATTGATCTTGCCGTTTAGAAACTGGGATACCAGGTAACCGTGCCCCGCTTGGACCTCAATAAAGTCGAACCCTGCTTCCACTGCTTTTCTTGCCGCCGAGTGGTACCCGTCGATGATCGCCCCTATCTCTTCCCCGCTAAGGGTAACCGATTCCTGACCGCTGGTGGCGCTGGTGACGGCAGACGGGGCTTTGGGTTTGGTGCCGGTGACCATGGGATTCGCCGCCGCGCCGGCATGGTTCAGATGGAGACAGGCAAGGCGACCTTCATCGTGGATCACATTGACAATCTTCTTGAGCTCCCCGGCGCTTCCCGGTAAATGAATGCAAAGCTGCTTGGGATGTTCCCTTCCTTCAGGCGTGACGGAAACGGGCTCGAGAATGACCACGGCGGGGCCTTGTCTGGAAATCTGTTGGTAGAACAGGAGCTGACGATCCGTCACCGTGCCATCGGGGCTCCCGTAGCCAAGCTTGATGGGAGGGAATAGGAAATGATTTGCCAGCCTGGTGTTTCCAAGAGTAAATCCCTCAAATAGCCTTTCCATGCATGTCTCCTTTCCGCTTTCCTCTTCCGTAGTCCTGCGCAATTCTGCAAATTTCACTTCTGCTCCCGCGGATTCGAAGTCTTTCTTTTGCGTGACAAGAAGATACTCGAGCTACTCCATCGCAAGCATCTCGCCATAAGCGGCATAGTGACAACACCGAAGGGTGCATAGTGCACCCTTGCTCAAGAAGAAATGAATTTCCTTCTGCTCTGAACATGAACAGAGCATCCCTACCCCGGACCTAATCGGGTTTATCGTCTTCACGAATTTGAAAGATGCTTCTCACTTCGCATAGTGGGAACGCTCACAGGAACTCCCTCATAAGGAGTCCTTCTACGATGTTTCAGGAATCTCGGATCCCTGAGGGATTTCAAGACTTCGATGCTCTCCTTCATGCCCTTGTACTGCCTCGTCAGATCTAGAGCTATCCCCACGATGGCAGCCATGGCCTGAACAAAATTCACATCATCCAATGCGATCTCCCACGGCTCCGCTGTGTAGACACGCAAAGCTCCGATTACTTCGCCACGCGCCACAATTGGTACGGAAAGGATGGAGGCAATGCCCTCTTTTTGCGCCTCTTCGGGATACTGAATCCTGGGATCATCCGTGACATCGTAAATGGCAATCGGCCCTTCCTGAAGAGACTGCGCAATGGAGCGCAACGCACTTACCGGACCCTTGTCGATGTACTCATCGCTCAGCCCAATGGAAGCAGCTACTTCCAGTTTATTGGTGCTGCGATTCACGAGAAAGACAGTACATCCTTTGACCTCCAGAGTGGTTTTGATGCTTTCGACCGTCATCAACACCAATTCCTCGGGATCTCTCGAATGGGGGATGGCCTTGGTAACCTTCAACAGAGTCTCATAGTTGATAAGCTGCCTTTTCATCACACTTCCTCCTTGCTCTTTGAAAAAGGGAGGGAACTCATGGCAGAACCGAAGGAGAGCCAACGGACCCAAGCGGCCGGAGGCAGAAATCCCCCCGCCGGTTTTTGCGGGCACGATAGAATTGTGCCCGCCCTACTTTCGGGGGAATCCTGTTCGCCATGGGAGGGCGGTTGAGAGTCTATTTGACCGCTATTTTGATCTCTTTTGTTTTGCCTTCCTCGGTCTTGGGAAGCGTTATGGCGAGTATGCCCTTCTCGAACTTTGCTTCAACCTTGTCCGTCCTGACCGTCGTCGGGAGGCGCAATGACCGCTGAAAGCTCCCACAGAACCTTTCAGTGCAGTGAAAGTGTTCTCCTTTCTTTTCCTCTTCCCTTTTTTTCTCTCCCTTTATGGTCAGTCGGTCACCCTGTATGCTCACATCGATGTCCGACACTTCCAGACCGGGCAGCTCGGCCCTGATCAGGATGCTGTCCTCGGTTTCCGAGATATCCATCGGAGGGAGCCACTCTTCAGCAACCGCTTTCTCAAACGGAGACTTGCCGAAAAACCTCCTGAAGATGCTGTCCATCTCTCTTCTGAGCGGAGAGAGCTCCCCGAATGATCTCCAGGGATCGATCTCTCTAAATGGCCTACTAGGTACCAGGTCCATGGCATTGCCTCCTTTCCGCATGCCCTCCCATGGGCGAAAGGAAAATGAAAGTGACATGGAGATATCCTCGCCGCGGAGGAGAAGATGCCTAGCTGCTCACCCACAGGGCAGCCTTCTCCAGCCCTTCGAGAAGCTTGATGGTTCTCGATCCCACCAGCCATTCCCTGAGACGCCCTTTCTGGATGCCCACTCTGCCCACCCCAATGGCTGCATAGGGCCCTTTCTCCGCCATTTCGTGAATGGTCTTTGCGACTCCCGTAACCGGTGATGCCACCACGACGCTTTCAATCCTGCCGTCCGAAACCCAGTTATCCATGAGTCTTTTATGCGCCTCCTTCAGGATGACTTCCTTGTTTTCGCCTTCTCCTGCATCCACGTGGAAGAAGGTTATGGAGTGCTCGCTCTCGTCTTTGAGCATGAAGCCGACATGGTCCACCATCCGAAGGCTCGCCTCGGAACCGTCGATACAAAGGAGCACATTCCTGCGGCCCTCCTCGGGATGTCTGCATATCCAGATGGGGAAATCGATCTTTTGATCGAGGATCTCTTTCGTAATGCTTGTTGAAAGAACCGACTCGAAGATCATATAGCCACGTCTTCCCAATACGACCGCATCGTACTCCCCTTTCCTTGCCTCTCTTATAATGTCCTTTACCGTTCCGAGCTCCATGAAGATGAATTTGGTCGTCACATTCTCCGCTGGAAATCCGCTGTCGCAGAGCATCCGCGAAGCGGTTTCGAGTGCGTGCCGAGCCTTCTTCGGTCAGGATTCGGATGGACTGCTCTCCATTTCAAGACGGTCCTTCCGAATGGTCCTGTCCATTTCATGCGCATGGGGTGCAACATAGAAAAGTGTGACATTCACCAAGGATTTACTCCTGAAGAATGAGCTCACGAATCGGACCCCATGAAGATAGCTCGTATCGTCGCTCACTGTAATGAGAAGTCTTTTCCGCATATCGTCACCTCCCAGGTGCTGCCGGATTCCTGGACCTCGAGCCATCTAACATCCTCGCCCTCTTCTTCCGGCATAATCAATGGAACAAGTCCTCATTTCCATGGGGGAATTGCCTGGAGATACGGGTGTCTTACTCCATTGACAGTCCCTCCGAGAGAATTGCGGGAACCGCCAGACCGGAGAAAGCTCACTCCCCTTTCATTCCCACCCCGGCAACCACCGCTCCGCACTCAGGACAGCAACCATCGGAGCCGATATGGCTCTGGATGACGGAGAACCCAAAACGCTCTACGAGAAGACGGTTGCAACCGGGGCAAACGGTGTTGGCCGCATCGGGCACATTGCCCGGGTAAACATAACGCAGACCGGCTTCCATCCCGATCTGTCCAGCTTTCCGAAGCGAGTCATGTTGTGAGGGAAGCACGTCCCGCGGCGACGATACGGCAATCCCTCATGAGACTCTTCCTTCAGAATGTTACAGGAGCTCTCTCAAAACCTTGATGAAGCGCCTGTTGTCTTCGGGCAAGGCGGTGGTCACACGCATGAAGCCGGACCCCAGGGAAGCGTCATCGAGGGGCTTGATGAATATGTTGTGCTGCCTGAGCCGGCTCGCCAGCTCCGATGCATCATGCGGTGCAAAGTCAGCAAGAAAAAAATAGGTTTCGGTTGGAAAGACGCGCACTCCCAGTCTTTTCATGTCTTCGCCCAATCCGCTTGTCCATTCACGAAGAGCCGCTGCCCGCTGGAGAATCTTGTCCTCGTGCTGGAGAGTGGCGATTGCCGCCGCCTGACTGGGCCGCGCCAGCGGGTAGGCATCGTTTCGGTTGTTCAAATCGTCGGCGATGGCCTCGGGCAAGACGGCGTAGCCGACCCGAAAACCCGCCAGGCTGTGGGCCTTGGAGAGGGTGCGGGTTACGAGCAGGTTGGAATGCTTTGGAACCATGCGCGCGACCGACTCTCCGGCCACTCCGATGAATGCCTCGTCGACGAGGAAGAGCGTCTGCGGGTGGCGCCGCAAAAGGGCCGGCAAGGGCTCCATGTCGAAGACACCACCGTTGGGGTTGTTGGGATTCACGATAACCGCCATCGTTGTGCCGTCGGGAATCACGAGTTGACTGAGATCAAACGTGAAGTCGTGCTCGGGTTGCAGGCGGGTTTTCGTGTATTTTGGGGCGATTTCGGGAAAGAGCACATAGGTCGGCGTCAGAAGGTGAACCTGCCGGCCGAAGCGATCGAAAAGCTGGCGAAGAATGAGCTCGGAGCCGGCGTTGATATGAATGAGCCGCTCGGACACACCGATCTGCTCGCCGATGAGGCGGCGCAGTGGCGCCGAATGGGGCTCGGTGTAGTAGTTGCTGTGCGGCAGCTCAGCCCGAGCGGCTGAGATCGCCTCTTCAAGGGGAGGCAGCGGGTTTTCACAGAGCAAGAGCTTGATGCCCTGGTATGAGCCGCCGCCTTTCTCCGATATGGTTGTCATGATTGCCTCCCTTTGCTCCGGCTGCGCTTCGCGCAACGTGCCTGGCCGCGGGGCCTCTGTTCAAGGGATCTCGATGATCGCCCCGCATCCACCTTCGATGAAGTCGCTTTTCCAATTCTCGCGGAATAGCGCAATCGCGGCGTCTCCCGTGCAGTGGCTGGGCGCCGCCTTGTGGATCCCCAGGCCCCTGAGGGCCTGAACCGTCCCGCGAAGCTTGCTCTCGCTCAGCCCCAGAAGATGAAAGCCTCCCATCAGCAGGTAAATCTCTTTGTTCAGGTACCCGCGAACCGCCGTCGCAATCTCGACGATACCCGGATGCGCGCAGCCGGTCACAACGACCAGGCCTTGGTCCGTATTGATGATAAGCGCCTGCTCTTGGATGCCCTCACCCATTTCACCTGTGGAATGCAGGTTTGCGAATAGACGCCGCGGACCGCTCACGGTCTCGACGCGCGCTCCACGCTGCTCCACCATGCGGCGAAACGGCGCCGGGAAAGAGCGGGGCATGTAAACCGTGACGTTGGAGTGGCGTCCGAGGAAATCATCGAGCCCACCGGTATGATCGCCGTGGATGTGCGACAGCACCACCGCGTCAATGGAGGCGGGGTCTATGCCAAGGCGTTGCAGGTTGGCCAGGAGAATCGGGCCGTTCCCGCCCGTGTCGAACAGCACCCTGCCGCCGCCGGTCTCAATGACTGCGGCGAGCCCCCAGGCGGCTGCAAGGCCGGGTGCGTGGGGCACGTTGTTGTATACTACCGTGATCCGTACCGGCCCGCCCTTTGCTTGCGGCTCGGCGCTCATTGCCGCCGCCGCCCATGAGCTGATGATAGTAAAAACGAGCGCGAGCCATATTCCGCACCGCGTGAATTGAACATTTCGCGGCATCGCAGGCAGGGCACGAGCTTCTTCTGCCGGGAAACGAAACGCGTCTTGATTGTGTGCTCGGTTGCACGGGCCAAGGGACTCGCGCACGGATGAGAGGCGCTCCTCCTTGAGCCTCGGCGCGGCCTGCCCAGCGGTGATGTCGGCAAGCAGCCAGTAGACCAGCGCACTCAATAACACGCCACAGACAAACAGCCCTACATGGCGGTAGCGTCTTGCCATGGGGATCAGTTCGTGGATGGAGATGAAAATCATCGCCCCGGCGGCAAACGCCAGGAAATGGGCGTTGAGCGCGGGCGCGATCCCCACCGCCATCAGTCCGATGACCGCACCCAACGGCTCGGCCAGCGCTGAAAGCAATGCCGCACCGAAAAGAAAGCGCCTGCTCTTGAGCATAACCGCCGGGACCGCCATGGCGAACTCCTCGGGCAGGTTGTGCAGTGCGATGGCCAGCGCCACGAGCAGGCCAAGCGCCGGCGACGCGACATATGCGTTAGCCATGGCGAAACCTTCGGGCACATCGTGCAGGATCAGCCCGAACACCACGAGATAGACGGACCGGATGATCGCCTTATCCGCTATCGTATTCTCCTCCACCAGGTGTAGGTGTGGGATGACGAGGTTGGCAACCCAAATCAGGATCGCGCCCGTGCACGCGCTGCCGACAGTTGC
>Ga0351873_10098_pt1 | contig 25633 bp, 20 predicted proteins | sample TotcelFGM3001N11_FD_206764 | JGI IMG/M metagenome (GOLD analysis project Ga0351873, IMG submission 206764) | Enriched cells from coal bed in the Powder River Basin, Montana, United States - Total cells FGM rep2 HSBNCT.FGM.300.1.N11 ... | reverse complement strand
AACGTACGGATGTCAAATGAACTTCTCTGACAGTGAGATCGTTGCATCTATTTTGACAGATCGTGGGTATACGGCCACCGAAGAGATCCAACAGGCCGATATTATTTTTTTGAATACCTGTTCCATTCGCGACAATGCCGAGCAACGGGTGAAGAAGAGACTGCAGTATTTTCAGGCGATGAAGAAGAAAAAGCCGGGATTGATGATCGGCCTGCTGGGTTGTATGGCCGACCGGCTTAAAACAGTCTTATTGGAAGAGGAACAGTTGCTGGATGTTGTTGCAGGACCTGATGCCTACAGGGATCTTCCACGGTTGCTGGAGGAGGTCGAATCAGGGCAGCGGGGAGTGAACATCCTTTTGTCGATGGAAGAGACCTATGCCGATATCACACCTGTAAGGCTAGAGACAAATGGAGTTTCTGCCTTCATCTCGATCATGCGTGGGTGTGAGAATTACTGCTCCTACTGTGTTGTTCCTTCTACACGGGGAAAGGAGCGAAGCCGGGATGCCAGTTCGATAATTCGCGAATCCATGGATCTCTTCGACCAGGGCTTCCGGGAGATTACATTACTTGGACAAAATGTAAATTCTTATAGCTGGAAGGATGGAGATGAGGAGATTACGTTTGCCCGGTTGCTTGAAAAAATTGCCGGAATAAATCCGCTGCTTCGGATCCGGTTTTCCACATCACATCCCAAAGACATCTCTAATGATTTGCTTGAGACGATTGCTTCCCATCCCAATATTTGCAGGGCGATCCACTTGCCGGTTCAATCGGGGAGCAGTCGTGTGCTGGATCGCATGAACAGGAAGTATACCCGGGAAAAATACATGGAACGGGTAGCGGCAATCCGCCGTATTATTCCCGGATGTGCCATCTCAACAGATGTCATCACAGGCTTTTGTGACGAGAGGGAAGAGGACCATCAGGAGACCTTATCCCTGATGGAGTGGGTGAAGTTTGATTACGCGTTCATGTTCAAATATTCTGAACGGCCCATGACGCTCGCTGCCGATACGTTACAGGATAATGTTCCTGAATCAGTCAAAGAAAGAAGGCTGACCGAGATAATCGACCTCCAGCAGAGGCTCTCTTATGAAAGTAATCAGCGTGACCTTCACACTGTTCACGAAGTATTGATTGAGGGGGATTCAAAACGATCGGGTGATCACTTCATGGGAAGAAATTCCCAGAATAAGGTAGTCATATTTCCCAAAAACAACGAAAAACCAGGAAGTTATACAAATGTGAAGATCCAATCCTTTACTTCGGCTACATTAATGGGAGACGCAACAAAAACCCATCTTTTTGTGTAATTATTTAGACAGAGTAAGAATAAAAGTTTACCAATTGTTCAAAATACACTAACTTTGCGCGGCTTTATTCACGAAACCTATGGAAAAAAGATACCTTCACGCAAGTAAATATACCGTTCAGATTGCCCTGATCCTGTTCATTTTTGCCTCCTGCGTTCCCCAGAAAAAAATCAAGTACCTCCAAACGCTGCAGGAACAAGACACGACCAATGCCTACGTAAATAAAAGACCCCTCGACTATAAAATCCAGCCCAACGACAACCTCTACATCCGGATATTCAGCCTCGATGAAAAGACATTTATGTTCTTTAACAAAGCATCAGGTACACAATCCTATAATGAATATGCCAATGATGCCTCCATTTATCTTAATAGTTATAGTGTTGACAGAGAAGGTTATATCGATTTTCCTATCGTAGGAAGAATTTTAGTTAAGGACCTTGCCGTTGAGGAGGTCAAGGATCTTCTCCAGGCGAATGTTGACGTTTACCTCAATGAGACCATGGTGGTTGTCAAAATGGTAAATTTTAAAATCACTATTTTAGGTGAAGTGCGAAGTCCTGGAGTGCTTGCCATATACCAGGATGAGATCAACATCTTTGAAGCGCTGGCTATGGCCGGCGACCTGACCGATTTTGCCAACAAGAAAAAGATTGCCTTGGTAAGGCAAACGCCAAAAGGTTCTGAAGTTATCTATCTTGACCTGAATCAAGCCGATATCATCTCTTCCGAATATTACTATATGATGCCTAACGACATCCTCTACGCCTCCCCGCTGGGAATCAAACAGTGGGGATTTGCCACCTTCCCCTATGCCCTGGTATTTTCTGCCATCTCCACTGCATTGTTGTTAATCAATTACTTTAAATAATCAGCCGTGAACGATAACCTACAGGAATTTGCTCAGCAGCAGCAGCAGGCTATTGACTACAAAGTCATCTTGTTCAAATTCTACCGCTACTGGTACTTCTTCGCCATCACCATATTCATTGCCCTGATCATTGCCTTCGTATTCAACAAGTATTCCAAACCCATTTACGAGGTCAAAACAACCGTCCTGATCAAAGACAAGTCGGAGAACAAACTCAATCCGCAGAATATCATGGGCTTAGGCATGCTGAACAACATGCAGAACCTGCAGAATGAGATCGGGATCCTGAGTTCCTACTCCCTTACCTACAAGACCATTCTGAAATGCGGTTTCGATGTAGGATATTTTAGTGAAGAGAACTTCATCACTCAGGAACTTTACAAATCCGCCCCTTTTACCGTTGAATTTGATACCAACTTCCCCCAACCTGTCAATATCCGGTTCAACGTAACATTTGTAAGCAGTTCGGAATACCGGCTTGAAGTCAAAGATGAAAAGGTTTCCTTTTTTAACTATGCTGCCAAAGATACTTATCCTGATCGTGAAGAGTCGGTGATATTTGATGAAATTGTAAAATTCGGCCAAGAGATAGCTACGCCACAGTTCAAGTTTAAGGTGTTGCTCAATGCCAACTTTGATCCGGAAGTAGATAAAAAACGCTCCTTCTTTTTTACGTTCAAAGATTACCCCAGCCTGGTTAACGAGTTTAAAGCTTTCGCCATAGAACCAATCAACCGCGAGGCTTCGATTGTTGAGCTAACGCTCAAAGGCGGGAATGTTGAAAAAATTGCCGACTTTTTGAATACCTTAACAAGCGAATACCTTGCCCGCGGACTGGAACAAAAGAATCTTGTTGCCATCCGCACCATCAGTTTCATTGACCATGAACTGAGCGGTATCTCAGACTCACTGAATCTCTCAGAACGATCCCTCCAGTCGTTCAAAGCCTCTACCGAAATCATGGACCTCGACCAAACGGCCCAGCAGGTCTTTGACAAGATGATGGAACTTCAGGATGAGAAAGCCATCATCCATGTAAAGTCGAAATACCTTGCAAACCTGCTGGCCTATATCAATAAAAATGAAGGGCTTAACGAGATCATCGTCCCGGCATCCATGGGAGTAGATAACCCGATGCTGAATGACCTGACATTGCAGCTTACCGACCTCTATAACCAGAGAACAGAACGTGCGTATTTTTCGACGGATAAAAACCCTGCTCTAAAAGCACTCGATTCACAAATCAGTTCTACAAAGGGTGCACTTGCCGAGAATATTAAAAGTGCCATCAACACCAATGAAATTGCCCTGAAAGATATCAATGACCGGATTGAAATTCTCAATTCACGGATTAGCGGACTGCCTGAAAATCAACGCATCCTGGTTGGGATCCAGCGAAAATACAAGCTGGTTGATGCCATCTATACCTACCTGCTCGAGAAACGTTCAGAAGCACAGATCACCCAGGCTTCCAACCTTCCCGACAACGAAGTGCTCGATGCGGCCCGTTTTGAGGGATTGAACCCTGTTTTCCCGAAAAAGAGTCTCAATTATCTCATCGCATTGATCATTGGGGTGATCCTACCTGTGGTTTACATCCTGGGTAAAGACTACTTCAATGATAAGATTATGGAAAAGGAGGATATTGAAAAGATCACCCAGCTTCCTATCGTAGGCCATATCATTCACAATGACAAGGACAGTAAGGTTGTAGTGGCCGAATCGCCCAAATCAACCATTGCCGAATCCTTCCGCTCGGTGCGTACCAATCTGACATACCTGTTGCAGGGGAAAGAGAAACAGGTGATCCTGGTCACATCAGATATGGTAAGTGCCGGAAAGACTTTCTGTTCAATCAACCTTGCTTCTGTTTTTGCGCTTTATGGCAAGAAGACGTTGTTGATGGGCTTCGACCTGAGAAAGCCAAAAATTTACCAGGACTTCGGACTAACCAATACGGAAGGGATCAGCTCATACCTCATCAATAAAAGCTCTCTGGAAGACACCATCCAGCAATCCGGCATCGAAAATTTTGATATCATCATGGCCGGGCCGGTACCACCAAACCCAGCTGAGTTGATAGCATCGGATAAATGTACCGAACTGTTTACACGTTTGAAAGAGATGTATGATTACATCATCATCGACACACCCCCGGTTGGCCTGGTGACTGACGCGTTCCTCCTGATGAAACATGCCGACGCGAACCTCTTTCTTGTACGCCAGAACTATACCCATAAGAAGATCTTCGCATCCATCATCAAAGATATGGAGACCCGGAATATTCCCAACCTGGCAATCATGATCAACGATGTCAAACTAAGCGGGAACTCATACGGGTATGGATACGGATACGGGTATGGGTATGGATATGGGTATGGATACGGGTATGGATATGGTTACGGATATGGTCACGGGTACGGCTATGGGTACTATTCTGACGATAAGGATACCAAGAAAAAATCCGTGTTGCAACGCCTCTTCAGCAAATAGGAATCTCCACGCGTTTCCCACAATAAATCGGAGAAAAAAGAGTTAATCTGAATATTCTTTTTCTTCGGCAATTAATTGATACCCTACATGAAGATACGTCCTTACTTTTTCGTACTGTTTTCCCTCCTTTCATTCACAATTCCGGGTCTCGCTCAGGAAACCCCTATTGGCCTCTGGAGAGATCAGTTACCCTATCATCAGGTAATATCAGTAACTGAAGCTGGTAACTATATATACGCTGCCACACCTTATGCCATATTCTATCTCGACAAAGATAACAACAGCGTTCAGCGAATGTCCAAAATTAACGGACTTTCAGATATTGGCATTACCTCTATCGAATACAATAAGAAGACAAACACTGTTGTCCTTTCTTATGCCAACGCTAACATAGATCTCATCAGCAATCTGATGGTTACCAATATTTCAGATATCAAACGCAAGCAGATTCTTGGAAATAAAACAATCAACAGCATCTATTGCTATGATAAATATGCCTATCTCGCCTGCGGCTTTGGAATTGTAGTGCTTGATTTGGAAAAAGAAGAGATTAAAGACACCTATTATATCGGTCCAAACGGGAGCCCGATCAATGTACTATCCATTACTTCCGATAATAACGATACCATCTGGGCAGCCACCGAACTGGGAATATACAAGGCATCTATCAAAGATCCAAACCTGGTGAATTTTGCTGCCTGGAAGCTGGACGACCAGATGGATCCAACGTTGCGCTACAACACCATTACCGCAATTGGTGAGAAAGTTTTCGTGAATAAGTCCCGCACCACCCCAAACCGCGACACCATTTACATCCATAGTCAGGGGAACTGGACACCATGGTTTCCCGGACAGAGCAATACAATCAACAAGCTCCGCTCAACGGATGACAGGTTGATCATTGTTTACAATTATTACGTATATGTATATGACCAGGTGTTGGAGCCTGTCTACAGCATCTGGAATTATTTTCCCGGAGCCCCTTATCCTCTCGATGCAATACAGGGCACCGACAACTGGTTATGGATTGGCGATCTCTACGCGGGAATGGTTTCATATAGTATTAATGAAAATTATTTTCAGGGATATGATCTGGGCGGTCCGCTTACTGCCAACTCGTTCAGCATGACTACCCTCGGGGATGATCTTCTAATTGCTGCAGGAGGAAGAGACGGGTCTTATGTCCCAACCTATAATGCAGGACAAGTCTATAAGTTTGACAATACCAACTGGATCAATTACTCCGGATGGATCATCCCGCAGATGGCGGGCATTAACGATCTGGTAACAGTTGCTGTTGATCCCCTGGATCCAGGCAGGTTCTACACCGGCTCATGGGGAAGAGGGTTGCTGGAGTTTTACGGAACCCAATACGTGAACCGGTATGGAACATGGAACAGCACCCTGGGTCACCATTCAGCCTCCGATACAGCTGATATCCGTGTGGGTGGTACTGCGTTTGATAACAATGGGAACCTCTGGGTCTCAACTTCACATACCAACAACTGCCTCTCGCTGAAACGTGGAAATGACTGGAAAGGATTTACTATCTCAGAAGTACAGGAGTCGGATCTTGGGCAGATGATTATCGATCGTTACAACCAGAAATGGATCGTGATGCGTTACGGAAACATGAACCCAAACTCCCTGCTTGTTTTCACCGATAACGGAACACCTGACAATCCGACTGACGACATGGTCAAAAAGCTCAACTCGTCGGAGGGCAATGGAAATATACCGGGAACCATTGTTTATGCTATCGTGGAAGACATGGATGGCGAAGTGTGGATTGGGACAGAAAACGGAGTCGCCGTTTTCTATGCACCGGAAAACATCTTCTCAGGAGGAAACTACGATGCCCAGAAGATTCTGGTCGAGTATGGCGGATATTACCAGTACCTCCTGGAGAATGAGATCGTGACTGCCATTGCTGTAGATGGCTCCAACCGGAAATGGATCGGAACAGACCGTAGTGGAGTATTTCTTTTTTCGGCAGATGGAACTTCCGAAATTCATCATTTCACTGAAGATAACAGTCCCCTCTTTTCAAACAGAATTACAAGCTTGGCTATCAACGCCAACGGGGATGTATTCATGGGAACCGACAAAGGCGTGATCTCCTATCGTGGCAGCGCTTCTGAAGGAACCGAAAAGATGGACGACGTGTATGCCTTTCCGAACCCTGTTAAAGACGGATATTCCGGGATCATCGGAATCAAGGGACTGGTTACCAATGCTCAGATCAGGATTACCGACATCAGCGGGGCTGTTGTCCACTCCACCAAAGCAGAAGGAGGCCAGGCAATATGGGATGGGACCAACCTGAATGGAAACCGGGTTAAATCGGGAGTATACCTGGTATTTGCCAGCGACGAGACAGGGAAGGAGAAAGTGGTGACAAAAATCATCATCGTCAACTGATGCTTCATAAAACCCGGGGAATTGTCCTCCATTCATTCAAATACTCTGAGTCCAGCCTGATTGTTAAAGTTTATACCGAAGTATTCGGCTTACAATCCTATATGCTGAAAGGAATCCGAGGCCAGAAAGCAAAGACCAAACCGGCCCTGTTTCAACCTTTGACTCTTCTTGACCTGGTTGTTTACCATACGGAGAAAAGTTCTCTCCATCCGGTCAAAGAGGTTCGTTTGGCAATACCCACCCATTCAACCGGATCCGATATCCGAAAGAGTTCCATTGCACTATTTCTGGCTGAACTCATCTACCGGACAATCCGTGAAGAGGAGGCAAATACATCCCTGTTTGATTTCCTTTGGAATAGCTTCATCAAGCTGGAAGAAACTGACGAACATGTAGCCAATTTTCATCTTCTGTTCGCTGTAAAATTTTGCCGGTATCTTGGTTTTCAACCCCAGGAAAACCACAGCGAATACAACCGTTTTTTTCATCTTCGGGAAGGTTTATTTCATCCTCTTTTCTCCTCTGCCGAGGATTGTCTGGATGAAGGGCAAAGTACATTGTTCTGTCAACTGATAAAAACCGATATGGATCAACTCTCATCCATTTCATTTTCTCCCCAGGTCCGGTCTGTCATCCTGGATAAGGTACTCCTCTACTATCGGGTCCATCTTACCGGATTCAGTGAGATCCGATCGCGCGAAGTCCTGCGTTCAGTACTCTCCTGAAGTTACGATTCATCCTTTTCCATATCTTTGCACAAAATTTACTACATGGAACATTCATTGTCAGAACAGGAACAGATCCGCAGAGATTCTTTGCAGGAACTTGTAGTCCTGGGCATCAACCCATATCCACCCGAAACCTTTGAGGTGAACGCCTCCGCATCCGAGATCAAACTAAAGTTTCCTGAAGACAACACCTTGTACCAGGAGATCAGTATGGCCGGGAGAATCATGAGCCGAAGAATCATGGGCGCCGCATCTTTCGCTGAAATTCAAGACGAAACCGGGCGGATTCAGATCTATGTTAAAAGGGATGAGATCTGTCCGGAAGACGATAAAACCTTATATAATACAGTGTTCAAACGCCATCTCGACATTGGAGATATCATTGGGATTACCGGGTACGTTTTTATCACAAAAATGGGGGAGATCACCATTCATGTCGCCTCGCTAAAGCTCCTGTGCAAATCACTGAAACCACTACCTATCGTTAAGGAAAAAGAGGACATGGTCTTCGATGCATTTACGGATCCTGAACAACGATTCCGTCAACGTTACGTTGACCTGATTGTGAACCCCCACGTTCGGGAGGTATTTATCAAGCGTTCCCTGCTGGTCAACTCTATGCGTAATTTTCTCAATGCCCATCACTACCTGGAAGTTGAAACCCCCATCCTCCAGCCATTGTACGGAGGGGCTGCAGCAAGACCATTCAAGACCCACCATAACTCCCTCGACATGACCCTCTATCTCAGGATCGCCAATGAGCTTTACCTGAAACGACTTATTGTTGGCGGTTATCCGGGAGTTTATGAATTTTCTAAAGATTTCAGAAATGAAGGGATGGACCGGTTTCACAATCCCGAATTTACCCAGATGGAACTCTATGTGGCCTATAAGGACTACCTCTGGATGATGGATCTTGTAGAGGAGATGGTGGAAAAGATTGCGTTGGACCTCCATGGCAAGACCGAAGTACAGGTTGGCGATAACCTGGTCGATTTCAAGCGTCCATGGAAGCGTTTTACTATGTATGAAGCCATTCGGCACTATACAGGTATTGATATTTCGGGAATGGATGAGCAGGCATTGTGCAAAACCGCTAATGAGCTCCACGTACCCATTGATGCTACGATGGCAAAAGGGAAGATAATTGATGAAATTTTTGGCGAGAAGTGCGAACCAAACATGATTCAACCTACATTCATCACCGACTATCCCATTGAGATGTCTCCCCTGGCTAAGAAACACCGCACCCGGGAAGGCCTGGTAGAACGCTTCGAAGCGATATGCAACGGGAAAGAGTTGTGCAATGCATTCTCCGAATTAAACGACCCGATTGATCAAAGGGAACGGTTCGAAGCCCAGATGGAGTTAGGCAAACGAGGGGATACGGAGTCGATGGTACTGGATGAAGATTTCCTGAAATCACTTGAATATGGGATGCCTCCTACAGCAGGCCTCGGTATTGGTATCGACAGGTTAACCATGATCATGACCAATCAGTCCTCTATCCAGGATGTCCTGTTTTTCCCGCAGATGCGGCCCGACAAACGGACTACCTGATCAGCAACATCCGTTTCGACTGCAATCCTTCCCTTGTCTTCAGGATATAGAGATAAACCCCATTGGGTAGTTGTTTTCCGGCATAATCCGTCCCATTCCACGAAACGGTATGATTCCCGCTTTGCATATATCCATCGATAAGCGTTACAACCCGGCTCCCGAGGAGATTGAAAATTTCGATGCTGGTCTCCCCACTCCTGGTCAGGCTATAGGGAATCGTTGTAATACCTGTTACAGGATTGGGGTAATTTTGGCCCAAACGACCCGAATTTCCGGCCATATTCTCATAAATGCCTGTTAGGAGGCTATCGTTCACGGCAATGATAACCCGAACAGTTCCAACTGTGGTAGTAACCTGAAGGGTATCCAGTGCATATCCTGTAAACTGGTCAAGTAGTGGAATGTCAATCCTTACTCTCAATTGTGTGGTATCGTTTGCATTAAGAGAATATGGTGTTGATGGAACCGTGCTGATATACCAGGCGAATGCTGGACTAAAGCCTTCATTCTGAATATCTGTCACCGAAATACTTCCTCCTGTAAAATTGTTCAGAACAGTAACCTTTCCCTCCAAACACTCTTCCGGTGTGTTGAACTTCAACGTATCGGGGATTGCCGTGATATTGGAATACACGGTGTTAAATTCGTACGGATCGGGTGCCCCAATGTATGGTGCGGAAGCATGACGACCTGAATAATCGGCAGCGGTCAGGTAATACTCGACTGTATTTTCACCAGGTTGTTTTGGAATGGCACCTGTGTAAAAGCTACCTGATGTGTTTTGCATAGGGGCAATGATCCAGTTTCCATTATTTACCCGGTAGTGAACCAGCACCGAGTCGTAGATCACTGTAGTATCGCTACAAACAATCAACTCGGCATCAAGGGAATAATCCTCTTCACACGGATGGTTTCCGTAAATTGGGTAATGCCGGATATAGAGCAAGCCTACGTCGGCGATCCCTATGGCACGACAATGTAGGGCATCCGTCGATTCCCATGGGGTTGACGGGTTTCCAATAATACCAAGCACCTCGTAACCAGGCATGGCTTGCTGGTATACAGCCAGGGCACTGTCGTCCCAGGTATTGTTCATGATGGGAACAAATACTTTGCGGTTAAGGATCAATGAATTTGTATACGGCTGGTTATTCGGAGTATAAGCCCGGAAAACTTTAAAATTATAACCAAATGCACAGGGTGTTCCGGCCCAATATGCAGCAGCCTGCTCAACAAGGTTGTATTGCGGATGGGTTGGAGGAACTGACCGAACCAGGATCTTGTCAGGGGCAAGAAACTTTGCCCAGCAGTCGATGTGGTCAATATAGGTTCCATTGGGATCAGGTCTCACGTGGTAGGTTTCTATACCAAGGTAATCCAATACTTTTTCTGCAACCTGTGCATGAGTTTGTGTTGGATTCTCTTCCCATACCAATTCGGTGGAGGCTGAGTTGCCATAGCCATCCGTCATGTAATTGCCTCCTGTATGGATCAGGTTCATGCCATACCAAGGGATTCCCAACATATTGGCTACCTCTTTCGGAACTTCGTCATCCAATGGACGCGGGCGATTATACGGAAAATCTACGATCCCGATGTTGTTGGAACTATCCGACTCAAACCATGGGCCGTAATCCCGGGTCCAGTAAGAGTTACTGCCAGCGATGAGGAAGTTGCAATGGCTGGTATCCACCCCGTTTGATATATATAAACTGGTTACTGAATTTTGCTGAGAGACGCTGTTGACCAGCGTAGTGACCATGATTTCACCTTCGGCCATCTCTTTGATCAGAGCAATCGGGATACCAAACGGATAACGGACTAAAACACCCTGCATATGGTCGAACTCAGCAATGTTTCGCATCGGGGCTGAAGGAGGGTCGGTCTCTACAAATGCCAGACCAATCTCATCTAGCCGTGTCAACTCATCTGGAGTGAGCCAGTGAGTTAATTTTTCGGGACTATCTGGTACATCCTGAGCTGAAGTTCGGATCGGAAGAGTGATTGTCAGAGCGGAGGCTATCAACGCCAGGAGCAGAACTCCGGGGCGGGTCAACTTTCGGTTAATCATAGTGAACTCTTGGTTTTGGTGTAACTCACAGCAAAGATACTAGTTTCAGGTAAAATCCAATAAAGGCCTGAAAGCGAATTATCACGCTGGATATCAGCAATCTATTCGGTAGTAACTTCTTCACTGACGGCTGGGAAAACGATAAAAAACCTCATATTTTTGTACCAAAGTCGTGACAATGAACAAGAAGGTGGCTGTTGCCCGTCTCTCCATCATTTCCAATTCCTTGCTGATCGTCATGAAGCTGGCGGTTGGGATTATCAGCGGTTCGGTGAGTATCATCTCCGAAGCGATTCATTCATTCATGGACCTGCTGGCTGCCATCATTGCATTTCTCTCTGTCAGGATCTCTGACAGGCCTGCCGATTCAAAACACCCTTACGGACATGGAAAGTTTGAAAATATTTCAGGAGTTGTGGAGGCATTCCTCATATTTGTGGCCGCCTTCTGGATTATCTATGAAGCTGCTAAGAAGATCATACATCCCGAGCCAATTGGCTCCATATGGATCGGAGTAGTTGTAATGGCTGTTTCAGCACTTGTAAATTCAGTGGTATCCCGAAAACTATACAGAGTTGCCCGCGAAACGGATTCAATCGCTCTTGAAGCTGACGCCCTTCATCTGAAAACCGATGTTTATACATCCCTTGGTGTTGCAATCGGGTTGGCGCTTATCTGGATTACAGGATATCATTTCCTTGATCCTGTAGCGGCGATTCTGGTTGCTCTTGTAATATTGAAAGAGTCCTACCATCTGTTCCGGAAAGCTTACGGGCCATTACTTGATATCGCCCTGCCTGAAGAGGATGTTGAGGCGATACGGCAGGCCATCGACCACCATTGCAAAGAAAAAATCAGTTACCATGATTTACGCACGCGGAAAGCCGGAAACGTCAGATATGCGGATTTTCATCTCAATCTCCCAAGGAATATGACAGTAAAAGAGGCCCATGACCTTTGCGATCTTATCGAGCAGGATATTAAAACCTTGTTCCTTGAAACAGAAGTGACAATTCATGTTGAATATAACTGAGAAAATCCTCCCACCCCTGTAATTTTTTCTTCCGGCAGGCGTTTAAAACATGGGAGCAGTTAATTAACATTTCGTTGTTAATCAAAAGTAACGGGTAGTCAATTACCGAGTTCATATTAGTATATTTTTGTACGAGTCTGGTGTAGTATGCACTCCAAAATTCCTTTTCTGATGAAACAGTTGATCTATTTTTTTCTTTTTATTGTTCTTATTCCGATCCTCACAAAGGCCCAGGATACACCATTAACCGATTCTACTTCTTCAGCATTTATTCTGATCGAGGATGATCCGGTAGCCGCTATACTCGATTCCTTATCGCTGCTTACAATCTTCGAGGGAAATGGGCATGGGAAAGGTCAATCCGTGAAAGAATATTCCTCCTCGGAGATGATATACTTCCCCGATTCGGTTGTAAGGGACCGGATCCTTGCCATGAATGATCAAACACCGTTTGAATATATTTACAACAGCCAGGTTAAGCAGTTCATCGAACTCTATGCATACAAAAAACGCGAATTGACCTCCCGTATCCTAGGGTTGTCTGAGATATACTTTCCTCTTTTTGAAGAGCAGCTTGATCTGCGCAATATGCCTCTTGAGTTAAAATACCTTGCGGTGATTGAATCTGCGCTCAACCCAACAGCAAATTCCAAAGCAGGTGCCAAGGGGCTGTGGCAGTTCATGTATGGTACCGGGAAAGTCTACGGCCTTAAAGTCACTTCACTGGTTGATGACAGGTTTGATCCCTATAAATCCACTATTGCAGCCTGTGAACATCTCCAGGACCTCTACGACATCTATGGGAACTGGTCACTTGCCCTTGCAGCATACAACTCGGGTGCAGGCAATGTGAACAAAGCTATCCGGCGTTCGGGTGGTCATAAAAATTTCTGGGTGATCTATCCATATCTTCCCAGGGAGACCCGTTCATATGTGCCGGCCTTCATCGCAGCCAGTTACGTACTAATGCATGCTGATGATTATAAAATTAGTGCAATTTTGCCAACAGTCTTACATTATGAGATCGATACCGTTACCATCAAGGATATTCTGACCCTGGATAAGATTGCTGAAATCCTGAAAATTCCAAAAGATGAAATCGCCTTTCTGAATCCGGCTTACAAACAAGGAATTATTCCTGCTTCAGCTGAAAACCCTTACTTTCTCCGGCTCAGGAAAAAGGATGTGGGAAATTTCATAACCAATGAATCAAACATTTACGCCCACGAAACGAAACTGGCGAAGGAACGCGATTCTTTAGAAAAAATCATCGAAGAGAGCACACGATCCACTCAGTATTATATCGTTAAGAGTGGGGACAACCTGGGAACCATCGCAAGCCGACACAACATGTCGGTGTCACAACTCAAGAGCATGAACAACCTGCGCTCCAACACCATTCAGCCCCGACAAAGGCTGATTGTCTACAATGGATCAGGACCGATGCCTACTTCAAGCTCAACCTATGCAAGTAATACCCCAACACCAACTCCTACCCCTTCCTATCATACAGTGAAAAGTGGTGAAAGCCTTGGTTTGATCGCCGGAAAATACAACTGTTCGGTAAGCCAGATAATGAGCTGGAACAACCTCTCCAAATCTACCATCTATGCCGGTCAGAAGTTGAAGGTTGACGGGTCCAAATCTTCAGGTTCCTCCTCCTCCTCCGGATCTGGCTCATCGTCCAGCAGTAGCGCCAAATACACTTATTATACCATCAAATCGGGAGATAACCTCTGGGATCTTGCACAGAAATACAATTGCACCGTGAGTGAAATCAAACAGTTGAATAACATCAAGAACGCAAATAAGCTGAGGCTCGGGCAGAAGATAAAGATTCCAAAGTAAGACCCTGTTCGCTTTTCGCCTCTCACTATTCGCTTTTAACTAGTTCCTACTCCTTCATAGCTAAAAATATTTTACATTTTTAGTTTTGGATGTATTTTTTTTGTAATTTTGACCACTCGGTTAAACTATTTAATTAATCCATTTAGTTAAATTATATGATTAACATCCAACTGGGCACGGAAGAGAAGATCCTTGAAGCAGCGAAAAAAGTTTTTCACAGAAAAGGGTTTGAAGGAGCGCGGATGCAGGAAATCGCCGACGAAGCAAAAATCAACAAAGCATTACTTCATTACTACTTCCGAAGTAAGGAAAATCTTTTTGAAGCTGTGTTTAAGGATGCATTCTACAAGCTTATGGGCCGGGCAAAGACGGTGTTATTTTCCGATAAACCATTGAAAGAGAAGATTCAGGAATTTCTATCCCATTACCTGGATGTCCTCAGCGAAAATTCATACATCCCCTGGTTTATCCTGAACGGAATGTATGAACGGCCGGATGTATTGAAAGCCATATTCGAGAAAGCAGAAATTAGTCCGCTCCAACTGATGGAGCAGCTTCGAACTCAGATCCAGAATGAGTATGGGTTGACCGTTAACCCTTTCCATATCTGGCTTAATGTTCTTTCCCTGTCAATTTTTCCGGTGATTGCCAAACCATTGATCCGGGAACTTTTCCAATTACCGGAGGAGGCGTACCAGCAAATCCTTGAACAACGCAAAACCGAAGTGCCAAATTTTATCACAAATGCCTTAAAAGGTTATGAGAACAGTTAAGACAATACCCGGGATCACCGTCTGGTTCCTTCTCCTGATGACTTCAACCGGCATCTTTTTGCAGGCACAGGATACGATTACCCTTGAACAATGTTACCAATTAGCAGAACAAAACTATCCACTAGCCAAACAGGTCGATCTTTTAGCGGGCAGTAATGACCTGAGAATAAAGAATCTGAATAAGAACTGGCTTCCTACTGTAAATCTTAACGGACAAGTCTCCTACCAGTCGGATGTTACCCAGGTGGTCATTGAGCTTCCGGCAGGACTTCCACCACTCGACATGCCCGAATTAAGTAAAGACTGGTACAAAGCAACACTTGATATAGGTCAGACAATCTGGGACGGGAATGTGACAAGTTACCAGAAAAAGCTAGAGACGATGAATCTCGAGGTCGATCAGACCAGCGTAAAAGCCGATCTGTATAAGCTGAAGGAGCAGGTTAACCAGTTTTACTTCTCTATTATCCTCTTAAATCAAAATGAGGAATTACTTCTCAATTCGAAAAAACAGCTTGAAGAAAAACTCAAAGAGATTAATGCCGGCATCGAATTTGGTACAGTCCTCCAATCCACTGCAGATGCTTTAGAGGCTGAATGGATCGGACTCGGTCAGCGGATTACCGAAACCAGGGCCGACAGGAGCGGACTTTTTCACATGTTATCGATTCTGCTTTCCGTTGAAATCCAGGAGAATTCGATACTCCTGATGCCGGATCCCACTATTTCAAATTACACCTATCAGAATAAACGCCTTGAAAATGATTTATTTGAGCTTCAACGGAGCAAACTGGACCTTATGCAGAATATGGTCACCACAAAATGGAATCCAAAATTCTTCGCTTTCGGACAGGCCGGGATTGGCAGACCAGCACTGAATATGCTTTCTGACAGCTTCGACCCATTCTATATTGTTGGTATAAAGCTCAACTGGCATATTCTTAACTGGAACGCCAACAAAAATGAGAAGAAGATCCTTGGCATCCAATCTGACATCGTTCTGACCCAACAGGCTTCCTTTGATAAGAACCTCCAGATCCAGGCAGAAAGAAACTTAACGGAGATCCTGAAAACACTCGATGTGATCAAGCAGGATCACCAGATTATCGCACTCCGGCAAAAAATCTCACAATCAGCCTCCTCGCAACTCGATAATGGTATAATTACTTCCAGTGATTATGTCACGCGTCTCACTGAAGAGAGACAAGCCAAACTTAACTATGAGATTCACCGGGTGCAGCTTGTAAAAGCCAAGTTGGCCTACCTTTATGACCAGGGAAAACTCTAACATTATTGAAATATCAACGAGCACCTTATGAGAACACAAAATTACATGTTCATCCTTTTATCTCTCCTCCTGGGAGCCTGTTCCGATAAGAGTGATCAACCAGATGCCTTTGGCACCTTCGAAGCAACGGAAATTACTGTTTCTGCAATGGCCAATGGAAAACTTCTTCAATTCAATGTCCAGGAAGGTCAGTTAGTGGATTCAGGCCAGATGATAGGCTTTGTTGATACCACCGACCTCTACCTGAAGAAGCTTCAGGCCGTGGACCAACGAAATGCTACCGCTTCAAGGAAGAACGATCTGCAGGCACAGATTGCCATTCAAGAGCAAAACAGGCAAAACCTCCTGATCGATAAAGCCCGGGTGGAGAACTTGTTAAAAGCTGGCGCCGCTACACAGAAACAGATGGATGATATCACTGCAGGTCTCAATATGATTGACCGGCAGATTGCTGCGATACAAACCCAATTCGGGGGACTCTCCGACCAGATCGGAAGTATAAACCAGCAGATTGCCCAATTGGAAGAGGCAACCCGGAATGCCTACATCATCAATCCGGTTTCCGGAACCGTTCTGGTAAAATTCGCCGAACCAGATGAAGTAGCTGTATTCGGGAAGCCTCTGTATAAGATTGCAGACCTTCGTGAGATGACGCTACGTGTATACATCAGCGGATCACAATTACCCAATGTAATTATCGGACAAGAGGTCAATGTCATATTCGATAAAAATGCAACTGAAAATACAACCACCACCGGTACGGTTAGCTGGGTTTCGCCCACAGCCGAATTTACACCCAAAACAATCCAGACAAAAGAAGAACGGGTTAATCTGGTCTATGCTGTAAAGGTGAGAGTGAAAAACGACGGCAGCATGAAAATTGGCATGCCAGGGGAGATTAAACTAATTAATCCGTAATTTCATCCCTTTTTGAAGACAACACTAATCATTAACCAAAACCAAAACCTATGAAACAAGTTATCATTTCTATCTTTTCCATGCTGGTACTACTCCTTGGAACAGCCACCAACCTGGTCTCCCAATCCAATCAGGCCAACGATATTGTGGGCAAGTGGCTAAACGAAGAGGGAACCGCCCAAGTCGAGATCTTTAAGGTCGGCAGTCAATTTTATGGTAAGATCGTATGGCTGGAAACACCGAATGACTCCATTACCGGACTCCCTCGCACCGATAAAGAGAATCCTGATCCGGCTTTGAAGAGCAAGCCTCTGTTAGGACTGGTTAATTTACAAGGATTTGTATTTGACGGGGATGATACATGGGAGGATGGTACGATCTACGATCCGAAGATTGGAAAGACATACAGCTGCAAAATGGAATTCGAAACTCCGGAAAAACTTAAAATAAGAGGATATATCGGGATCTCCCTGCTGGGCCGAACTACATACTGGACACCTGTAAAAAAATAATCTGTGATCCATCTTTTTGAACACTGATTACACTGATTTTACGGATTGCATGGATAAATTAAAACCAATGACTGTCTCGGTTAACGTACGAAATCTCTCGAAGAACTATGGAGATGTGAAAGCACTGAAGGAGATCTCCTTTTCTGTGGGAAAGGGAGAACTCTTCGGTTTTATCGGTCCTGATGGAGCAGGCAAGACAACCCTGTTCCGGGTTCTTGCCACCCTTCTTCTTGCTGATTCAGGCTCTGCGGTGGTTGAAGGGTTTGACATCGTAAAAGAGTACAGGAAGATCAGGCAGATCATTGGATATATGCCGGGTAAATTCTCACTTTACCAGGATCTTACCGTGGAAGAAAACCTCCATTTTTTTGCGACCATCTTCGGTACCACAATTGAGGAAAACTATGATCTGGTGAAGGAGATTTACAGTCAGATCGAACCATTTAAAAACCGGAAAGCAGGACAATTATCGGGTGGAATGAAGCAGAAGCTTGCCCTATCCTGCGCCCTCATTCATAAGCCGGAAGTTCTTTTCCTGGATGAGCCTACTACCGGCGTGGATGCCGTTTCACGTCAGGAGTTCTGGGAGATGCTCAAACGGTTGAAAGATCAGGGAATCACCATTCTTGTCTCCACTCCCTATATGGATGAAGCCAGTTTATGCGACCGGGTTGCCCTGATCCAGGATGGATCTATCATGCAGATCAGTACTCCGGAGGAGGTAGTAGATGCCTACCCCTTGGGTCTCTTCTCGGTGACGACAACGGATATTTATCAGTTACTGCACGATCTGCAAAAACTGCCGCAGGCCCACAGTGTTTTTGCCTTTGGACAGGCTGCCCATCTGTCTTATTTAAAAAAAGATCTGAGTGAAACGGATGTGAATCAGTTTCTCAGAGAGAAGGACCATAAAAATGTTCGGGTTGAAGAGATCAAACCAACCATTGAGGATTGTTTTATGGAGTTGATGTTGCACCCACCCCAGGAAGTGAAATAGTGAAAAAAGTTACCTGAATGCCTTCCTATGAAAATATTATTGTTGTAAAGGACCTCGTCAAGAAGTTCGGGAGTTTTGTGGCGAACGATCATTTGACTTTTGAGGTGAAGAGAGGTGAGATATTCGGGTTCCTCGGAGCAAATGGTGCTGGAAAAACGACCGCTATCCGGATTCTTTGCGGACTCTCTTTCCCTACTTCCGGAGAATTGTCGGTTGCTGGTTACAACGTCTATACCCAGCGTGAAAAGGTCAAGCAGAACATTGGTTATATGAGCCAGAAATTTTCGCTGTATGATGATCTGACCATCTTTGAGAACATCCGGTTTTATGCAGCTATTTATGGTTTATCCAAAAAAGAGATCGACCAGCGGGCCGGCATCCTAATGAAGAAACTTGATCTGGAGGAGGCCCGAAACAGTCTGATCCGGGATATCCCATTAGGATGGAAACAGAAGTTGGCTTTTTCTGTAGCGATCATTCATGATCCGAAGATTGTATTTCTGGATGAACCCACCGGGGGAGTCGATCCCATAACGCGGCGCCAGTTCTGGGATATGATTTATGAAGCAGCCCGTAACGGCATCACGGTATTTGTTACGACACACTATATGGATGAAGCCGAATACTGCGACCGGGTATCGATTATGGTTGACGGGCGGATTGCAGCTCTAAATACACCTTTGACACTACGTGAACAGTACCATGCGAAAAACATGAACGAGGTCTTCCTGAAGTTAGCCAGAGGCCAGAAAGCGGAGGAGGAATGAAGCGGTTCTGGGGATTTGTTGTAAAAGAGTTTATCCATATCTTCCGGGATTACCGAACCCTGTTGATTCTATTTGGCATGCCGGTAGTACAATTGATCCTTTTTGGTTTTGTGATTACAAACGAGATCAAGGATGCACGGTTCGCCGTTCTGGATCTCTCCCAAGATGAGGTCACCCGTCAGATCACCGAAAAGATCACCTCTTCAGGGTATTTCAAGCTTGATCGCAACCTCCATACATATAGTGAAATCGAAGCAGCCTTCCGAGAAGGGGATATTCGGCTGGTTGTTGTATTTGAGTCCGATTTCGCTCAGCGGCTGGAGAGAGAAAAAGTAGCTCATGTCCAACTGATTGGTGATGCCTCGGATCCAAATTCAGCCAGTATTCTGGTAAGCTATGCCTCGGGCATATTGAATAACTACCTGTTTTCAATGAACTCGGAAGCCATTCCCTTGCAGATCCATCCGGAGGCCAGGATGATGTATAACCAGGAACTTCGAGGAGTTTTCATGTTCGTGCCCGGTTTGATGGCCATGTTGCTGATGCTCATCTCGGCCCTGATGACTTCACTCTCGATTACGAAGGAGAAAGAACTCGGAACCATGGAGCTGCTGTTGGCCTCTCCACTTAAACCCTTACAAATTGTGGTGGGGAAAGTGTTCCCCTATGTCTTCCTGGCATTCCTGAATGCCTGCATCATCATCCTGCTGGGATGGGCCGTTTTTGGTGTTCCGGTGCGCGGTAGTGTCGGGCTTTTGCTTTTCGAGAGCTTTCTTTTTATCACTGTTGCTCTTTCACTTGGTATCCTGATATCGTGCATCACCAACAGCCAGCAACTTGCCATGATGATCTCCCTGGTTGCCCTGCTTTTGCCAACGGTCCTTCTCAGTGGATTCATATTCCCGGTTGAAAACATGCCCATAGTACTACAATGGTTCTGTCACATCATGCCCCCCATGTACTTCATCACAATTATTAAAAGTATTATGCTGAAAGGGAACGGACTCTTTTTCGTATGGAAAGAGACGTTGATCCTTTTTGGATTCACCATTTTCTTTATCCTTATGAGCATTAAAAAATTCAGCATCCGGCTAAGCTGATTATGAGAAAGATCTTCTATATCATACAGAAAGAGTTTATCCAGGTATTCAGAAACAAACGGATGTTGCCAATTATTTTTGTGGTGCCCATCATTCAGCTGTTAATCCTGGTCAATGCAGCTACGTTTGAAATGAAACAGATCGACTTGGCCGTAGTGGATCTGGATCTCTCAGGCTCATCGCGTAAGCTTACCAGTAAATTTCAGGGTTCCCCGTTTTACCGGATAATCAGCACTCCTTTTTCTTATAGTGAAGCCTTTATTCTAATGCAAAAGGGAGATGTAGATGTGATTTTGCAGATACCTCATGGGTTTGAAAAAAATCTCGTCAAAGAGAAAAACACCCAGGTTCAGTTAATTGTAGATGCGATCAACGGCGCCTCGGCCGGACTGATAAACGCTTACTCCAGCAATATCATCCTGGATTTTAACCGCGAAGTTCTGATTGAGTGGCTTAATCCTGCCGAGATGGGGAATATCCGGAGAATTGTCACCGAAACCAATTACTGGTACAACCCCAAACTCAACTATACAACATTCATGGTGCCCGGGATCCTGGTTCTTCTGGTAACAATCATAGGGTTACTCCTCTCAGGGATGAATATTGTAAGGGAGAAAGAGATCGGAACAATTGAGCAGATCAATGTAACCCCAATACGAAAGATAGAATTCATTGCGGGGAAACTGATCCCGTTCTGGATTATTGCTATGTTTGAACTGGCGTTCGGACTTATCATCGGAAAATTATTTTTCAATATTCCGATCGAGGGGAGTTTATGGCTGATCTTTCTTTCGGCAGGTGTTTATCTTTTTGTAATTTTAGGCTTTGGATTGCTGATCTCTACAATGACGAATACACAACAGCAGGCGATGCTTGTAGCGTTCTTTTTTATGGTGGTCTTTATTCTGATGAGTGGGTTATTCACAGCTATAGAGAGCATGCCACTCTGGGCTCAACGGGTAGACATGATTAACCCCATCGCATATTTCATCAAGATCATGCGGATGGTTATGTTGAAAGGTTCCTCTTTTGCGGATATTAGTAAGCTCTTTTACAGCATGATCGTTTATGCCGTATTGATCATCAGTCTGGCCATCTGGAGATATCGAAAAGTAGCTTAAACCTCAATATATCAACTGGATTCGATATAGTAAATGGTTCCTTGGCGTAGCTTTGATCATCCTTGTAACAGTGATCATGGCTGTAGCCTTCGCCCTCTATATCTCCCCAAAAGAGGAGGTGCCTAGAGGGGCTATTCAGTATATCAAAGATCGTGGGCAACTCGTAGCGGTTCTTGAACCAAATACCCTGAACTATTTCATCTACAAGGGGGAGGCTTTTGGCTTTGGCCTTACCATGCTTCAGGAATTCAGTTTGTATCTGGGTGTGCCGCTCAAAATTATTGCATGTAATACCATCTCGCAAGCCTACTACTATCTCGATTATCACGTGGCCGACATCATGGCCTACAACCTTCCAGTAACCCGATTGGGGAAAAATCTGGCTCAGTTTTCCTATCCCCTGTTTGAAACAACCCTTGTACTTGTTCAACGCTCACCACAAGCGATAAAAAAAGATACAGGTTATACCTACATTGCTTCCCTGAAAGATCTGAATGATAATACCATTGTTGTTCAGAGAAATGAATTTCTTCAGCCTCTTTACGACAGGTTTCTTTCGCAAACCGGAGACGATATTCACCTGAAAGAGGTTTCTGCAACATTTGAAGAGCTTTTCAGGATGGTTGCGGAAGATTCGATCCGATACACCCTCTGTCCGGAAAACCTGGCTGGGGTCCTGAGCCAGGCCTTCAGCAATACGGATATCACCCTTCAAGCAACAAAGAGTTACCCGATGGCATGGGCGTTGAACCACTCTTCCGATTCATTGACTGCGATCCTGGACTACTGGCTTGATTCCATCGCCAACAAACGGTTGCTAGATAAAACCTACCGCCAGATTTACCGCAACCCGCGCGTTGTTAACCATTTCAGAAGCGATTATTTTTCTCTGATGAACTCCCGAATTTCTCCCTGGGATGAACAGCTTCAGCAATACAGCAATCTCTTTTGGTGGGATTGGCGGTTGATTGCATCTCTGATGTATACCGAATCCAATTTCGTTCCCGGATTGACTTCGCACAAAAACGCGTATGGTCTGATGCAAATGACTCCTGGAACTGCTGAGGTCTATGGATTGGATACCGCATCGAGCGTATCACATCAAATAATTTCCGGGATAAAATACCTCAAATGGATCGACCGTCAGCTCCCCGCTGAAATCCGGGATCCTCGTGAGCGGGCCAGTTTCACGCTTGCTGCATACAATGTGGGCATTGGCCGTGTACTTGCCCTCCGGAAAAAAGCCGAAGAATTCGGAAAAGATCCTAACCGGTGGCACGGGAATGTCGAATATTACCTTTTGAGTCGTTCCAATAACGACCCATACGGACATGCAGACACACTCAGTGAATTTCCGGTTGACTATTCGATGGATGGGTTTGTGGATAGAATCATCAACCGCTATTACCACTACCTGAACCTGATTCATGATTGATATCGTTCAGGAAAAACCTGCAAATCTCCCGGATTGACTGTTCCGGGGTGATAAAGTCCATGCCAAGCCATTCCCTAATCTTCGCGTTGGTATAGGTATATACCTGTGCGGTTGTAGTTGCCATTTCACGGGTGACTTCAGGTTTCGAACGTGTTAAAAAGCTTCTCACTGCCTCGACCCTCCAGGCTATCTGAGTCATGGCAGGAGAAACATTCACTGATGGGGGCGCCTTGTCGAGATAGGTTGCCATCAAGGTAAACAGTTTCTGATAAGATAGATTATCGGCCGAAACAATAAACCTTTCACCAAACGCATTGTTCTGCATAACCCCGATCATGGCCCGGGCTACATCACGGGCATCAACATACCCGTTGACGCCCCTTGTATAGTACTTCAAGCCTTTGTATACCAATCGGAACAAGCCTGAATTATCATCCCAGAAACCAGGTCCAAGTATGACAGAAGGGTTTACTATTACCGCATTCAGTCCCTCAGCCATACCTCTCCAAACTTCCTGCTCGGCACCATACTTACTTTGAGAGTAGACCGAATTCTTTTTCGAAGGGACCCAAAAGGTATCCTCATTACACATGCCTTCATTCTCGGCCCTTCCAAGTGTTGCTACTGAGCTTACATAGCAGAATTTGGCCACACCTCTTTCAAGTGCAAGGTTTACCAAATTTGCAGTGCCCCCGATATTAACTTTGAGCATCTGTTGGTGGTCCTTCGGATAAAAGGAAACGATTGCCCCCGAATGGTAAATCTCAGAAACATCCTCCAACGTCTTTTCCAAAGCCCCATTATCAAGCAGGTCTGCCTCTGCCCATTCAATTTTGGAAAAGAGTTCATCCGGATTATTAGAATAGTACGAGAATACTTTTCTTACCATCTCTTTTTTGGTGGAATTCCTGTATATTGCCCTTACCGGCTTATCCATTTGAACAAGATCAACTAAAAGATGTGAACCAAGTAGGCCCGTTCCGCCTGTTACAAGAATCATAGAAGTTGTATTTCGGGCAAAAGTATTGAAAAATGCCGGTACCATAGCAAGTAATGGCTGGTTCTGTTGTCTAAGTTGGATATTATTAGCATTTTTGCACTTCATTAAAAACCAAAAACCAAAACCATGATCAAGAAATTACTCCCTCTCCTTTTCATTGGCCTGATGTTAACTTTTGCCTGTAACCAGGGATCGAAAGAGACCACTGAAGAAGCTACTGCCGATACAGTTCTTTTAACTGTTGCCACGTTTGATACTGCCGCTCCCTATTATGTTGACCAACCTGTTTGGATTGAAGGAACCGTTTACCACACCTGCAAACACGGTGGAAAAAGAATGTTCCTCGTTGACGGGAACGACAGTTTAATGGTGGAGGTGACCACCGGTCCCGAGATCGTGATGTTTGATGAAGCCCTTGTTGGTAGCCGCGTTAGTATTCTTGGATTTCTGAAAGAAGAACGTATTGATGAGAAATACCTCAACGAGTGGGAAGCAGAAGTAATGGCTCCGGAAGAAAATCACGATGCCGGCCTGCACGAAGGGACCAAAGGACACGAAGACCAACCGAAAGAAGCCAAGCTTGAACAGATCAATGCGTTACGCGATCAGTTGAAAGATAGTGGCAGTGATCACCTCTCATTCTTCTCTATTGAAGCCGTCTCTTATGAAGAGATCCCGATGGTGGAAGAGGAGGTCATTGTGGAGGAGGAATAAAAGTTAGATTTCAGAGGTCGGAAGTTAAACCTGGAAGTACGAAATACGAAGTACGAATTTCGCAATTTCACTATCTCACTATTTCATATGTATGGAACGAAAAACTCTCCGCCGTTGGAACAATGCATTGCACCGTGATATTGGCTACCTTGCTTTTGGCCTGACTATCATTTATGCGATTTCCGGAATCATTCTAAACCATTTCAAATCTGGTGATTTCCAGCATCCTGATTATGGGAAAAAGTATGTTGACTTTAAGGTGCAATTGCCAGCCAACGGAAAAGCGGATAAAACATATGTCCTGTCAATCCTTCATGGGGTTGGCGAAGAAGACGAGTACAAAAGCTATGTAGCCGGAAACGGGTATGTGCAGATTTTCTTCAACAACGGATCCGTGTATGTCGATCTGACTAGTGGGGATGCCCAGATGGAGAAAAAAACGCCGCGGTATATCCTGAAAGAGTTCAACCTGCTTCATTATAACAATATAAAGAAGTGGTTTACATGGTTCTCCGATATCTATGCTGCTGCCCTGGTTCTTCTCGCCATAACCGGACTGTTCGTACTCCGGGGAAAAAACGGGATTCTGAAACGGGGAGCCTGGCTCACAGCTGCAGGAGTCCTTATTCCTGTGATTATCATCCTGTTATACGCCTGAGGCTTGA
>Ga0351873_10064_pt2 | contig 25727 bp, 26 predicted proteins | sample TotcelFGM3001N11_FD_206764 | JGI IMG/M metagenome (GOLD analysis project Ga0351873, IMG submission 206764) | Enriched cells from coal bed in the Powder River Basin, Montana, United States - Total cells FGM rep2 HSBNCT.FGM.300.1.N11 ... | reverse complement strand
GCAGTCGTTACCCCAAGACAGGAGATCGCATTGGCGGTTCCAGCGGAGATCATGGAGTTCACCGATGATCAAGGGCTCGCATTCCTCGAACTTCTTGCTCACAACTTGACCATTGGAGTGCGGATGGCTGCGGGCCGACGACAACCGATGGGACCGCTGACCGAGGGGCAAACCCGATTGGCGATGTATTGGATCAATGAGGCGCTCCACAACGTGGTACAGCTAACGCGTGAGTTGCGACTGGAAAGCGAACGATGGTCGCAGAATGAAACGTGGAAGTGGATCGAATTGTGGCAGAAATACAATCACGGTGCCCGGGAGATCGAATGGGCGATTCACTATGTCGCTCAGGAAAACAGACCTGTCCATACTCAGGTAAACGGCTCCAGTCAAGATCTGCCTTTCATTTCCAAGCAGGGTTCTCGCTTTTCTGGCGCTCCCTGGAAAAAGGAAGCCCCCAGCTGTTTATGCGCATAAACGGTCCTCTTTTATCTGAGCGGGGGGGATACGGGCCGGGTCCGCATAACAGAGCAAGCCAGGGTCTGTTTTCCTGAGCGACATAGGCGATTCAACACTCGATTGAGGAAATGCCAGAATAGACTCGAATGGTATTGGATTCCAACGCCCGAACGTAGACGATAGGGGGTAACCATGCGGTGAACGGGAGCCGCCGATCACGCGAATCTTGAAATCATAGTTTTTTGGCGGCGGCCCCATTACCGCGGTCGTTATCCGCTCAGAACCTATTATCCCAATGTCTCACCATCTGTACTTTGGGCCGACGTACGTTGGCCGAGTTGACGACGTGATCGAGCATCAGGGCACGTTCTTCGGTCAATTTCAACTTGAAGTCGACCGCCAGATGGACGAAGAAACTGAACGGCTATTTGCATTTATCGACTTCTGCCACGAATGGTTTGATGCACAGAAAACATCATCGCCACCTGACGCATCGGACTTCGACCGATTCGCCGATTTGATCGGGCATGAGAGTTGGAAAATACTGGATGAATCCAAGCAGCAGTCCATGATCGCGGACGCGCCGATGTTTAATGGTGGACGTTGCGGAGAACTATCTTGGGTGCTCGCGCCTCGGTGAGCACTCATTAATGAAATGCGGATAACAAACCAATGCACGTGCGGACTGGAAATGGTTTGATGACAAGCGGGTGTGAACCCCGCGGGAGTAGCTCCTAGCCAGAGGCTCCGTATCGAGTGTTGCAGCGTTGGTATAAGGGCGGCAAAGTGGGTGGTAACCAGACGCTCCCCCGAAGTCCAGCGTTGAAGCGTACACAGAAAGGACGCGAGGATGAACGGACCGGGCGTGGCCGTCCGGCTGTGAATGGTATTGAGCTCCGAAATCTTTGTATCTATCGGATCCTGCCCAGGGTGTGTGCATGCCTGAAGGCAACATCGGTGACCGCGCCATGGCGAGCGGGCATCGGAGACCCGGAGTCGAAGGCCCATTCGCGTGTCACATGATGTCAGCAAGGCAACCAGTGAGATCCCCAGAGTTCTTGATCTGCCGTGACATACCCCTCACGGAGGATCGAGTATGCCTAACAAGCCTCACAAGCAAGGACCGCAAATGACTTTGAGGAATTCGGATGACCGAATAGTACCGCTGAAGCGCGAAGACCAATCGCGTGGATCGAAGCCGGGTAACGCCGGTGCAGGGAAGGCGGTCAGGCCATCACGCGATTCAGACGACCCATTGCCCACACCCCCGCCACCCGGTGATGGCGGTCTCAGTTCATCGGCACGGAGCCCTGCGGCCTCGATGCCCTGGCCTCATGTGAGTTTAACGCCGCTGGCCCAGTCGTTGGTTTGCTAATCGCCGTGAATCCACCGCGGCACGCGACGCACGCGACGAGAGATTTCGATCATTATTGCCAGCCTTGTCCAGGGGTGGTATGATAACCGCAGACGGCCTGGCGATGTTGCCCGTCCGCCGCATCATAGGCCGCCGCCGATATCGGAGGTTGCAGGCAATGAACATCGAAACTGAACGCGAAGACGACGGTCGGTGGATAGCCGAAGTACCTGACCTGCCGGGCGTCATGGTCTATGGCAGGAGTCGAGAAGAAGCGATCTCGCGGGTCAAGGCACTAGCCCTGCGTGTGCTCGCCGATCGGCTCGAACACGGGGAAAGCATTCCTGAACTTGGTGAAGTCTTCGCGGTGCCAGCATGAGTCAATGGCCATCAACCAAGGCACGATTGGTATTGGCCGCCTTGCTCCGGATCGGCTGGACGGTCAAACGTCAATCCGGCACGTCCCACCGCGTCCTGTCTCGCCCTGGCTGGGCAGATTTCACCTTCGCGTTTCACGATCAAGAAGAAATTGGGCCTCGCATGATGAGGCGTATTGCCAAGCGTACGGGACTGACTCCGGGTGACCTTTGAAACACTGACGAACAAGGGGATGAACGAGATCGGCGGTTAACGTCGGTTGCCACTGGTTGGCGTTTGGGCCGCCGCCTCGTTATCCCGGCCGTCACATGGCTGGACCCTCGTGATGGGGCCGATGGAGCGTACATCCTCGTTTATCGATTTCGCGACCGGCGAAGTCACGCTCCGATCGGAGGCGCCGGCTCTGCGGCCACGGATGAAACTGCGTGAATTCGCCTTGTCGCCTTTGGCAAAACGGTTTCGCAAGGGATTTGAAAATCGACACGGTTCCTACACGGGGTATTCGATTGGCGCTTACACTCTGGCGGGCACTGATTTCGTGGTCACACTTGGCTTTATCTCGCCGACGTTTCTTGTCCCCCCTAACGAATGCACATTGCGGGGCATTGCGCTGTTTAGATGCGCACACCAAGGCGTCGCGCAGGCGCGCGTCTGGTGGCTGGCACCGTTCCGTCTTCTCGGCGACGTCTTCCAGCCACGCCAGATCTCGCCGGAACAATGGAGGGCCGCGCAAGTGGACTCGGAGCATCGCTGTCGACAATGGCTGAGCGAGGCGTTGGGACAACGCAGCGATGCGCAGCCATATCCGCCGTGGGGGTCAATTCGCCTTGTTCCTGCTCATCCCCGCGATGGATGCCTGATTGAGGGAGCCGTAAAGGGTCAGGAGCATATACTGGACATTCTGCGGAAAGTAGCTAAAGCAATGGCATGCCTCGCACGAAACGTGTCACACCCGGCGGAATCGTCATCCAAGACCAATGACAGCAGGAAATTACCCAATTTATGCTCCTGACCCCTTTATGGATGACAGAGACTGTAGACCCTACTGAACCTGGTGACGTTGACCCCGAACGGCTGGGATGCAATAATCCAACCATCATCCCAGCATAGGAAGTGCCCCCGTGAACGTCGTGATCCAGACTGAGGCCCCGCCGATCCGTCAAGATGAATCCGGCGCGCTGCGCGTCGGAGACTCGCGAGTCTTGCTCGAAATGGTGATTCAGGAATTCCGGGAGGGGGCGACTCCGGAGATGATCGTTCAACAGTACGATACGCTGGCGCTGCCTGACGTGTATGCCGTGATTGGCTACTATCTACGTCATCGCGAGGAAATTCAAGCTTACCTCGACCAGCGTGAACATTGCGGGAGAGAGGTGCAGCGGCGCGTCGAGGAAAGTCAGCGCGACTTGGGCGACATCCGGCGCCGATTGCTTGCGGCTCGTCCGGCCTGATGCGAGGTGCCTCGTGTTGCGTTTTCTCGCCGACGAGAACTTCAAGGGGGCGATCACCCGCGGACTCATGAGGCGAGAACCGGACCTGGACTTGGTACGCGTGCAAGACGTGGGGCTGTCGGGAGCGGATGACCCGGACATCCTCGCTTGGACGACTCAAAGCGGTCGGATTCTGCTCACTCATGATCTGGCAACGATCCCGGATTTCGCCCTGGAACGTATCGCCGCAGGTGAGTCGATGTGTGGAGTCTTCGTGGTACCGCGGCGGCTGGCTGTACGCCAAGTTATCGAAGACGTCTTATTTCTCGCGGGAGAGACTACGCCGGAGGAATGGACGGGCATCGTGTTCTACCTGCCTCTCTGAACCATGCGGGCGCTGCAATCCCTCAGCGATCGAAACGGGGACGGAACTCGTGTTGAAAGAGGGAAGTTCGTTCTGCGAATCCGTTTCTCCCGCTCGCGTTACTGCGGCATCACGAAAGGTTCACGTTACGGCGGCTGAGCATTTGGTTGGCTTCGGCATCGCCGCTGAACTTCTCCGCGGGGGTCCGGATTTCACGCACGGCGCCCAACTCGCTCGGCGCCGCGGGGCCGCTTACGTCTGAATCGCAGACGGTTCATTGCAGAAAGTTCTGCGGTCATCGGTCCTGCGCCAAGCGGCGGGCCGGAACGGGTCGCGTGCGAAACCGCGTACCGGCACCCAGGATGGGAAAGGAAAGTTCCACGAACTCCGGCGTCCGGACCGGTACGAGCAGCCGGTAAATGTCGATGCGCCCTCGAGGGCCCATGGAGAACGACGTCACTTTCTGGAACTCTTCGCGTTGCACCACCTCGCGCAGCAGCCGGGCGGCGGCCAGCGTGTCGGATCGGTCGCTCATTTCAATCGCCAACCAGCGGCAACCGCCCCGAGATTGCAGGATCTCGAGTACCTCGTCGGGAGTCGACGCATACTCCTCCAAACGCCACCCCTGATTCAAGGCGTAGGCGTACAGGAGTTTGTTCCCCAGCACGACTCGCTGGCGAAATCCCGGGTCGCCGGCCCGCATATAAAAGGTGAACGGGCCGTCGTAGTATCCGTCATAGAGAACCGGCTCGGCCGGGGCATGCTCGCGAAAGAAAGCCGCCGCTTCGCGAAATCCGCTCAGCGACGTGAGCGGAATCCGTCGGGCTTGCCCAGCCTGCACGCCGATCAGCAGCAGAAACATCGCGGCGGCGGCGATTCGGATCGCGGACGGCGTCGCGCGAAGACGCCGGCCGGCCGCCTGGACAAATACCAGGACGGCGATCGTGCCCAGCATAAGCAGCGCGGGGCAGAGCAGCAGAACATAGCGGCTCTCCTTGGCTCGAATCAAGCTGAACGCCACGTAGACAACCGCGGCCCAGATCAACAGGAGCCACGTTTCGCGCCGCCAACGGGGGCTCGCGCATCCCGCCACCGCCCCGACGACTGCGAGGCCGAGCAGCGGGAATCCGACGAGGTTGGGCAACCGGTTTGCATAGTACAGCCAGTTATCCAGACTCGTCACCTGACGTCCCACCGGAATCACCCAACCGATACTGGTCGGAGCCCAACGCAGCAACAGCCAACCGAGGGGCGCCGCGGCCAGCGCGCCCACCCCCGCCCAGGCGAGCGTTCTGCGACTCAGCAAACGCTGGTATCCGCCGAAACATCCCAGCCACGCTCCGATCACCAGCAGCACCACGGCGCCCGGATAGTAGGTCGCCACCGCGGCCATGCTTAGCGCCATGCCCCAGTACAGGTGGCGCGGGCGCGCGGCCCCCCGCTCGGTGTCCATCCAGCTGCGCACATAGAACAGGGCGGCCAGGCTGAAGCCCAAGGCGGGCACGTTGAGCATCACGCCGTGCGACCAGCGAACGATGCCGGGCAACAGCAGCAGCGCGGCTCCCGCCCACCCCGCCTCGGGCGCAATCCAGCGGCGCAGCCACAGCGTCGTGCAGACGGCGGCCAGCAAGGCGAACAGCAGCACCAAATGCTTGGCGACGTAGGGCGAAGGTCCCAGGAGCCCGTACATCCCGCCCTCCAGCCAATGGAACAAGGGCGGATAGGAGGTGGGCTTGATCGCCGGATAGCGGGCAAAATAGCTCAACGTGTAGTCTTTCAGGTTCGGCGTAAAACTCTGCAGATAATCCTTCCAAAACAGCCCTGTCAACGCGTGCCGCGGTGCGTCCCCCTGGAACCACAGCCCGTCGTTGTTCCAATGCAGACTGCACAAATAGAGCCATACTGCGACGACCAGGACCGTTTGGCCCACGAGCCCTGAATGGACGCCTCGCCAACCCCCGGGGTCCGCGGTGGTCACTCGAGCCACCGTACCAGGCTCGCCTGCCGCACCGGTGACTGCTCCGATCACGACAACGCACCTGTCGCTTGGCATCCCGATTCCCTCGGATTTGAGAAAAAGAAGTGAAGCAGTGCTTGGCTATTCCAAACGCCGATGACGTGCTGCCCGGCAGCAAAAGTTCGGCCCCGGGCCGAATCCCAAGGGCGCCCGGCCGGAATGACGAGGGCGGCGAAATCAGAACGGACTCCGTCCGCTTGGGATCGTCGACGCAACTCGCGTCCAGCGACTCGCAAGGCCCAGCCCCGCCGCACTTACATTAATAGAGAAGCTCGCCGAAGCGGCAAGCGGCATCGGCATCGGATCAAAAAAGTATCGTCTCCGGGGGTTGTCGTGGGGGTTGCGATTCGTATATTGTTCCGTCCGCACGTCATGTGGACTCGTGCCCGGGCGATCTCAACGCGCCGGCGGCTCCGGCCAGGAGGATCGCGGCAACGGCTGGGCTGTTTCTCTTTTCGTTGGGATCCAACCCACCGGGACGGAGTCCGCGTTTGCGGAACTGCAAGTTCAAGTGAACCGATTGCAGGCATCGAGGCACCCTTGCCGGTCGGCGATCCAAATCAGATCCAGGACGTCCCGGGGTGTTTGCCGGTTGAATCCGCGATGGACATCCTGCGCGTGGAGACAATCGCCGGCTTCGACCGCCGCGAATGGGACGCGTTGGTCGGCGAAAACGTGTTTTCCAGCCACGCTTGGCTGCGCACGCTGGAAGAAACGCTTATCGTTCCGTCGCGTCGCACGTACTTCGCGGTGCGCGACAGCTTCGGGCTTGTGGCCGCCGCCGCCTGTTACGTTCAGGAGCCCGGCGAGCCGAGCCTCAGCCTGGATGATTTCCTCTTCGGGCGATTTTCGTCCGTGGCGCGCTTCCTGCGACTTCAAACCCTGCCGGCACTCATGTGCGGCGCACGGTTCGGGGTGAGCGATCCGATATTTGTCCGGGACGGCATGGAAGCGACTCAACGCCAACGGCTCGCGGCGGGACTGTTGCAAGCGATGGAGGACGATGCGCGCAAGAACCACTGGTCGCTTTGCATCCGGGGATTGCCCGACGCCCCAACGCCGTGCGCGCCCGTTTTTTCCCGTCGGCGTTATCTTCCGATTCGTCAGCCTCCCACGGCACTCCTGACAATCGAGTGGGACTCGTTCGAGCAGTACCGGCAACACCTGAAACAGAGTCACAAGCACGCGGAAGACTGCCTCCGCAAGGAAATGAACCGCGCCAAACGGACCGGCGTCGCGATCCGGGAACTCGACGATCCGGCCCCTCATCAAACACAACTCCATCAGCTGTTAGATGCGCACTACCGGCGATTGAATGGGCAGCCATTGCTGTTCAAGCCGGAGTTCTTCACAAGACTGAAGGCCAACCTGGGCGAATGCGCCGTCGTGTATGTGGCCACCGTCGAAGGCCGCTTGATCGGTGCGCTCGTGGGGTTGCGCAGCCGCGACACGATGTATTTGCCCCTCGTCGGTATCGATCCGGAGCGTACGCGCAACAATGCGGCATACTTCAACCTCACCTTCCATTATCCGATCCAAGATGCCATCGAACGCCGTTATCGACGAATCTATTACGGCAGCATGCTATACCAGATGAAAGCCCGGCGTGGCTGTCGCTTGATGGACATGCATCACTATTTTCGCGGTCGAAACACGATTCAGGAAGCAGTGCTCCGGCCTCTGTTTCGCTACCACTCGAAGAGATTGGATCGCGAGACGGCCTCGCTGCCGCGAGATCGCCACCCGTCCCCGCCCGGAGCCGACGGGACGCACCACACAACCGCTGTGAGTGGAGTTCGATGGTCAAGCTAACCGCCCTGGTAACCAACGCGACGGACGAACCCGGCTTGGCGGCAATCAGGTCGTTGAATCGAGCCGGATTCGATGTGGTCGGAGCCGATTTCCGCCGCCTGCCGTTCGGTGCCCGGTCGCGATATCTGCGTGCCAACCACGTGCTGCCGCAGGCCCATCAAACGGACCTCGACCAGCATCTGTTGAACCTTGTCCGACAGCTTCAGCCCCAGGTATTTCTGCCGGTCGGTTCCCTCGGTGTGATGGCCGCCAGCCGAAACCTGGAGAAGTTTTCCGCCGTCGCCCCCCTGAATGTTCCCGACTTCGACGCCTTCCTGGCGGCCTGGAATAAGACGGCCTGCATGGCCGAGTGCCGGCGGCTCGGCATCCCCGCTCCGTCCGTTTATAGCGAACGAGACGCGCTCGATCTTTTTCGCGGGAGCGGGCAAGAGGAACCGCTCGTCGTCAAGCCGAACATTGACGTGGGGGCGGCGGCGGGCGTTAGCTACGTTTCCTGTCCGGAAACCCTGCGAACGGCAGTCCAAGCGTGCCGCGAACAATTCGGCGGCGCCTTGATTCAGGAATACATTCCCGGTGGCGTCGAGGCGATGCGGACGGCGGTCTTGTTGTTCGCGCACGACAGCCGGCTTGCGGCCGCATTTACGACGCGTAAAATCCGCCAATGGCCGACGACGGGCGGGCTGACGGCCGCCAGTTGCAGTACGTGCGAGCGTCTGCTTGTCGACCAGGTGTTGCCTTTCTTTCAGTACTGGCGTTGGCGCGGCGCCGCGGAGGTCGAACTGAAGCTCGACCCCCGCGACGGAAATTTCAAAGTGATCGAAATCAATCCGCGTTTTCCGGCGTATTTACGCTTCATCAGCCATTGCGGTCTGGACATGCCCTCCCTGGCAGCGGACCTGGCACTCGGTCGGGTTTCTGTTCCGCCGACGGAACCGATGGTTTACACCGTCGGTGCCAAGTATCTCCATCCGGGCGTGTTTCTCCAGTCGGTCTTGTCCGACTTTCGCTCGCCTCAGAGCAAGATCCAGGTGATTCGCAAAGCGCTAGGTGATCTGCGCGGCTCGGCCTCCGTCGTGCTGAGCATGCTGTCCGATCCCATTCCCCTGACGGCCCGCATGCTGGGCGGCATGCGAAACGGCAGACCTGCTGTCTGCCCGTCTCCCGAGCAGTCGGTCGAACAGCGTCTAACGGGAGGAAACGGATGAATGCAAGCAAAATTGTTTCCCGCAGTGCAGCCATTTTCCGCAGCGCGGGGGCGCGCGGCCTGTGGTTCAAGATCTTGGGCGAGTTTGCCTACCGGCGCTCGCTCCTGTTGGAACGAGCCCTGGACGCTCCCCTCCCCGCGCTTGCCGGCGCCGGCGAGCCACTTGAGTTGGAGGTTTTGGACGCGAGCGATGCAGAGGAACTGGTCGACCTTCACGCGCGTGAGCAGCCTCAGGCGTCGGATCGGTCGTGGCCGGCGGACATCTGGCATCGCAAACGCTTTGCCGAAGGATATACGTGCTTTGCCGCTCGGCGCGATCGCCGGATTATCTCGTACAGCTGGACGGCCGTCGAGCGAGCCCCCGTGCTGGACCTGCGTTGCGATATCCGCTTGGATCCAAGCGATGTCTATGTGTTCGGTTCCTATACTTGCCGGCATTCCCGCGGGCAAGGCGTGTCTCCTCGCCTGGCAGTCGCAATCATCCGGCACTATCACGCGTTGGGATATCGTCACATCGTGTCCGCCATCTCGCCGGAAAACCGGGCCAGCTTGCAGGCGCGGCACAAGGTGGGATTTCGTGTTTTCGCCAAGATAGGCTACGTCGGGATCCCCGTTTGCCGACACTATTTCTCGACCACCCCACGAATCACAATGCACCCTTGGTGACCACCATGCGTATTTCCCTGCACGACGGCCACTACTATTGCGAACTGACGGACTGGCGACTGGACCAACCGCTGTTGGATGCCGTCCGGGAATGCGTCCGCGTCCAGCGGGAATGCGCGCGGGAACGGTATCAGACCGGCTTCGTTCCCGATGCCAGCGGAAAAGAGGTTGTTTCCGAAGGGTACCTGCGGAAGATTCTGGCGACGGGGCAGGACATTCACGGAATTTCCACGCAGCGCGAGATTTCTAACGTCATCGTGTTCAATTCGCACCGCTTTCAGGATTCCGTGAACGGCGAAGAAATCGCAGTCGGGCGAAAACGAGTCGATGAATTGATCGCGCAGAGAATCGAACGCGATTTTCTGGCCGGAAAAGGACTGTCGGTGAGCAACAGCGGGCATTTCTGGTATCCGCCCGGCGGATACATGAGTTGGCATACCAACAGTGGATGCCCCGGCTGGCGACTGTACGTCACGTACGCGGAGCAGCCTGGGAAGTCGTTCTTTCGGTACCGGGATGTGGCCAGCGGAAGCATTGTCACGTCCTACGACGACACCTGGGATTTCCGCATGTTCGAGATCTGCCGCGAGCGGCCGTTATGGCACGCGGTTTACTCCGATACGCACCGCTTCAGCCTGGGCTTCGTCATCCGTCCCCGCTCCCTTCGGGAATCCGCTGCACGCAAGCTGCACAGCGTCAAACGGCTGCTGGCGGGCTTCCGCAAGAAGGAAGTGTAACCTGCAATGAGCTACGGATTCAGCAACTGGAAGAAGATGCCGCGATGGCTGGAATGGGTCTACGAGCGTTCCCCGGCGTCCGTGGAATCGGCCGTGCAAGCCTGCCTCCCGTTGGCGCGTCCCCTCCTCGATCATCGCGTCCCCGTGGCAATGCTGCGGGGACCGACGATGGCAGGCGGTTGGGGTTCCGTCCTGTTGGCTGGCGACGGACCGGCCATGGAGGAGTTGCCGCGGCGGTTTTTTGGAGGCGAGCCGCAGCGCGACGAGCTCGGCGCGTGGCCCCTCTGGTCGCTGCCCACGACGTTGAATCGGCTGGGCGCAGATGCGGATTTGGTCTTTGCGCGGCTGGACTTCATCTCCGCGGGCTGGTTGTTCCGCCGCGGATATTTGCACGTCCCCGAGTGGCTCAGTTCGCGGATCGACGTCTCCAGTGAAAGCGAGGAATTGGCACAGGACAGCCACAGCCTGAAAGACGACCTGCGCGTCATCCGCCGCGAGGGATTGTCCGCGGAATTGACGTTCGACCCCGGCGATTGTGGCGAATTCTACCACACGATGTACCTGCCATACGCCCACCGGCGCCACGGTTCCGTGGAGATCTTGCGTCCGTTGCGTCAACTCCGGCGGGCCGTGCGGCACGGCGGCATCCTGTGGGTTCGGCGCGGCCGCGAGCGAATTTCGGGCGCCGTCTTCGAGCGTCATCGAAACGTGCTTCGCTTCCTGGCGCTCGGGACCCTGGATGGGAACACGGAATTACTGCGGGCCGGTGCCCTGGCCGCGCTGTATTTGTTTTTGATCCGTCACGCCCGGGAACAACGCGTGGACACGATTGACTTGCGAGGAACGCGGCCGTATTTGACCGACGGCGTTTTGCGGTACAAATGCAAATGGGGGGCCAAGATCGTCCCGCACCGCATCACGGACTTCGATTACCTTGTGCGATGGTCTCGGGCCAACGAGTCGATCCGGCGGTTCCTGCGGCACACGCCGCTTATTTTCCGCAACCATGGCCGGCTGGCCGCGATCACGGCAGGGAACGTTGAGCCGTTTCAGGCGAGCAGCGAAGAGGATTTGCGTTGCCAGCGGTTGTGGCTGCCCGGAGTTGATGAACTGTTTGCTCTCGGCGAGCAAGAGAACGAGGTTTGGACCAGGTCCCGGGCCATTCCCGGGCACGATTGGGAGCGGAGGTTTCTTTCGCTTGACAGGAGATGTGTCGGGTCGTGATTCACACGAACAAGGAATACTGGGATCAGGTCGCCACCGAATGGCAAACGACCCGTGCGTATGATTTGTGGCGGCGACACAGCGACGGCGTCAACCGTCAACTTCTCGATCGTTGGTTGGCGGGGCCGCCGGTGGAACGGCTCCTGAAGACGGATATGTTTGACGAAGCGATCGCGGAAGGTGTCCTGCCTTTTCTCGAATCGAAGGCGCGTCATGTGGTCGGCATCGACATCTCGCCGGAAGTGCTGCAGATGGCCAAACGGCATTATCCGCGCATGGACTCGATGAAGGCCGATATCCGTTCGCTGCCGTTCGGCGACGGGCATTTCGATAGCGCGGTGTCTCTATCGACGCTCGATCATTTTGATACGCAAAGCGATATCCTCACGGCGCTGGACGAGTTGCGGCGCGTGCTTCGTCCCGCCGGTCGCCTGGTTCTAACCATGGACAATCTGCGCAATCCGGCGATTTGGGTGCGTAACGCGTTGCCTTTTCGCTGGCTGAACACAATCGGTTTGGTTCCGTACTACGTCGGTCAGACCTGCTCGCCGCGCCGGCTTTGCCGGTACCTGCAACAAACCGGGTTCGAAGTCCTGCAATCGCAAGCGATTGTTCACTGTCCTCGCGCGCTGGCAGTCGCGGCCGCGCGATGCTTGCAGGGCCGCGCCGGCGGGCCTACCCAAGCCCGGTTTCTATATCTGCTCCAATCGTTCGAGCGTTTGGGAAATCTCCCTACGCGTTTTTTCACGGGATATTTCGTCGCGGTGAATGCGGTGAAACGAGGGAGGACCGGCTGATGATGGCCCGCCGCGCCGCCGCCCCGCGTCAGGATCGGCCGCGCCGTTCGCGCGCCAACGATCCGAAGGCGAGCGAAGAACGTGTTCGCCCGGGCGCCGTGATGCGGAATTGCGTTTGGGCGCTGGGCGTGGCCTGGGCGGCGGCGCCGCGATTGGTGGCGATCAGTACCGCCGTCGTGTTCTTGCGAAGTCTGATCCCGGTGATGCTGATTGTGTGTGTGCGGGGCCTGGTGGACGGGTTCCGGGAAACGGCGGATGTAGGAAACAATGTGCCGTGGCTGATCATGTTGCCCGCGCTGATTGTGACCGGCGCCGTGCTGAACAGTGTCGCCAACTATGTCAACCTCGGGCTCCGCGATGAATTGGACATGGCGGTCAATCTGGGCCTCCTGACGCATGCCGTCAAGCTGGACTTGGCGTTCTTCGAGGACCCCGCGAACCAAGACCTGATGAACCGGGCGCATGAGCATTCGGCGCGGCACTGTGAAACGCTGGTCGCAGACGTCGCCGAATTCGCGCGAAATTGTTTTCAGTTGGTGGTGCTGACGGGCTTGGTGCTGTGGCTGAACCCCCTGACGACGGCGATTCTCGGCCTGCTCGCCATCCCGTACGGAATGGTGCAAATGCGGATGTCGATCGTCCGCTATTGGCGCGAACACCGCCGCGCGGTCAAGGTCCGTTGGACGCGTTACTACACCAGCCAACTCACGACGCATCAGTGGATTCCGGAAATCAAGGTGTTCAATTTAGCGCCGTTGTTCATCGACCGCTATCGGCGAATCGTAGGGGCTTTTCGCGACGAGAACCGCGGCATCCAGTTTCGTTTGCTGGGCACGGAGGTGTTTTTTGCGGTGATCTTTACGGCCGCCCTGTGCCTGCTGGGGTATCGCGTTGTGATCCAAGCCCTGGCCGGGACCATCACCCCGGGGAACGTCGCCGCCTTGATGCTGGCGGCCGAACGGTTGTACGCCACCGTCAGTGCGCAGATCCGCGTGCTCAGCCGCGTGGTTCACAGCAGCATGATGGTCGCCAACTTGCAGGAATTTCACCGCTCCGAACCTCGCCACGTGCCGCAGGGCAACCTTGTCCCGGAGGGCCATCACGGCGCGGTGGAGTTCCGCGATGTGACGTTCACTTATCCGGGCTGCGAGCGGCCGGCCCTGGACGGCGTGTCTCTGACCATTGAACCGGGCGAAGTCGTCGCCCTCGTAGGACAAAACGGGGCCGGCAAATCGACCCTCGTGAAACTGCTCGCCAGGCTGTACCTGCCGGATTCCGGCGCCGTTTACCTCGACGGTCACGATGCGAGCCACCTGTCGGAACGAAGCCTGCGGACGAACGTCGCCTTCGTGATGCAATCCTTCGCGCAATACGAAGCTACCGCGGCGGAGAACATCGCGTACGGCGACTGGCAGCGGCTGCTGGACGATCCCGCCGCCGTGCGCGAAATCGCCCGCCGCGTGGGAATCGACGAAACCATCCGCTCGCTGCCGCACGGCTACGATACGATGCTGGGCCGCACGTTCGGCGAAGCGGCGCTGTCCGGCGGCCAGTGGCAGACGCTGGCCATCGCCCGCGCTTTGGCCGGCGACGCCAAGATCATCGTCTTCGACGAACCCACGTCGGGGCTGGATCCGAAAAGAGAATTCGAAACGTTTGCCCATTTTCGCAAGCTGGTGCGAGGCCGAACGGCGATTATCATCTCGCATCGTTTTTCGACGGTCCGGTTGGCGGATCGCATCGTGGTCCTGGATGAAGGACGGCTGGTAGAAAGCGGCACCCACCGGGAACTGCTCGTCGCCGGCGGCATGTACGCGCGGATGTACAACCTGCACCGCCAGATTCTCGATGGTGCCGTCATGGAATATGTGTAGCGCTGGTGCGCGCCGCCGTTCCCTCGGCGCTGCTCCGAGAGGGGAGGTCGCGAGCAGCGGCGCCCGCTTCCGCCCGCCGCTCGCTCCAACGCAGTGGAGCGCGACGGTGGCGAGTCGGCATCAAGGGCCGGAGGCATATCAGGAAGGAAGAGGCAATGCAAACAGGTCAAGCTCAAGTTCGTCTCGGCTTCATTGGCTGCGGCCGGGCGACGGGGGAACTTCATTTGCCGGCCCTGCGCCGCGTCCCGGAAATCGACGTCGGGGCGCTAGCCGACGTGGACGAGCGGCGTCTGCAGTCCACCGGCGATCGTTTCGGCGTGGCGGCTCGCTACACCGACTATGAGAAGATGCTGGACGATCCCAGGATCGACGCCGTCGCCGTATGTGTGCCTCCCCAGTTGCACGCGGAACTGGCCCTGGCGGTGCTCGCTGCCGGGAAACATCTGTTTGTCGAAAAACCGTTGGCGCTGTCCTTGACAGATTGCGATCGTGTCATCCAACAGGCGTCGCTGTCGCCGTTCAAATCGCAAGTTGGATTGAACTTTCGCCAACACGCTCTGGTGGGCGAGGCGCGCCGGGCGATCGCCCAGGGCGAACTGGGGGACGTCGAACTGCTGCGTTCGCGATTCACGGCCGCGACTCGTCATCGGTTTGACTTGCCGGCCTGGAGAAATCGTCGTGAATCGGGCGGCGGAGTACTGACGGAAATTGCCACGCATCATTTCGATCTCTGGAGATTCCTGCTGGGAGCCGAGGTCCAAGAGATTTTTGCGAAATCGCGGAGTGATGGAACAGAGGATTTGTCGGCCGCGGTCACAGGGCGGATGAGCAACGGGGCGTTGGTCAGCGCGGTATTCTCCGAACGGACCTACGGCAGCAATGAACTGGAGATCTTCGGCTTGGCAGCGAGCCTTCGCGTGGACTTGTACTGTTTTGACGGTTTCGAGCGCGTCTCGACGCTGGAGCATGCGGGCGATTCGGCACTGCGGCTGCGGCGTCTGCGTCGAACGCTCTCGACCTTGCCGCGCGGCTTGCTGATGAAACGGTCAGGTGGAGAATTTCTCATGATGTATCAGCGGCAATGGCGGCGTTTTGCCGGCGCCATCTTGCGCGGTGAACCGATCGCCGCGACTCTGGAAGACGGGCGCGCTGCCGTGGCGGTGGCAATGGCGGCCGTCGAATCGGCCGCCATCGGCCGGCCCGTCGAAGTGGCAGGGTGCGGTTCCGAAACAAGGCGTGAGGGATTGACTCCCCGCCTCCGATGCACGAGCGTGGTCGCTGAGGATTCTCTCGCAGACGTGCCAACGGACCTGTCGACGAAAAACCGCGGCGCGATGTCCGTGCAATCCGATCGGCCGCTGATGTCGGTCGTGATCGTTACGCCCGATGACTTCCGGACGATTCGCAAGACCATGTCTCACTTGCAGGCCCAGACGGTGCGCGAACGACTGGAAATCGTCATCGTGGCGCCGTCCCGGGCGGGCCTGTGCATGGACGAACAGGCGATGCCGGGCTTTGCGCGCACGACGTTGGTCGAAGCGGGTCAAGTCACGTCGATCGGCCGTGCCAATGCGGCCGGCATTCGCCGGGCGACGGCGCCGATCGTCGTCCTGGCGGAAGATCACTGCTTTCCGGATCCCAATTGGGCGGAACGCTTGATCGCAGCGCACGACGGACCGTGGGTGGCGGTCGGCCCGGGAGTCCGAAACGCGAATCCCGGCACCTGTGTCAGCTGGGCCGATCTGTTCATCGGCTACGGTCCCTGGTTGATCCCGGCCGACGCGAAAGAGGCGGATTTTCTGCCGGGACACAACAGCAGCTACCGGCGCGACGTGCTGATCGATTACGGCGATCGGCTGGAAGGGATGATGGAAGCGGAAACGCTTTTGCACTGGGATCTGCGTGCCCGGGGGTATCGCTTGTTTCACGAGACCTCGGCGTGCGTAGCCCACACGAATTTTTCACTCTGGTCGTCGTGGCTGCCACTGCAATTCTCCAACGGCCGGCACTTCGCCGCGTGCCGCGCGCGTCCCATGTCACGTTTCCAGCGGTCGATCTATGCATGCGGTTCGCCGCTGATCCCGGCCGTTCGGCTCTCCCGGATGATCCGTTGCGTCCTGCAGCGCCGTTCCGGGCAACTCCTGGGCCGCCTGCTGACTTGCCTGCCAGCGGTCACCGTCGGGCTGATCCTGGACGCCTGTGGACAGATGATGGGTTATGCCTTGGGACCGGGCGACTCGCAGGACCGACTCGCTCGATATGAATTCCACCGCATTCGCCACATTACTTCACGGGACCGACAAACGTTATTCGCATGAAACGCTTCTCCATCATCATTCCGACCTACAACCGCCCCCATTCCCTCTCCAACTGTCTGCAAGCGCTGCGGCAGTTGGAATATCCCCGCGAGCGATTCGAGGTGATCCTCGTTGACGACGGGAGCACGACGCCATTGGATACGGTGATCGAATCCGACCCGCCGCGACTGGACCTGATTAAGCTGCGCACATCAAACGGCGGTCCGGCAGCCGCCCGCAACCGCGGCGCGGAACGCGCGAGCGGAGAGTTTTTCGCCTTTACCGACGATGATTGTCGTCCTGATGAGGGTTGGCTGTCGAACTTGGAAGACGCCTTTCGACGGAGGCCGAACCACATGCTCGGCGGCCGAACCGTCAATCAACTGGTCGACAATCCGTTCTCAACGGCCAGCCAGGTCATCGTGGATGCGGCGTATCGTTTCTACAACCGGGATCCCGATGATGCGCGCTTCGTGGCGTCGAACAATATGGCCGTCCCCGCCCGTCTGTTTCAGGACCTAGGTGGCTTCGACAGCAGCTTTCGCGTTGCCTCGGAAGACCGCGAGGTTTGCGACCGATGGCGTTTTGCGGGACACGGCATCTCGTATGCACCCCAAGCCGTCGTCTACCACGCGCATGCGTTGAACCTGTTCGGCTTCTGCAAACAGCACCTGAACTACGGTCGCGGGGCGAGGCGCTACCACGCGATGCGTGCCTGCCGCGGTTCCGGTCGGCTACGGGACGACATGCGATTTCACGCGCGGCTCTTCCAGCTCCTTCGCGGTCCATTATCCGACCTTCCGGTTCGGCAAGCTGTTTGCGTCGGTGCCTTGCTGATGCTGTGGCAGATGAGCAACGCAGCGGGGTTCTTGTTGGAATGCGTTCGAAGGACTCCGGCCAGCGGCAATAACGTTGGCTACACTTAGTTCCACCTCCTTGGTGGTCTTGACGATCGGGTCATCCGCGATTCCTGTCCGCTGATTCACGCACCGTCCAGGACGAAAAGCGACCAGCTGCCGCGCCGGTCCGATCGCGTTCTTCACGAGCAATCGAAAACACGTTTTCCTGATCTCGCCCGCCCCGCCTCTCATTAAGGGTGACGGCGCTGTTCATTCAGGCGACAGCTTTCGATTCGTCCGCCTTCAGCGTCGTGTCGCAGCGTGCCAGAAAATCGTGGATATCCTTGGCGGCCGCCTTGCCGGCGCCCATCGCCAGGATCACGGTAGCGCTACCGGTTACGATATCGCCGCCGGCCCAGACGCCGTGACGGAAGCTGACGACGGTCTTGACGCCGAACGGCTGCGTGGCCGCCGCACAGAACTTCATCATCACGGCCGGCCCGATCGCATAGACACAGGAGATGACCTTGTCGCCGTCATCGCGCAGCAGTTCCACCAGGGGCTCCGTGACCAGGCGAGCTGGCACCGACCACGGCCAGCACCATCGTAATCGTGCCCTGCCGGCGATCAAAGTCGGCGATATGGTCAAGGGGTGATGGTCAAGGGGATACGTTCACCGCTGGCATCGGCCATAACGACCAGGAATTGACCTGATAACGCCTTCTTGGCAATCCGCGGAGCCGCCACGACCCGTTCCACGATCTTGGGGCCCAGCAGATTCTTCTGCGAAATTTGACTCATAGAATTCTCGCTTGGCCGCCAGGGGAGCGGAGATGGTGTTTCGACGAAGGCTAGTCGTCGGCTCTCGAAAAGACTTACTTATCTGATTTCGTTGTCCGAAAACGGAGAATTACCACCTGCGGGAAAGAGAAGATCTGTCTGGACCAATATCGAACAGGCGCGGACGGAAACTTTCATGGAAACCATTCCGCATCCTTGCCTTGTATAATATCAAGGCCAAACGCATACTAACTCGCTACGGAAAGGAATACCATTATGCCACTGTTGGTTATCGGATCGGTCGCGTTGGACAGTGTACACACGCCTCACGACGCACGCGAGGACGTGTTGGGCGGCTCGGCCGTCTTTTTCTCGTATGCGGCGAGTTTTTTTACCTCCGTCCGCCTGTCTGGGGTGGTCGGCGAGGATTGGCCGCACGAGCATACCCGGTTTCTGCAGTCACGGCGGATCGACACCAGCGGCCTGCAAGTGGTTCCGGGGGGCAAGACATTTCGCTGGCGCGGCAAGTACTTGGCCAACATGAACGATCGTGAAACCCTTGAAGTCCACCTGAACGTACTGGGCGAAGTCGATCCCGTGCTGCCGGACGATTTTAGACGCTGTCCTTATGTGTTTTTGGCCAACGGGGCTCCGCAGACGCAAATCAAAGCTTTGGATCAAGTGGTCGGCCCGCGACTGGTCGTCGCCGACACGATGGACTTGTGGATCCGCGAAGCGCACGAGGATCTGATGCAGTTGTTTCGCCGCGTTGACGGTCTGGTGTTGAACGACAGTGAGGCCAAGCTGCTGACCGGGGACGAGAACTTGGTTCGGGCGGGACAGCGGATTCGGGAAATGGGGCCCAAGTTCGTGGTGATCAAGAAAGGCGAACATGGAGCCATGTTCTTTTCTCAGTATGAAACCTACGTTTTGCCTGCGTTTCCGACAGAGCAAGTCGTCGATCCCACCGGCGCCGGCGACAGCTTTGCCGGCGGCATGATGGGCTATTTGGCCGAACGCGGAGATTTCGAACCGCAATCCCTCAAGAAAGCGATGGCCTATGGCATCCTGGTGGCCAGCTTTACGGTCGAGGATTTCAGTCTGGAGAGGCTGAAGAACATCACCCGCGAGGATCTGGAATTCCGCTTGCAGCAGTACCAGCGGATGCTGAGTTTTGAAACGTGACGTCGCACTGGCGGGCTGTGAAAAGATGGGACGGGCTCCGAGCAGACACCGCGACAGCCTCTCTGGGCGTCGGCGTTCACTCTTTTTTGGCGAGCGAACTGATCGAGAAATGGCGGTTGCTGAAGTCCACATAGTCGGGGCTGAAGCGGTGCAGCCAATTGCCCATTGGGTGGCGCCCCAAATCAATGCAAACCGTTACACGAACTTCGTCGAAGCGGATTTCGGGAGTGGCCGGAGGGATACAGGTGACGTTCATGTCCCCGAAGTAATAAGGAGCCGCATGGCGTCCTTCCGCGTCGGGTTGGCCGACCTCCAAGACAATTTGCACGCCCGAGTCGGCGACGTCGAGGACCGATGCGCTCAGTGGCGGTGTGCGTGGGGTCACGGTCGCTACATCGATCCCGTGAGCACCTTCGAGAACCCCGTCCACCGCTCGCGCTACCTCTTCAATCCCTTCGCCCTTGCCCGCCTCGCGCGCGCCGACGATGGCCGCGTGAGTCACCGCTTGGCGGATGAGCAGCGTCACCGTGAATTGGGCCACCGCGAACAGGATGACGACGAGCAGCGGCAGGACCAGGATGAACTCCAGCGTCACCGATGCATTGCGTGTTTGTTGACGGGAGGACTTCGTCATATCAAAGATCCGCTGTTGTTTTCGCGGCCCATCTCTCTTTCGGCAAAAGGGCAGATACACGCTTGCAAGTCCGATGCCGCCGCGCCGGCGCCAAACCGTCCTGGCGCTCGGAGGACACCACGTACCTCCAACATAGTTCGTGACTTGTGTTTGCGCCCCAGGAAAACGTGGAAAACCGGTGGCGGCAGATGAATTGCTGACGTAAACTTGCCGCGAAGCAGTGGCGCACGAGTCGCGTCTTCATTTACGCTCGTAGACGGTCCTGGGATCGCAGTAATTATGGCGACAGACACCACAATCCGACGCCGTGCATCTCGATACGGCCAGCCGCGTGTCTTCTCGCGCGCCGGCAGCGTGATGGTGGAGTTTCTGCTGGTCATGCCGATTCTGTTGATCGTGCTGCTCACGGTCATCCAGTTTGGGATGCTTCTCGCCAATATGCAGCAACTGGCTTTGGCTTGCCGCGTGGGAGCCGAAGCGGCGTCCAAGACAGGAAATCTGCCGAATACGGGAACCGTGCCACCCAGCATCACCGATGCGATCAACCAGCAACTGAGCAGTTCCGGCATCCTGTATGGGGCGGTGATCTTGCAACACAATGTGAACGGCTCGACCCACACGTTGGCGACTCCCGATCCTCTGCCCGCGTCGTGCAGTCCGCCGCAGACGGCTTTACCTCCGACGCCTCCGCCCGCGACGAATTACGGGCGACCTTCCGTTCGCGTCACCGTTTGCGTGCCGATGACGGAACTGGCCCCGAACTGCCTGGCCATCTTCGGTTTCGACTTGTCGGGCCGCTACGCCAAATGCTCGACAACGTTTCGTTACGAGGGGTAACCATCCGGCATCATGGAAACCGGGAAGCATCGTTTCCGAAGAGAGACACCGATGGACGTTCTGAGACCACAGGGAAGCACACGAATCCACGCTGGCGAGCCGTTGGCGGCCCCAGCCCCAATCACATCGAACCTCCGAGCGGAAATCGTCAAGGCGAGGGGTTCGCCGGGGTGGACGCGGGCGATCATGCCCCGTCCGTCGCCAGGCTCCCGCCGCGGGGTAGCCACGCTCTGGCTGATTGTGGCCTTGCCCGTGCTCCTGCTGCTGGTCTGTTTTATCCTTGAGATCGGCAGTATCTGGCTGGGCCGTGTTCAATTGGAAAACGCTCTGGAATCCGCCGCGTTGGCGGCGGTCAAGGAGTGGGCGGATGGCGGAGGCGGGGACACGCAACAAGCTCGTGGGGTGGCTCTTGAGTTTGCTGCTGCCAATACCGTGACCGGTACGCCCGTGAGTCTGCGCGACAATTATGCTGCCGGCAACACGAACCAGAATGCTTCATGCACGGAGGAACTGGTCTTCGGTACCCTGACGAACGACGCGATCCCCTGGGTATTCAACGCCGGAATTCAACCCAATTGCGGTTCGGGGGAAGCGCTCGCCGTCCGCGTTCAAGCATCCGTACCGGTCAACAGCATTTGTGGCACGCTTTTGGGAGTTGCCTTGCCCTTGTTTCGCGTCTCGGCATCCGCCACGGCGCGAGACGACTGTACCGCCGCCGGAGCACACTTGATTCGTGTTCGCCCGGAAAACTTCCTCTGTCCGGGGCCGTAGTGTTCGCTCTGCGGCGACTGGGCATCGACGAGCGTCCGCCGCTGCGCACGCTCCCCACCGCATCACCTGCACCCCGTCTGTTTGTGATGCCAATCGCAGCCGTAATTGTCGACTTGTATGCTTCGATGTGCCCGTCGTCGGCGGCCGCCTTGGACTTGTCCAGCATCTCGCCTTTGCCGTGCGGTTTGCTATACTAAGAGCCTGTTTCTTCGCTTGAGATCAACCGCATTTTGCCAACGCCTCACAGGAAGCATGCGATGAGCCCTGAAGAAAAGTTGCAGCAGTTGCAGGTGGAACTTCCTCCCGCCCCGAAACCGGCCGGCGTCTACAAGCCGCTGCTGGTCGTCGGCAACATGGCCTATGTTTCGGGCCACGGACCGCTAAAGCCTGATGGCACGATGATGAAGGGCCGCGTAGGTCAGGACGTGGACCAACAAGGCGGGTACGATGCTGCGCGGCAAACCGGCTTGGCCGTGGTCGCCACGCTGCGAGCCGGTTTGGGCAGCCTGAATCGCGTCCGGCGGCTGGTCAAGACGCTGGGGATGGTCAACGCCGCGGCGGACTTCGAGAACCATCCGGCGGTGATCAACGGGTTCAGCGATCTGTTCGCCGAACTGTTCGGACCGGACGATGGCGTCGGAGCCCGCAGCGCCGTCGGCATGGGCTCACTGCCGATGAACATTACGGTCGAGGTCGAGGCCCAGTTCGAATTGAAACCGGAATAGGGCAGGTCAATTCGTTTGTCCTCGGACCACGGGACTGCCGGTTTGACCATCGGTCCGACGGGGCGGCGCGACGTCTCGGGAGGCCTGCAACATCACCGGTTCGCCGGCCCGTGCGGGTTGGGACTCCTGCGTCAGACGTTCCAGCAGCGTCGGAGAGGGGCGATCCAAGTAGAAAATTTGGCTCTGGCCGCGCGGATCGCGTTTCGAGCGGACGATGCAAATGACTTCGGTGTCTTCGTCCATGGCCGTCGGCGCCCCGAGCGCGGCGTGGGCCGCGGGCGCTACCAGGGGGACCGGCATTGTGTCCGGGATGGCTGCTGCGGCGAGCGATGCACCGCCGAACGGTCCGGACGGCATCTGGGGTGGCATTTGCGGCGGAGCGGGTCCGGCTGCGGCCTGGGCGAGGGCCGTTTGAGGCGAGTTCCGCTGATATACCCGCGATTGGCCGATCTTGTCCAAGTTCGTGTGCAGCAGCGACAAGGCCGCGTAGATGCCTTCGTCGTCTTGAGGATCCGCCAGATTGCAGACACCGATCAACTGCCCGTCTGCCGAGAACAAGCCGCCGCCGCTACGGCCGATCACGGGCTGGCCCGCCGACTCGATGTTCGGAGGGCCTTTGTACTTGTTCAAAGCCGTGATTCGACTGTCGCGAAGACTGGGCGGAGCCCCCTGATCGCAACCGACGCTGAACACCGGATCCCCGGGACGCGGCTGGTAGCCTCCCGGCGCGACCGGAGCCGGCGCGACGGGACAATTCGGCCGGATGGCCACCAGAGCGACGTCCTGATCCAGATCATACGTCAGCACCCCCACAACTTGTCCACGCACGGGATTCTGCGAACCCGGCGGAAACACATCGACCGACATCGGGCCCTGGCCTCGCGACTGGCGAAACAGGTGCCCGCAAGTCATCACGAGCGCCTCGCCTTCGTAAACGTCGATGATCGTGCCGGTGCCGAAGGATCGTCCGCCCGCATCTTCGATGCATAATCGCACCGTCGCCGCCATGGCTCGAGCTTTCGCGTCCTCGGCGACGCCCGCCTGCGGCGGGGCCGGCGCAGCCGCGTTTTCCCGAGCCGCGACCGGCTGGACCGTCGGTGCCGGCCCGCTGGCCGGCTTGGCGGCCGAGAACATCCCGACTAATTGGCTGTAGGACGTCGGCCCCACGGCGCGCGCGGCTTCGCGCCCGTCGACGACCAACACGTAGGTAGGCACGCTGTCGACGCGGAATTGCCGCGCCAGCGGAGATTCTTGATCGACGTTGACGGTCCGCACGGGATAGCCGTCGGCGGCCAGCCGTCGGATCGTCGGTTCCATCGATCGGCAGGGCTCGCACCAGGGAGCGTGAAAGTCGAGCAGGACCGGTTGGCCGGGGACAGATAGGGCAGCTAGCAGGGCCAGGGCGTGCAAAGCGATCATCGGCTCCCTCCTTGGATTCGATGAACCGTGGAACTTGGGTCAAAGGCCGCAACTGTCGCCCGAATTTGAAATTTTTACAAGGCCAAATCCGTGGCTTATGTAAAATCTGCCGAAACTCGGGCGATTTTAGGATCCGGACAGCGTGTTATGCAGCCGGCGTGCCAAGGCGTTATGGTTTGGCCATCGTAATCCGATTGACCGCGTTCAAGATGGCTTTGACGGCGGCCTCGACGGTGTCGGTCGAAACCCCGCGGCCGCGATACGTGGTCCCTTGATGCTCCACTTCGAGCGTGGCTTCCGCCTGGGCGTCACGGCCGATCGAGGTGCTGCGCGCTTCGAAGGCCCGGCAACTTAACTTGACGCCCGTGATTTTCTCGACGACGAAAAATGCCGCGTCGATGGGGCCGTCGCCGGTCGCCAGTTCCTCGGTGAACTCCTGCTCGCCGCGGCGCAACGTCAGCTTGGCACGCGGCGTGCGCCCCGTCCCACACGCAGCTTCGAATGCCGCCAACTGCCACTCGCCGCTCGCAATGCCCAGCAACTGCTGGTCGACCAGGGCCACGATGTCGCCGTCGTAGATTTCCTTCTTCTTGTCCGCCAATTCCTTGAACTCGTCGAACAACCGCTGAAGCTGTTCGCCGGTCAAGTGGAAGCCGAGCGCGCGGACGCGGTCGTTCAGCGCCGCTCGCCCGCTGTGCTTGCCCAACACCAAGTCGGTGCGAGCAAAACCCACGTCCTCGGGACGCATGATCTCGTACGTCGTCCGCTCCTTGAGCATCCCATCTTGATGGATGCCGGCTTCGTGGGCAAAGGCGTTGCGGCCCACGACGGCTTTGTTCCGCTGGACTTGCAGCCCCGTGATCGTCGAGACCAGACGGCTGGTGGGGACCAGACGCCGCGTATTGATCTTGGTGTCGCAGCCGAAGCGGTCGTGCCGCGTCTTCATCGCCATCACGATCTCCTCCAGCGAACAGTTGCCGGCCCGTTCGCCGATGCCGTTGATCGTGCATTCAATCTGGCCGGCGCCGTTTTCCACGGCAGCCAGGCTGTTGGCCACCGCCAGCCCCAGATCGTTGTGACAGTGGACGCTGATCACCGCCCGGTCAATATTGGGCACGCGGTTTTTCAACATGGCAATGCAGTTGCCCATTTCCGCCGGCGTGGTGTACCCCACGGTGTCCGGAATGTTGACGGTCGTGGCCCCGGCGGCAATCGCCGCTTCGACGACCTCGCACAAAAAGTCATGTTCGGTGCGAGCGGCGTCCTCCGGCGAAAACTCGACGTCGTCGCAGTATTGGACGGCGCGCTTCACGCCGGCCACAGCCCGCCGGATGATCTCCTCGCGGGTCATCCGCAGTTTGAACTCGCGATGAATCGCACTGGTGGCCAGGAACACGTGAATTCGCGGCCGTTCGGCTTGCTTGAGCGCCTCCCAAGCGCGGTCGATATCGGCCTCGCTGCAGCGAGCCAAGCCGCAGACCGTGGCCCCGCGAACCGTCTTGGCGATCTCGCCGACCGACGCGAAATCCCCCGGCGAAGCGATGGGAAATCCCGCCTCGATGACGTCCACGCCCAAATCCACCAGGGCCTGAGCGATCTCCATCTTTTCCGTCAAGTTCATGCTCGCGCCGGGCGATTGCTCGCCATCGCGCAATGTCGTGTCAAAGATCCGAATGTGTCGTGTCTCGGTCATGAGGGTTCCCCCAAAAAACAAAAAAGCCCCGAGTTATCAGCCCTCGGGGCGAAAAAGATCCAACGTTTCGGTACGCGATCTCCCCTACGGGCCTTCATCGGCCGGCAACAGCAACGGGCGTAGGGACAGGATCGGATTCATGTTCGGTTTCAGTTTCTTCTTGCTGGTGGCGGATTTGGGGTCGGGCGTTCAAAATTCAATTTTGGTCGAAAGAGCGTCCAACCATCGAGC
>Ga0351873_10095_pt1 | contig 26136 bp, 16 predicted proteins | sample TotcelFGM3001N11_FD_206764 | JGI IMG/M metagenome (GOLD analysis project Ga0351873, IMG submission 206764) | Enriched cells from coal bed in the Powder River Basin, Montana, United States - Total cells FGM rep2 HSBNCT.FGM.300.1.N11 ... | reverse complement strand
CTTTCTGGACCACCAGGATGGGAAGCCCGAGAAGCCCGCCAGCGCGCGGCGGATGCCGGCACATATCGAAGGCGAAATCCGCGTGGGACTCGGTTCCTGCTGCGTCGCCCAGGGCAGCGGCAAGGTGCGTGCGGCTTTGGATCGCGTCTTGGCCGAGAGCGGAGCGGCGGCCAGCGCCAAGCGCGTCGGCTGTGTCGGCATGTGCCACCAGACGCCGCTGGTCGAGATCGTTCCCTTGCAGGGACCGTCCAATTTGTACGCCCGCGTCCAGCCGGAGGACGTCGAGTCGATCGTGCTGCGGCACTTCAAGCCGCGTGGTGTGTGGAAGCGGATGGGGTACTCGACGCGCCGTTGGCTGGACCGACTGCTGACCGATGCGGACGAAGTCGAGCCGGCGGTCCAGCACGCGATCAACCCGCGCGAAGGAGCCGTGTGCGCGTTCCTGGGACCTCAGAAACATCTATCCACCGAGTCCTGCGGTCAGGTCGACCCGACGAACCTGGACGAGTACTTAAAATACGACGGCTTCGCGGCTCTGCGTCGCTGCTTGGACCAGAACCAGCCGCAGGCGATCGTGGACGAGATCCAGAAGAGCGGCCTTCGCGGGCGCGGCGGGGCCGGTTTTCCGACAGGCATCAAGTGGCAGAAGGTTCGCGCCGCGGCGGGGAACATCAAGTACCTGGTCTGCAACGGCGACGAGGGCGATCCGGGCGCCTTCATGGACCGCATGATCCTGGAGTCTTTTCCGTATCGGATTATCGAAGGGTTGGCGATTGGAGCGTTGGCGATCGGAGCGCGGGAAGGCTTTTTGTACATCCGCGCCGAGTATCCGCTGGCGGTGCGTCGCATCCGGGAAGCGCTGGCGATCTGTCGCGAGCGAGGATTTCTGGGAACGAACGTTCTGGGCAGCTCGTTTTCGCTGGAACTGAGCGTCCGCGAGGGTGCGGGAGCGTTTGTGTGCGGCGAGGAGACCGCCTTGCTGGCCTCGATGGAAGGCCGCCGCGGGATGCCCCACCTGCGTCCGCCCTATCCGGCCGAGTGCGGATTATGGGAAAAGCCGACGCTGATCAACAACGTCGAGACGTACGCCTTGATCCCGTGGATCATCCGCCACGGCGCAGAAGCGTTTGCGGCCTATGGCACGGAAAAGAGCAAAGGCACCAAGGTCTTTGCCTTGGCCGGCAAGATTGCCCGCGGCGGCTTGATCGAAGTGCCCATGGGCGTCACGATCCGCCAGGTCGTGGAAGAAATCGGCGGCGGCGTGGCGGGCGGGCGGCGTTTCAAAGCGGTGCAAATCGGCGGCCCGTCGGGCGGGTGCGTACCGGCCGAAGAGAGCGATACGCCCATCGACTTTGAAGCCTTGGCCCAAGTCGGCGCGATCATGGGCAGCGGCGGATTGGTCGTTTTGGACGACGGCGACTGTATGGTCGACATCGCCCGCTATTTCCTCCGCTTCACGCAAGACCAGTCCTGCGGCAAATGTACGTTCTGCCGCGTGGGCACGCGGCGCATGCTGGATATCCTGGACCGCATCTGCGCCGGGCGAGGCCAGCAAGGCGATTTAGAGTTGCTGGAGCAGCTGTCCCGGGACGTCTCGGCCGGCAGCTTGTGCGGCTTGGGCAAAACGGCCCCGAATCCGGTGTTGTCCACGTTGCATTATTTTCGCGACGAGTACGAAGCACATTTACAGGGTCGATGCCCGGCCGGCAAATGCAAGGACTTGATCGCGTACAAGATCAACGAGCGCTGTATCGGCTGTACGCTGTGCGCCCAACATTGCCCGGTGGATGCGATTCCGATGACGCCCTACGTCCGGCACACGATCGATCTGAATTTGTGTACCCGCTGCGACACGTGCCGTCAGGTGTGTCCGGAGCATGCGGTGTTTGTCGAATAAGGGGAGCAGCAGGTTTTTCGGCTCCCACAACTGTCCCACGGATCCAAGCGATGCCCACGATTACGATCGACGATCGACCGGTTGAAGTGCCGCCCGGCGCCACGGTGCTGGACGCGGCGCGGAGACTGGGGATCGACATTCCGACGCTGTGCCACTTGGAGGGCTACCAACCCTCGACGTCCTGCCAGGTGTGCGTGGTCAAGCTGTTGGACAACGGGCGCGTCGTGCCGTCGTGCGGGACGCCGGTGACCGACGGGATGCGCGTGGCCAGCGAGACAGCAGAGGTGCATCGGCTGCGGCGGACCGCGCTGGAGTTGCTGCTCAGCGACCACGTGGGCGATTGTGTGGCACCGTGTGTCTTTGCGTGTCCCGCCCACATGGACGTGCCGCAGATGCTGCGCGAGATCGGGGACGAGGATCTGCGTCACGCGATTGCCACGATCAAGGAGGACATCGCGTTGCCGGCGATCTTGGGCCGCGTGTGTCCCAAGCCGTGCGAGAAAGGCTGCCGTCGGCAAGGGGCCGGGGGGACGGTCGAAGTCTGCGACTTGAAACGCTTTGTGGCCGACCGGGATTTGGCGTCCCGCGAGCCCTACGTTCCTTCTTGCCCGCCGGACTCCGGGCGTCGCGTGGCGGTAATCGGGGCTGGGCCAACCGGTTTGGCGGCCGCGTTTCACCTGCGCCGCGCGGGCCATGCGGTGACGGTCTTCGAGGCTCAGGAGCAACCGGGCGGGAGATTGCGGCACGAGTTCTCCGAGGACGCGTTGCCGCGCAAGACGCTGGAGGCCGAGGTCGGCGTGATCTTCCGCTTGGGCATCGAGCTGCGCGCCGGCACGCACGTCGGCCGGCACGAACGGTTCGACGCCTTGACGGCCCAGTTCGACGCGGTGCTGGTCGCTTGCGGGGCAGTGGACAAAGCCGAAGTGCAGCATTGGGGTTTGGCTGTCAGCGGGCGCGGCATCGAAGTGCGTGCGGGCACCTACGAGACGAATGTGAAGGGAGTTTTTGCCGCGGGAAACGCAGTGCGCGGCAAAGCCTTGGTGGTCCGCAGTGTGGCGGACGGCAAAGAGGCGGCGGGGGCGATCTCACAGTACCTGGCCGGCAAGCCGATCGCGCCGGTCCAACGCCCGTTTTCGTCGCGAATGGGCAAGATTCAAGCCGGCGAGATGCCCGAATTGTTGGCCGGCGCCGCCGATCTGCCACGGCGGGACGGCGCCAGTTACGCTGCGGACGCGATTTCGGCGCACGAGGCGGCCGGCCAGGCACATCGCTGCTTGGCGTGCGGCTGTGTGGCGCATGGAAATTGCCGCTTGGAACGTTATGCCGCCCAGTACGGCGCGGACCCGAGCCGATACCAGGACGGCCGGCGGGCGTTCGTTTTGGTCAATCGAGGCGGCTCGGTGCAGTACGAACCGGGCAAGTGCATCAATTGTGAACTATGCATCCGGATTGCCGCCGAATCGTCCGAGGCGCTGGGACTGACGTTCGTCGGCCGCGGCTTCGACGTCCGTGTCGGCGTGCCGTTTCAGGGTACAATGGACCAGGCGCTCGGGCCGCTGGCCGCGAAGTGTATCGCGGCTTGCCCGACGGGCGCCTTGTACCTGTCGCCGGTGCGGGAACTGGTGCCGCTGCAAAATCTGACGGTTCCGCAACGTTAGGGATGGCGAAATCGGGAATGCTGAGATCAGGGATGACAAAATAGGTTTGGGCAAAATCATGAATGACGAGGGAACGAGATACACCGTTTTGAGGTTCTGTTTCTTGGGAATCCGAATTCCTTGGAACGCGGTTCTGCGCCCCTGCCGGCGCATTTCGAAGTTCGCCTTGATGTGCCTGCTCCTGGTCTCGCTAATTGGCCCGACGAGCTGGGCATGCCCGTTTTGTACGGTCACCTCGCAAACCATCAGCGAAGAGATGGAGTCGATGGACGCGGTCGTGATCGCCCGCTTGACGCGGTTGCCCGAAACCGCACCGGCTCATACGCTCAGCGAAGATGTCCCCAAGGGCGTGTTCGAGATCAGCGACGTGCTCAAGAGCACCGCCGGACCGAATAAAGGGGACGAAATCCGGACCATTATTTTTGGACAGGAACAGGTAGGCGACCAATTCCTGATCATGGCCGTTGGGCCTCCCGATTTCGACTGGTCGACCCCGATGAAGGTCTCCCCGCGGGCGGCCGCCTACCTGAGGCAACTTGTCGAACTGCCCGAAAAAGGACCGGAGCGGTTGGCGTTTTTCCAAAATTATCTTGAGGACACGGAGTCTTTGCTGGCGCGAGACGCCTACGATGAATTCGCTCGCTCGCCGTACAGTGACGTCAAAGGCTTGGGCGACAAAATGGACCATGCTCGTCTGGTAACCTGGATCAAAGATCCGGAGACGGCACTGAACCGGAAGCGGCTGTACTTGGTCATGCTCAGTGCTTGCGGCGGCGCGGACGATCTGCCGATGCTCGAACAGCTGCTGCGGACGGAGGATCGCAAAGTCCGGGCCGGACTGGATGCCACGCTCGGATGCTACCTGATGTTGGCCGGCACCGACGGCATGCCGCTGGTCGAAGACCTGTTTCTCAAGAACTCCGACGCGGAGTACGCCGACACGTATGCGGCGATCATGGCGTTGCGGTTCCTGGGGACGGAAACGGATGCGGTCTCCCGCGAGCGGCTGTTACAAGGGCTGCATTGCTTGCTGGACCGGCCGGAATTGGCCGACTTGATCATTCCGGACCTGGTTCGCTGGGAAGATTGGTCGCAGATCGATCGTTTGGTCAAGTTGTTCAAAGAGGCGGATAAGAAATCGAACTGGGTCCGGGTGCCGATCGTTAATTTCCTGCGTGCCTGCCCCCAACCGGAGGCGAAGCAGCATTTGCAGGAATTGGCGAAGATCGATCCGGAGGCGGTCAAACGAGCCGAGACGTTTTTCCCCTTTGGTGGCGGGGACGGATCGCCGGCCGCCGAGATAGCCGCCGCGGAGGACTCTGCCCAGCCGGCCACGGATTCGGGCGCAGCCGCGCCATCCCCGGAGCTTGAAGCTCCGTCGGAACAGGCATCCCCGACCGCTGCGCGGCCGGACAACGCGTCCGGCTCGGCAGGTAACCTGCCAGTCCTCCACCGAACCGCTCCGAAGCATCTGAACTCTCTGACCTATCTCGTCGTATTTTGGGTAGCGGGCGGCGTGTTCTTTGTCGCTCAATGGGCGATCTTGGCCGGTGTGGGGCGGGGGCGCTAATCCAGAGGAGAACGATACGAGGCTCGAGGCCGGTGCCTGGGAGCCATGTGGGACGAGGAGGTTGGTTGGTCATGAGTACTGCCGAAGCAATGGAAGATATCGCCGAATACGAAGACGATAGTCAAATCTATCGCGCGCTCAGCAAATCGGCGGTGCTGTGCCTGATCCTGGGCTGGTTATCTCTGTCCGCTCTGATGTCGCCGGTCCTGTTGGTGCTGCCCGCGGTCGGCATCCTGGTCGGTTTGCTGGCGCTGCGGCAACTGCGGCGTTATCCGGCGGAATTGTCAGGGCGGCCGGCGGCCATGGTCGGGTTGGTGCTGAGCGTTTTGGTGTTGGTTGGCGGTGGCGGAATGCACGCCGTGGTGTATGCAACCGAGGTGCCCGAAGGGTTTCAACGGATCTCGTTTGCCGACCTGCAACCGGATTCCGCCGCGCCCCAACTGCCTGTCTCCCCTAAGGCGCTGGAGTTGAACGGCGAGAAAGTGTTCATCAAAGGCTATCTCTATCCCGACGGCCAGCAGGATCAGATCAAGCGGTTCGTCCTCATTCCGGATTTGGGCACGTGTTGTTTCGGCGGCCAGCCGAAACTGACGGACATGGTCGAAGTCACGCTGCGCGACCCGTTGAGAACCGTCTTTGGAATGCGCAAACGCCGCTTGGCGGGGACGCTGACCGTCGATACCCGCTTGAAACCCGTCAGCGGCCTGGGCGGCGTCTACTATCGCTTGGACGCCGAGTATCTGCGGTAATAAGCTCGGTGCCACATCTGGTGAATCCGAGGGGGAGACTCGCGAGGTCGTTTACTTCCGAATCCAAGGCTCCCAGGATTCTAGTCTTTCTGCGGCAGATGATTGACGAGAGCCAGCAGACCGGCAGGCAATCCGTCAGACGGTCCCAGGCATCGCCCGGCCATCATCGGGCGGAAAACCTGGCAATAGGAATTGATTCTAGAAAAAAACGCGAAACGGCGGGTGGAAATTTTTGGCGAACTCCCCACAATAACGGCGATGCGTTGCGCATCGTACGTTAGCGGTAGAGTTTTCCATGTTTTTCCACAAGGAGTCCGCGTGATGAAGCTGTTTTCGATGCTGTTGGTGGCGGTATTTGCCATGAGTCTGGCCAATTCGGCTTGGGCTGCCGAGAAGAAGAAGGAGGGCGAGGCGAAGAAAGAGGAGAAGAAGGTCTCTGTCGAGGATCAGTTCAAAAAGCTCGACAAGAACGGCGACGGCAAGGTGGACATCGACGAATTCATGGGCCGCGCGACCGCCGAGGAAACGAAGAAGCGGCGCGAAAAGCAATTCGCCGAGATGGACAAGGATAGCGACAAGGCGGTCACCCTCGAAGAAATGAAAGCGTGGCAGAAGGCCCGAGAGGCAAAAGTCGAAAAAGCTCCGAAGAAGGAGCCGAAAAAGGCCAAGCAGTAGTCTTCCGTTCGCGGTTATCCAGAGGCATAGTTTCCGTTACAGGATGCGCGCGGGCAGTGCGCGCATCCTGATCCTGGGCCTGAACGCCAATCATCGCCGCGTGACGGGGCCGGCAAAGCACGTCGCCTTGGCAGAAATGCGCAACTTTAGCGCGAAAAATCTCGCCTACTGTTCCGCCTCGCTTTCCCACAGCCACAGTTCGCTGACCACGGCGTTGGGTTGAGCTTCGTTGCGGAACGTGATCCGCAGCGTGCCGTCTCGGTACACTTCGGCCGGGACGGACAGCGTTTTTTCTTCCGGCGGCTGCTTGTTCGCGCCCGAGGGCAGCTTGGTCTTGGCCAACACGGAGATCTCGTGTTCGCCTTTGCTCGTGGCTAAGCTCACCGACTGGGCTCGCGTGGCGTGGTCGAAATCCCACCACGTGAAACCGATTTGGTAAGCCTTCTTCGGATTCAATCCAGCGGCTTCGAAGATCACGCGGCCGCCATCGTAAAACACGCTGCCGAAATGGACGTCGGCCTGTTGTTCCGATCCGGTCCAGTAGTACGTCGTGCCACCGACCAATCGCAACAGGGGACCGTCGTTGGCGCCGTCGGCCCGGTCGGGGCCGCAATCGAGGTAACAGGCCAAGCGGTAGCCTCGCGGCGCGCGTTTGGCCAGGGCCGCCTTGATGGCATCGCTGCGCGCCCGGTCCTGTTGCAGCGCCTTTTGCGCGGCGTCGGGCGGCGGCGCGTTCATGGCTTCCTCGTCCAGGGCCGCAGCGTTCGCGGCGACCTGCTCGTCCTTGCTGGTGTCGATGACGGCGCGCATGGCGGCCCGCACGCCGGGCGGATCGATTCGGACCAAGGCGCGCGCGAGCTTGAGCACCGCCACTTCGGCTTCGGTCTGCACCGCGGCGTCGCCGAGGAACTCGGCGGCGACCTGCAGCGCGCCGGGATCGGCGGCCTCGGCCAGCGTCGCCAGCAGCAGGCGTTTGGCTTGCGGATCGGTAGCGACGGGACGGATGTCTTCCAGCATCTTCAAGCGGGCCGCGGTGTCTTTGATTTCTCCGGCCAGCCGCAAGTAGCCGCGCATCGCCAGGACTCGATGCGTGATCTCGTCGGCGGTTTGGGCCAATTTCAACAGGTCGGGAGCCGCAGCGACGTCCGCCCAGCCGGCTAGAGTGCGGACAGCGGCGTCCCGCACCGCGCTGTCGGCAGGGTCCAATTGGTCGCGCACGCCGGCGAGGGCCTCCGCACCGCCGATCCCGCCCAGGACGCGAATCAACGATGGCTTGGCCTGGTTCGGTGCTGTGCCCAAGGCGGCCAGCACCGGAGCGATCCGTAGTGGCACGGCCGGCAGCCGGCTGCCGGTTTCGAGCACGGCCCGCTCCGCGGCCTGGGCATCGCCGGGCGTAGGCGCGGCGACCAGCAGGTCCACGAGGCGGCCGTAACTCTCGCCGCCTGCCACGGCGGCCAACGCGTCGAAAGCGGCCCGGCGCACCGTCTCGTCCGGCTCGGCGGCCGCGCGCAGCAACAGCGGTGTGGCCGAGGTCGCGCGGCGCGAGGCCAGGACGCGAAACACAGCGGTCCGCGTCGCCGCGTCCTGGTCATCGGCCATCTTCAGCAACTCCGGCTCGATGTCCGCTCCGACGATTTTCGTCAACGCCGATTGGGCCGCCCGCGAGACGGTCCCGCCGCCGGACGCCGAGAATTCGACCAGACGCCGCAGGTGCGCGGCGTCGCCCAGACAGGCCAGGGCCGTCACGGCGGCCGTACGGACGGAATCGTGCTCGCTGTCCATCCGTTCCGCCACCGCGTTGGCCGCCGCGCGATCGCCGCGCCGAGCCAGCGCGTCCAGCAGCAGGACTTGACCTGCCAGTTCCAATTGCGGCAGGCGTTCGACCAGGGCCTTTGTCATCGCGCTGCCCGGCAGGCGGCCAGCCAATTGCATGGCGGTCGCTCGCAGCAAGGCGTCTTCTTCGGCCAGCGTCCTCAGAACCAGCGGGACGGCCTTTTCCGGGGCGACGTTTGCCAATCCGACCAGTGCTCCGACGCGCCGCGCGGGCGGCGAATCGGACGCCAGAATCGCTTCGTAGATCTTTTCGGCGGTTGCCGCGTCGCCTTCGGCGGCTCGCCGTTCAGCGCATTGCAGCCGAGCATTGTGCAAGCGAGTCTCAGCTTGCGGAGCGACTGTCGCGGCCAGCAGCCCGGCCGCAGCGTCGGCGGTTGCGATTTTGCCCAGAGCTTCGGCGGCGGCCGCGGCGACACCCGAGTCGGCGTGCGTGAGCAACGTCGTCAGCGGGGCGACCGCCGGTCCGTCGCGGCGCAGCCCCAGCGAGTTGACGGCGCCGATCAAGGCAGATCGGTCCAGCCGGGACAGCGCTCCGCGCAGCGCGGCGGACGCGGCTTCGCCCGGAATCGCATCCAGCGTCCAGCGGGCGATCTCCGCCGTGTGGGGATCGTCCAACATCTTGACCAACAGCGGAACCTGCGCTTCGGTGCCGAAGACGGCCAGCTGCTGGCAGACGAACACCTTGGCGGCGTGCGCGACATCCGGCGCAGCGAGGACCGTGGCCAGACGTGCGGCGACATCAGCCCGGGCCGCCGCGCCGGTGGCCTGACGGACCGCCTGCAGTTCGATCGCGCGAAGCGGCCTGTCATCTTGGCCATAGTCGTACGTTTTCAGTTGCTGCAAAGCCTGGTCGAACGTCATCTCGGGCGGCGATTCGGCGGCGCGGGCGGCGCCGGCGAAGGCAGCCAACAGGCAGAGCGGGGTGACGAAGGGCCGCTGTGGTCGGGATCTCATGGTTAGTTGCTCCTGGGTTACCTGTCCAGCGCCATTGCGCTCGCACCTGCTATTTTGTCGCCTTTCGCTCCGCGAAAGTCGCGTTCTTTCGCGGAGCGAAAGGCGACACTAGTTTCTGCGCCGGTCCTGACGTAAGAATCTTCACGACATAGCGCTGTGCAATTACAGCACCCATGGGCTGCGCATCGGCCGGCGCAGCATGGCGTTAGCCGCTTCGTCGTTTACGAATTGTTCCGTTTTCCAGTCCCACGTCATCCGGCGGCCCGTGCGGGTCGCGATGTCGGCGACGATGGTCAGCACGGTCGCGGCGAACCCGGCATCGACATCGGATACGGGATCGCGGCGGGTGCGGATGCATTCCATCCAGTTGCCGGGATGGTTGTTCGATTCGTACAAATGTCGATCGCCGGGGCGCAACGTCAGCTTCAACAGCGATGCGGGCTCGGCCTGGATTCCGCCGCGGACGACGTGGACCCAGCCCTGGTCGCCTTCGAAACGGACACCGTGTGGTTGCCCGCCGTCATCCGTAAAGATCATGCGGACGCCGTTGTCGGCCGCCGCTTCGACGCGCCACGAGATCGACGTGTTGGCCAAGCCGGCAGGGGGAAACACGGCGGTCCCGTGGATGTCGATCTTGTTCCGGCAGAATTCGGGCGCGCCCCACAGGGCGCTGTCGATGTGGTGCACGCCCCACGAGCCGATCCAGCCGATGCAATAGTCGTAGACGAAGTACCAGTTGTAACTGCACTGGATCTCGTTGTACGGCTTGGCGGGGGCCGGGCCGAGCCACATCTCGTAATCGAGATTGGCCGGCACCGGAGCGGGTTGGGCCACCGGCAGCGCGCGGCCGCCGGGTACGGCGACTTTGACCGTGTGCAGTTGACCGAGGTAGCCGTTGAGCGCCAGCTCGGCGGCGAAGCGGAAGTTGCGGTCCGACCGCTGCTGCGTCCCCAGCTGGAACACGCGGCCGTGCCGCCGCACCGTCTCGCGCACGACCTGACTCTCGTACGCCGTCAGCGTCATCGCCTTTTCACAGAATACGTCCTTGCCGTTTCGCATCGCCCAGACCGAATGCAAGGCGTGCCAGAATTCGGGCGACGCGATGACCACCGCGTCGATGTCGTCGCGAGTGACCAGATCGCGAAAGTCGGCGTAGGCATCGCAGCCTTGGTACGTGCCGCGGCCGAGCTGATCGGCATAGCGATCTTCGACCCGCTGTTTGGCCGCCGTCCGTTTCAACTCGAACGGGTCGCAGACCGCCATGACCTGTGCGGCCGGGTTGCCCGCGAAGCCGCCCAGGTGCCCGCTTCCTTGACCGCCCAGGCCGATGTGTCCGGTGCGCAGCCGATCGCTGGGCGGGGTTCGTCCGGCGGCGCCCAAGACGGTGGCGGGCACGAAGTACGGGACGGCAACTGCCGCCGCACCGGCTAGGAATTTGCGGCGCAAGGCGAAGCGTGATGCGGTGTCGGACGGCGAGCCGCGACGGGAAACTGGATTGAGCATGTTGGCGTTCCTGATACGCAGGGGCGGGGCAGGACAGTTCAGGGAGATTGCTTCTTGGCTGGGCGCCGCAGAACCTTGTCATAGCGTGGCGAGAAGCAGGACGCTTGGCAACCATGGGTCGAAAAAATGTGGGTCGAAAAAATGTCGCGGGCGTTTCGTCCCTCGAACGTTCGGCGCACCGCGCGGCCCGTTGGCTTGACACGGCGATGCGAGGCCTCACAATACGACCTGCCCGGCGTCGGAATTGCCTTCGGCAACAACACCTTACCGCAAAGGAAATTTCATGCAAACGCCACCCGGTGGCCACGGCGGGACGAATCCCGGCGCACTCGAACGCGTTACGTTTTACCATTGGATCGTGTTCATCCTCGCCTCCCTGGGTTGGACGTTCGATTGCATGGACCAGCGGATCTTTGCGCTGGCTCGAGAACCGGCGATTGCAGAATTGCTGCCGGCGGATATCGCCCCCGAGGCCGAAACGGCGGACGAGCAAAAAAGCCGCCAAGAGATCCGCTTCGCCCTGGTTCGGTCATGGGGCGGTTGGGCGACCGGCATCCTGATGATCGGTTGGGCGACCGGCGGCATCATCTTCGGCATGATGAGCGATCGGTGGGGACGGGTCAAAACGATGGTCGTGACCTTGGTGGTCTATGCAGGCTTCACGGGCTTGTCCGGCATCTCGCGCACGCCGATGGAGTTTCTGATCTATCGATTTCTCGTGGGCCTGGGGGTCGGAGGTATGTTCGCCTCGGCCACGACGCTGTTGGCCGAGAGCGTCCCGGGCCGTTTCCGAGCCATCGCCCTGGGATCGTTACAGGCCCTGTCGGCCGGCGGGAATATCATCGGGTCGCTGTTGAGCATGTACATCCAGCCGGGCCAGAGCGAGTTCCTGTTCGGCTTGTCCGGGTGGCGGATTCTGTTCTTCGTCGGCTTTTTGCCGGTCATCCTTGGCATCCCCATGCTGTTGCTGCTCCGCGAGCCGGGTCGCTGGAAGGAAGCCAAGCGGAAGGCGCGCGAGGCCGGAGGCCACTCGTCCCGGCACGTCGGTTCGATCCCCGACTTGTTTCGGCATCCCGTCTGGCGGCGAAACACCTTGGTCGGCGTGTGTTTGGGACTGGCGGGAATGGCCGGCCTGTGGGGCATCGGCTTCTTTTCGCCGGAACTGATCACCAATGCGTTGCGGGCTCAAGGCGAGCCGCAAAGCGTAATCGACGTGGTCCGCGGCCGGGCTACCGCGCTGCAGGACGTCGGCTCGTTCCTGGGGATGGTCGTGTTTACGATCGTCGCAACCGCCGTGGGCCGCCGGCCGGCCTTCTTTTTCGCGTTCCTCATGTGCCTGGTGACCACGATCTTTGTGTTCAACCGGCTGCAAACCAGCACCGACGCTTACTGGATGCTGCCCCTGATGGGGTTTGCCCAGCTGTCCGTGTTCGGCGGCTACTCGATCTACTTCCCGGAGATCTTCCCCACGCGGCTCCGCGGGACGGGGGTGGGTTTCTGTTATAACACGGTCCGTTATCTGGCGGCGGCGTTTCCTCCGATGCTGATGTACCTGAACGCCATGCTGGTGACGCAAGGCGTCGAGGAACCGTTCCGCAAAGCGGCCACATACCTGTCGGTCGTGTTCGCCTTGGGGCTGGTGGCCTTGATCTGGGCACCCGAAACCAAAGGCCAGCCGCTGCCGGAGGACTGACCCTCAGCTACCCAGGTCGAACGGAAACTTATTCTCGCCGTCTTGTTTCACTTCGGCCGTCAGACCGGAGGTGTTAGGATCGGCGAACTTCTCCGGGAGCACGGACTTGGGCGGCGGGGGTGGCGGCACGGTGGGGTCCAGGTTCTCGGCTACGGCGGTTGCGTCCATCTTGGCAACCGTCACCCGGTAGTTGCCCGGGATCGCTCCGTCACCGGCGTCAAACGTTGTCAATTTAAATTGACCGGATTCGTCTGTCCTGGCGACCGCACCTCGTGCCGACGCAGGCGAATCAGCAACAAACGTCACCGTCGCACCGGCGACGGGTTTGCCCTGATAGGTAACGGTACCGCTTGCGGGAACGGTCTCCGGGCGGTTGGTCGGTCTGCTTGCGCCGCCACAACCCGGCAGAATCCAAAGGGACACCAAACACACAACACTCAAAGCAACACAGGAAACCGCGGACTTCATCGAGGCTCCTCGGAAAATGGCGTGTCGTCGGGGATGCGTTGCGACACAAGACTTTAAGATAACGGTCAAACGAGAAGTTTGTAACCAGCGCACTATGACGCGCCGCGATCTGTCTGTCAAGGCCTTGCCGGATTCCTCTGCCGGATTCGCCTGCGGAGAAGCCCCTCGGTGTTCAGTGTAGAGTTCTCCCAAGTCTAATGGAGCGAACGCTAGAGTAGGCAGTCGAACTGTCGAAATGCATCTTCTCTCTTCTGTTCCGTTCTGACTTGCTGCTTGACAGGAACACGTCTTCACGAGAGAATTCTGGTTGGTGGTGTAGATTTGTGAACCGACCGGCCCGCCTCGTAAGGTACCTCTTCTGTGACTCCGACGGGTTTCGCATTCTCTACATTCCTCTCCCCTTTTTTACTTTCCTTGAGGAGCCCGGCTAATGGTATGCTTTGTTCGCAAGTCTCGTGGTTTTACCCTTGTAGAATTGTTGGTCGTCATCGCGATCATCGGTATTCTGGTCGCGTTGTTGCTGCCGGCCATCCAGGCAGCCCGCGAAGCGGCACGGCGGTCCCAATGCACCAATAATCTCAAACAGCTGGCGCTGGCGGTCACCAACTATGCGGACACCTTTAAGGCGTTTCCGCAAAAGAAAGCTGGGCCACAGGTTGGAGGTTGTGTCCTGAGCAACGGCAACTTTGGGTCAGGCTGGATGCGATTGTTGCCGTATTACGAGCAGCAGGCGATCTACGATGTCTGGGCATCGCCGCAAAGCTTCGGGGGCAACAACTACAGCGCTTTCGGCCCTTGCATGTGGGACGCAACGGCGGGTGTCTACCAGCCATATCTCGAGCAGGTGGTCACGCTGCTTTGCCCCAGCGACGGCGCAGCGGCCAGGAAGGCCCCTACGGACCGAGGCCGAACGAACTACATGTTTTCGGTTGGCGATACGGTAGGCTATGACAATAACGACACCGGCACGAACGGCGCCCGGGTCCGTGGACCGTTCGGCAATGGCCAAAACGCGTTCAGGTTCGCCGATCTTATCGATGGCACCGCAAACACCGCGATGCTCTCGGAACGGCTCTTCGCCTCCGACTCGTGGGTCGTTCGGCGGGGGAACGTGCATACCTACGCCAATGTGGCCACCAGTCCGGGTACGTGCCTCACGCAGATCGATCCGGCCAATCCGAAGCGATATATATCATCCGCCGCCGTGACGAACTGGGGAGGCCGTTGGGACCACGGATCGACATCGCATCTGGCCTTCAATACCGTCTTAGCCCCCAACGGGCCTGTATGCGGCAGCACCAACAACGATGATTCATCGCACGGAGTCTGGACCGCGTCCAGCGAGCACCCCGGTGGCGTGATCGTCGCCATGTGCGATGCTTCGGTTCGTTTCGTTTCCGATTCGATCGATGCGGGCAATCCCCTGGCGGCGCCGGTCACATCCGGACCAAGTCCTTATGGCGTGTGGGGCGCACTAGGCAGCAGGGACGGCGGTGAGGCGTCCTCGCAGTACTGATGACCGCCACCACGTCGCATCACGTGGGGATTGTCTGATTCTTGACATCCCCAGATTCCCCGCGCGGTGGCTTCTTGGGAAGGGTGCCTGACAGCTACCCGCAATCTGGTGACGCAAGGCATCGAGGAACCGTTCCGCGAGGTGGCCACGTACCTGTCGGTCGTGTTCGCCTTGGGGCCGATGGCCTTGATCTGGGCATCCGAACCAAAGGCCAGCCGCTGCCGGAGAACTGATCTCCCGGTCTACCGCTGATCCATCGGCACGTAGTCCGTCACATCGTTGCCCGTGTAGACCTGCCGCGGCCGGATAATCCGCGCCGTCGGATCCTCGTGCTGTTCCTTCCAGTGCGCGATCCAGCCGGGCAGCCGGCCGATCCCGAAGCAGACGGTAAACGCGTTCGTGGGGATGCCGATCGCCCGGAGCAAAATACCGCTGTAGAAATCGACGTTGGGATACAGCTTGCGTTCGACGAAGTAGGGGTCCTTCAAGGCGAGTTCTTCGAGCTTGCGGGCGATGTCCAACAAGGGGTCTCGGATGTTCAGTTTGGCGAAGACACGGTCACAGCATTCGCGCAGAATCTTGGCCCGCGGGTCGTAGTTCTTATAGACCCGGTGGCCGAAGCCGAACAGCCGGAAGGGATTCGTCTTGTCCTTCGCCGCCTGGATGCAGTCCTCGGCCGACATCCCGCCCGCCAGGATCCCTTCGAGCATCTGGAGTACCTCGACGTTGGCCCCGCCGTGCAGCGGTCCCCACAGCGCACTGACGCCCGCCGCACAGGAAGCGAACAGATTGGCGCGGGCCGAGCCGACCGTGCGGACGGTCTGGGTGCTGCAGTTCTGTTCGTGGTCGGCGTGCAGAATGAAGATCAAGTTCAGCGCGTCTTCGACTTCCGGCGAGACGATGTACTGCCGGTGCGGCAAGGAGAACATCATGTGCAGAAAATTGGCACAATACCGCAGCTGGGGATCCGGATAAATGAACGGCCAGCCGCGCGAGCGACGATAGGAGAACGCCGCGATCGTGCGGACCTTGCTGATCAGTCGGGCGGCGGCCTCCGTCAAAGCCTCGACGTCCTCCAGAGCCAGAAACGATTGGTGGTAACAAGCCAAATTGCTCAACGTCGCCGACAGGATCGCCATCGGTGGAGCATCGACGGGAATGTGCTGCAATTGGTGCTTGAGACCTTCGTGCAGCAACTCGTTTTCGGTCAGTTGATTGCTGAAGATTCGCAGTTCTTCGCGGTTTGGTAAGCGGCCGAAGATCAGCAGCCAAGCCACTTCCACGAAATTGGGCTTGTCGGTGAACTGTTCGATCGGGATCCCCCGATAGCGCAAAATACCCTTGTCGCCATCGATATAGGTGACCGAACTCTGGCAGGCCGCCGTATTGCCTAGCCCCGGGTCGTAGGTGATCATGCCGAGCTGATCGCGGAGCTTGCTGATGTCGATCGCCACCTCGCCATCGGTCGACACCAGAGTGGGCAATTCGATCTTCTTCTCTCCAAATGTCAACACCGCTTTTTCCGACATGGACCGTCTCCTTCGTGCAAGGTTTTGGTAAAAGCCGCCCGCGGGAGAGGTGGTAACCGGGGTGGCCGACGTCCATCAGTGTAATCGGTGGATGCCCGATTGCTCAAGCGGCGGGTACCGATTTGGGAGCGCGATCGAAAAAACCGCCCCTACCCGGATTATCCGCGAGGCATTCGTAACCCGAAAAGCGCGGCTATGTGGCAAGGACTCGCTGACGCTTCGGGTTCCTATGGTACACTTACAAAATCGCCGCCTGGGAGGTGCCTTTTACGGGAGGTCAGGGGAACCATGAGCCGCTGGGAAAATGCAGAGGGATCGCCGATCCCCATGGGCGCGTCGTGGATTGCAACCGAGAACGCCTATAATTTTGCGCTCTACTCGAAGCACGCCGAGAAAGTCACCTTGGTGTTTTTTGGCGACGACCTGATCACGCCCGTTTATCGTTACGAGTTTGAGTATCTCCGGAACAAGACCGGCCCCATTTGGCACTGCCGGATCCCCGACGCGGCCTTGGCGGGCGCCAAACTGTATGCCTATCAAATCGATGGGCCGACGCCCGGCCCCGGCTTCGAGTGGCACACGTTCGATCCCGAGAAACTGCTCCTGGACCCGTATGCCCGGGACGTCCATTTTTCGCCTAGCTTCGACCGCGAGGCGGCCCGTCGTCCCGGATCGAATTGGGGCCGCGCCCCGCTGTCGGTACTGGACTCGCGAGAACCGCCGTTCGATTGGCAGGACGATGCACCGGTGCGGCATCAATCCGATCTGATCATTTACGAAATGCACGTGCATGGATTCACGAACCGGGAGAACTCGGGCGTGGCGCCCGAGCGGCGCGGCACCTTTGCGGGAATCATCGACAAAATTCCTTACTTACAGCAGTTGGGAGTGACCGCGATCGAACTGATGCCCGTATTTCAATTCGATCCGCAGGAAGACAACTACTGGGGTTACATGCCGCTCAGCTTCTTCGCGCCGCACGACGCCTACTGCGTAAATCCCGAAAGCCGCCATCAGCACCTGGAGTTCTGCGAAATGGTCCAGGCGCTGCATCGGGCGGAAATCGAGGTGATTCTGGATGTGGTTTACAACCACACGTGCGAAGGCGACGAACGCGGACCGACGTACAGCTTCAAAGGGATCGACAGCACGACCTACTACCTGATGACCGGGAACCGGACTTCGCCCTTCGCGAATTACTCCGGCACCGGCAACACGATGCATACCTCGAACCCGGCCGTGCGACAATTGATCCTGGACAGTTTGCGATACTGGACCCGGGAACTGCACGTCGATGGCTTTCGCTTCGATCTGGCCAGTATTTTCACGCGCAACTCGGACGGATCGATCAATACGCAGGATCCGGCCCTGTTCGGCCAGATCGCAGCGGATCCCGATTTGGCGGACGTGCGGCTGATCGCCGAACCGTGGGACGCGGCCGGCGCGTACCAATTAGGCCGCCAGTTTCCCGGTTTCCGCTGGATGCAATGGAATGGCGCTTATCGGGATACCCTGCAACGGTTCGTCAAGAGCGATCCCGGCATGGTCTGGGACCTGATGACCAGACTCTATGGCAGCAGCGACCTGTTTCCCGATGACCGCAAACACGCCTTGCGGCCCTTCCAGAGCATCAACTATATCACCTCGCATGACGGATTCTCGCTCTACGATCTGGTGTCGTACAGCCACAAGCAGAATTGGGCGAACGGGCATAACAACACGGACGGACACGATGAATTCAGCTGGAACTGCGGCTGGGAAGGCGACCGCGACGTGCCGCCGGCCGTCCAGAAGCTCCGGCGGCGGCAAGTGCGGAACTTTTTCACGTTGCTGATGTTGTCGGCGGGGGTGCCCATGTTTCGGATGGGCGACGAATTCCTGCAGACCCAGGGCGGCAACAACAATCCGTATAATCAAGACAACGAAACGTCGTGGGTCGACTGGAGCCGGTGGGACGAAAACACCGAGATATTTCGGTTCTTCCAGCAGATGATCGCGTTCCGCAAAGCGCATCCTTCCTTGGCCCGAGCGCATTTCTGGCGCGAAGACGTTCGCTGGTACGGAGTCGGCCGGTACCCGGATCTGTCGCGCGACTCGCGTTCGCTCGCGTTCTGCCTGCACGGCTCGTCGGTGGGCGACCGCGACATCTATGCGATGATCAATGCCTATTGGGAGCCGTTGGAATTCGGCATTCACGAAGGCGCCCCCGGCGACTGGCGGCGCGTGGTGGATACGTCGCTGTCCAGTCCTGACGACATCGTCCACGAAAACGAAGCTCCCCTTGTCCGCGCCCGCTCGTATCGCGTCTCGGGCCGCTCGGTGGCCGTGTTGGTGCGGAAGTAGGCACACGTCTACCGCTGTGTTCCCGCGTCGGCGCTCGGTTCCAGGAAGAACCCGGCATGGTACTTGATTGCCGTCGCGGGCGGCGGAACCGGTTGGCCGGTGATCTGTGCGATACTCCACGCACAGGCGTAACCGACGGCCGTTTGAATGCCCGCCGGTTCGCAGAAGATCTCTAGCGTCGGCAAGGCCGCCGCGGCCTTCATGCGGCCGAGCGTGACGGCCGAAAAACGGCGGACCCAATAGTGCTCCGGCAGCGGCAACTCGACGTCCTTGATCCGCTGCTGAAATGCCTGGACGAGTTCGGCTTGGGGCCGGCCTTCGTGCAAGAAACCCAACGCCCAAATCGCAGCCGAACGCGAGCGTGGAATCGCCGCGTTCTTTTCGATAAACGAACGCAGGAGGTCCTCCGCAGCTTGGTACTTCTGCTGTCCGAAGAATTCGAACAGGTGCGCCAGCTGATCGTCCAAGTTGGGTTGCCCGGACGGGCCTGACAGCAACGCGTCGCGTTGTTCGTATCGTTGCCTGGCGGTTTCCAGCGCGGGGGCCAGCGTCTGCTCGGCACCCAACCGCCGCAATCCCCAGGCTGCGGCGACGTACACTTCCGGACGCGGGTGCGACAGAAGCTCGAGCAGACGCTCTGACGCCGAAGCCACGTCCAACCCGGTGAGCAGGACGACACACTGTTCCAGCACGGTCCACCGCGGGTCGCTCAGCATTCGTTCGCCCTGGCGGACCACTTCGGAACGCCATTCCGCAGATTGGGCCAGCTGTTCCAAGAGCCTGCGGACCTCGTCCCGCAGGCTCGGATTGGGATCCGCCATCAAACCGGCCAGCAAGGTCACGTTCTCGGCCGACGGGCAAGCGAAAGATGCGAGTGCGACCAGTCGCCGCACGTTCACGTCTCCCTTGGCCAACGCCGTTTCGGCCAACGGCCCGATCCGCGACGGATCCAGCTCCAGCAACCGCTGCATCGCCTCGGCGACGACCGCCGGCTCCGCGTCGCCGGCCATTTCCACCAGCAGCGATTTCGCCTCCTGCGAATCGTGAGACCGCAACAGGCGAACCGCCACGAGCCGATCGGCAAGCGATGCCGGCGGATCCTGGGTCAGTAACCGGCGCGAGGCGGCTTCGAGTCCGCCGCGTCGAATCCGCCCCAGCGCGGTGGCGGCGGCCCATCGCAAGTCGGCAGGCCGGGACGCGGCGTCCGCAATCCGCAACAGGTCCTCGGCGGACGTGTCGTCCCGCAGGTCTCCCAGTCCGCGAATCGCCAACAGCGTTCGCTGGCGGTCCATGGACACGTCCGCCAAGCGGCGGCGCCAAACGCCGATCAGCGGCTGAAAGCCCCAGCGGCCCAATGCCGGTTCAACCAGCTGGGCCATGTCCAAGCCGTCGATCTGCGCGCGGTCGAACAGCGGTTGGGCGGCCTGCCGGGCATCGAGCGCCAACAAGGTTTGGGCGGCCGTCAGGCGGACGATCAAACGATCGTCCCGGACCAAGTTCTGCGTCAGCGGCGCAACGGCGGCCTCGATTCCCGTCATTCCCTGCGCGTGGGCCCAGGCCAGCGTGCGCTGCGCCTGCTGCCGTAGATCTCCCTCGGGCGATTCCAACGCCGCGAGCCACAGGGCCAGCAAACCCTCGCGAAAACGGTATTCGTCCGGCGGCAGTTCGAGCGGCGGGTCGCCGAACATGACGAAATCCAAACGCGTCTCCGACGGACCGCGGCCGGCTGCGGCCGACGCCAAGACAGCCAGACACAGCCCACCTGCCAGCATGCGAAACTGCCAACTTGCCAAGGTACTCATTGCGGCCGCGTCAATTGATGGGTTCGAAAAACGACGAGGGTCATAAACAACGTGGAGGCAAACGCCGCAAACCACCAGCTGCCCGGGATCAGCTGATATTCGGCAAATCCCGGCGCGCGGATCACGGCCAAGCCGGCGGCGAGGGGATTGATCGTCAGCGCCCCGACGACCGTGCCGTGGCCGAACGGCGCGTCGCGCAGCAGCCAGACCAGCATCGTACCGCCGCAGATGGCGGCCAACGCTCCATAGGATGCCGCGGTGGCCGTCGCCGTGCGGCTCAGCAGACTGCTGAACGCGAGACTCAAGGTGATGGAAAACACGGCCGTGAACGTCAGGCAAATCAGCACTTGGCGAATCTGCAGCCACATCGCCGGTTCGATGTAGACCATCACCACATAGCCCGGCAGCGTCGAGACCAGAATCAAGAGGATCGGCCAGACGACGCTGAATAACTTTCCCACCAAGATTCGGCCGGCCGACAAGGGCGTCATCTGCAGCAGTTGCCAGCCGCCGCTTTCCAACTCGGAACTGATCAAGCCGGCGGCCAGCGCGGGGGTCAGCAAGACGATCAACGCGCCTTGCAACAGCACCATCAGGCCGCCGATCGTCTCCGGCCCCCAATCCATCGACCCCAAGCTGGCGACGTAGGTCAGCCCCAAGGAGGCCATCGCGCTGGCCGCCGCCAGGCGGAGCATCCAGTGCATGCGTCCGAACCGGCGGCTGCGGAATTCCTTGACCATGACGGGATTCACCAGCGGGGCGATGGTCAGTTTGCGACGCTGCGGGTCCACCACAAACACCATCCGCCGCAGCGTGCGGATCAGCCAATGCCGCTCGTCGGTGATCAGGCCTGGCGAACGGGCGCGGTCGAACAAACGATGATTCAGCCGCCACAGGGTCAGCGCCGCAAACAGTCCGGTGGCGGCCAAGCCGTACGCCACGCTACGCATGATGATATCTTCAGAGGCCACCAGGCCCTTGGCGCCCACACCGCTGTGCCCCAATAGCTGCATCATCGCCGGAATCGGCGACAGGCACCGCCATTGCTCGGCCAGCACAGCTTTCCAACCGCCCGTGCCTTGCAGGAAATAATGGGGGCCCAGGGACACGACCGCCAACAGCAGCACGCCGCCGTACGCGTACCGCAGCGCCGCATCATGGGAATTGACGTACGTGCTGACCAACAGCGCCCACGCCGTGTACTGGACGGCAACCATTGTCAGAATGGCGTACAGGGGCAGTAGTTCTCCGCCCAGTGAGAGCCCGCCCATGGCATAGCAGGCGGCGGCCGCCGGAACGCTGGTCAACAACAACAGCAGTACGAATCCGAGGCTTCCGGCGAGCTTGCCGACATAAATCGACCATGGCCGCAACGGCGAGTTCAGCAGCAGGATCAAGGTCCCGCGCTGCTTCTCGCGCACGATCGACGTCGCGGGAAACGCAGGTGTCAACAGCAGCAGAGCGGCCAGCAGGCCGTAGCCGAACAGCCGAAAGACCTTCTGGGCGGGCGCGCCGGACAAGTCCACGCGCGCGTCGGACGGCCATCCCAGCAGCACCAGGGCGGAGAAGACGATCGCCGTGGCGATCAAGGCCGCGGCAGCGCGCCGACGGCGGAGCGTGCCGATGAACTCGCGTTGGACGATCGGATGGTTCCACATGATCGTTATGCCGCCTCCGCATCCTGCCGCGTCACGGTCAGGAAAGCATCTTCCAGATCCGACACGACCGCGCGGAACTGAGACACGCGGACGCCCGCCCGCACCAGATGGGCCAGGACTTCGCCCAGATCATCGTCGGCGCGATCGGTCTCGAAACGCACGATCGCTTCCGCCTGAGAAGGCGCCACCGCGGCCTCCGCGCCCAGCAATTCCAGCAACACGCCCGTGGCCGCTTCGCACTGGCTGCGCGACGGCAGCTGGACTTCGATCAGCCGCTTCTGCCGCACCTGCTTCATGATCTCGTCCAGCGTGCCGCTGGCCCGCAAGCGGCCTTGGGTGAGGATCGCCACGTGATCGCAAATCCGCGACAGCTCCGGCAGAATGTGGCTGGTCACAATCAGCGTCTTGCCCATCGCCGCCAGCCGCAGCAGCAATTCCCGGATATCGATCCGAGCCTGCGGATCCAGTCCGTTCGCCGGTTCGTCCAGGATCAGCACTTCGGGATCGTGCAGCAGCGTGCGGGCGATCCCGATCCGCTGCTGCATGCCGTGACTGAGCGTTTCGACAAACCGGTCGGCCATGTAGCTGGAACCGGTGGTTTCCAGTACTTCTTCGATCCGCCGCTTGCGCTGTTGCCAGGGCAGCTTGAACGCGGCTCCGAAGAAATCCAAGTACTCGCGGACACGCATGTTGTCGTAGGATCCGAAGCGGTCCGGCATGTAGCCCACCAGGTGCTTGATCTTGCGCGATTCGCGGACGCAGTCCACGCCGGCGATCCAAGCCTGGCCGGAGGTGGGCCGGGCCAGGCCGACCAGGATCTTGATCGTGGTCGTCTTGCCGGCGCCGTTGGGGCCGATGAAGCCCAGGATTTGGCCCCGGTCCAGCGTGATCGACAGCCGGTCGAGCGCCGTCAACTCGCCGTACTTCTTCGTCAACGCTTGCGTCACCACCACCGGTTCGCTCATGGCATACTCCCGACGGAACTTGTTCCCACAAAGGCCCCAGACATACAACGGCCCGCCACCGCCCGCCTCACGGGCACAGTCCGTCCCCCACGACGCCAGCGATCTCCATTTGCACCCGCTCGATCTTCCACGGCTGAACCTGCGCAGGGCCGGACCCGTCCGCCGCCGGCCGGACGGCGATGCCCACCAGCAGGCGGCCGTGGGCGTCCAACGGCGGAAGCGTCTCGCCGGAGAGCGTCAATTCCGTCAGCCCGATCGGATTGCTCAGCCGGCGCAGCGGCTGGCGGGGAGCGCCGCCGGCTCGCAGAATCTCCACCATGCAACCGGGGGCCGTGATCTGCAGCGTCAGCCGTGCGCGTTCCAGCCGCAACGGCAACACGGCTTCCGGCGCTTGGAACCGCAACCACATCTCGGACGGCTTGTGCGACTCGATCCACTCGCCCGTGCGATGGTCGTACAACGAGGACGCCGCCGCGCCGTCCGGCCGATTGACGGTCCGAAACGGGACGAAAGGTGCCGGGATGACCACCTGCGTTCCGGGGACCGCCCGGTCGAGGTTCAAGGGAATCGCCCACAAGGATGTCCCGACGCGCTCTGCCGGGTGCGGAAGCCGGAACCCCATCTCCAGGGCGTCGCTCCAGGCCAACAGCATCGGCCGAAGAACCTGCCGAGTCGTTCCGCCCGCAGAGTCCAGCATCCTCTCGAAGGCCGCCTGCCGCCGCCGCTGTTCGTCGCTGAGCCAACCGCCGGCGACGTAGCGCCCCGGCGGCAATACGTCTTCGGAGCCGGCTACCAGATGAGATCCGTCCGCCCGAACCGCAAGGTACGGCTGACCGGGGACGGCAATCACCGCGTCGGTCAATGCCAGCGATGAATCCGTCCAGTGCGCGACGAAGCCTGCGTCGCAGAAAGTCCCATGCACGGCCAGGGGCCGGGGCAAGTCGCCGGACCGGCGAAACGCCGCCGTCCACAAGCCCGCCGTGGGACGGAGATGCTCCCAGTGCCAGCGGTCCAGATCGGTCCAAACCATCCGCCGCGTGGTACCGACGGCCGTCGCGTCCTCCGGCTCGAACACCCCGCCTTGGGTCGCGCCGAGCGTCTCGCGCCCAAGGGCCGGATCATAAAACGCCAACAAGCCGCTGGCGTTAATCTGGTCGCCCCCGTCCGATACTTCGATGAACTGGGCCTGTCCTACCGTCGCCGGAACGGCTCGTTGCGACCGCAGTCCCAACCCGGCCAACGGCACGGCCGCCGCCAGCGCCAAGCCCGGGGCGATCCACGCCAAATGCTCCAACCGCCGCCGCCGCGCCAAGCCCACGGCGGCCAGCAGCAACGCGCCGCAAAACAGTCCCAACACGCCGCTTACCGGCCCGCGGGACGCGATCCGATAGCCGATCCTCTCGGACAGATAATCGCGGAATACACCGGGCTCACACAACGGAGGCTCTGGGAGCTGCAGCAGCGGCAATGCCTCCAACTGGCGCGTCGGCCAGTAATCGGCCATGCGGTTTGGATCCCAGCGCGGCCGCTGGGCCATCGGCCGGCCGATCCAGGCGCGGGCTTCCAGCGTTGTGAAAACCACGCGGCCCCGACCCACGGGCCGCCAAAACGCCGCCGGCCAGCCCTCCACCGTGTGTGTGACTCGCATCCCGCTGACCAGCACCCGGACCAGATCCAGCGGCTGCTCGTACGACTCCATCGCCGGGGGCTCAAGCGGGATCTTGTCCACGTCTTCGATCAACACCTCGTGCAACGCGACGCGATCGACCAGCTGGCACGTGAAAACGTCGCCCAACAACCGTTCGACGCCGGCCACATCCACTCGGTCCAGCATGATCCACAATTCCCCGCCGTCGTTCAGCCATGCCCGCAGCGGGCTCAGAATCGCCACGTCGCTCGCAAAGCGATCGTTCCACAAGACGATCTGGTCCAATCCGTCGAAGACCTCACGCAGCGGAGGCAGATCGCGGTCGCGAATCAGAACCAAGCCGCGTTGATAACCGCGGGCCGTGCGCATGGCGATCGCGGCCTCGTACGCAAAGTCGACATCATCGCCATCCGATTCCGCTTCCTGCCCGAGGAACGCCCCGGTCACCGGTTTGTCATGATTGACGCGCAACAACACCGAATGCTGGACACCTTCATGGTCGGGCCGCAAAACAACCTCGGGGCCGGAACGATCGTCGATCAACAGACCATAGCACGGCAGCGATGCCCGGCTGGTGGGTACGCGGGGCAATCGAACGGGGACCCAAGTGCGACGAACCGCATGCGCCGGAACTCCAACCCGGCGGGCGAATTGCAGATCTGGATCCCGCGAAAAACTGAACGCGGCCAGCACATCCACCGGCTGGTCCTGAGCATTGCTCACGTCGATGCCCACGACGCCCCACGCCATCGAAACATACTGTCGCAACCCGCACGGCGCTCCCAGCTGGTTGAAGCGAACCGGCGACCGCGGCTCCGCCCCGCCCTGCCCGCCGGCTTCCGCCGTGATCGCGGCGCACAGACAGCAGAATACGAGATCGAAAACCAGCCGGCGTTTCATCACACGATCCCCAGCGGCATGAGGCGGCGGCGAGGACAAGCGGGAGGACGCTGCAACGCAACCGCACTATAACGGCAGAAGCTTCATGAGAATAGCCCCGGAAACCAAACCGGAAAGCTGGCAAGTCACCGCAGTCCAAGAACCTTACGCGAACAGGTCCAGCGGTTCGTAGCGGCCGCCCAGCACGGCGGCGCTGTCCAGGCCAAGCCAGCGGTCAAGCACGGTGGCATAGACGCGGCGAACATCGGTGTGGGATTCTGGGGCGTCTCCCACGAGAGTGTCGAGACGAGGATGCGATCCCACCAGCCCGCCGCGAAGCCGGCCGCCGAACAAGAACACGGGCGCGGCGTCCCCGTGGTCCGTGCCCCGCCGGCCGTTTTCGACCAGCGTGCGGCCGAATTCCGAACAGGTCATCAGGACGACGCGACCCAAGACCCCCGCATGCTGCAGGTCGCTCACAAACGCCGCGATCGATTGAGACATCTGCCGCAGCAGAGCCGCGTGATTGTCCCGCTGATTCGCATGATTGTCGAAGCCGCCGATCCCGCCGCCACCCAACTCGACAAAGAAAATCCGGATACCCAACTGGGCGCGAATCAGTTGACTGACGGCGGCCAAGTTGCCGGCCAGCGGTACGGGCGGATAGTCGTTCCCGCCCTCCGCCTGACGCAACACGGCTTCCAATCGCTCGCCGCCGAGATACGCGGCTCGCAAGTTGCGATCGGCAAATCCCAACAACGGATTATTGTCGGTCGCGGCTGTCGTGCCGGCGCCG
>Ga0351873_10071_pt2 | contig 26332 bp, 19 predicted proteins | sample TotcelFGM3001N11_FD_206764 | JGI IMG/M metagenome (GOLD analysis project Ga0351873, IMG submission 206764) | Enriched cells from coal bed in the Powder River Basin, Montana, United States - Total cells FGM rep2 HSBNCT.FGM.300.1.N11 ... | reverse complement strand
GCCTTGCGTGATTGCGTACAGCGGGGAACGCCATTTGGCGACGAAGTTTGTGCCGTGGCAACCGCTGATGGCCTTTGACTTGAGGCGTCATTACGACCGCGTGGCCGTCCCAAGAAGAGCATCGACGGCAGTTAAACAACACCCCCAAGAATCCGCATCTTCTCCAGATTTGGTGCCTGTCGCCTTTGCTACCCCGGAACAAACGGTACGACGCACATTACTTGCATAAACAGATGCAGGGCCAAAATCCAGGTGGCCAAACCTCCGCGAACGACAGGACGAGAACGATTGGGAGGACGATACATGGTTTAACACGCCTCCGTCTCTGGGAATCCCCAAAGGCGGCAGCGTCTAGACATTTTCTTGACAGCCTGAAGGCGACGCCTGATCCGGCAACGACGGGTCAGGCCCTCGAAACGCGCGATCCATGTCCGTTCCCTGGTTGTTTTAGGAGTTGCAAAGATGAAGTACCGTGTTGTTCTGGCGGTCGTCCTGGGCGTCGGTTTGGCTGCCGCAGTCACCAGCGCTCAGGCGTTTGACTTCTTCCGCGGCGATGCCCTTCAGAAGGGCGCTGCCGCACAGAAATCCGGGCCCGTCCAGAAGGAGAGCCCTGCCCAAAAGGGGGATCCGGTTCAGAAATGTGATCCGGTTCAGAAGGACGGCGCTGTGCAGAAGTGCGGTCCTGTCCAGCATGGCGGTCTGCTCGGCAGACTGGCCTGGGCTCCCAAGGGCAGCTGTGGGCCCGCCTGCGGGAAAGACGCGTGCCAGAAGTCCGGGCCGTCTCAGAAAGCGGGGCCGTGCCAGAAAGACGCGTGCCAGAAAGACGGGCCGTGCCAGAAAGACGGCGTCCGGCAGAAGTAAGGATCGCACGCTGTTTGGCTCGCGGCCGAGTCCTCCGATGGCAAGCTGACGCAGAAGCAAGAGCTTCGCCCGAACCCCCTGAAGATTCTTCAGGGGGTTCTTCTTTTTTCGGCGGATTCTCGCCTGCCAATCTTCTTCAACATCCCGCCGCGCAGGATGGGTCGTGCCTCACAGGAACTGCGCGGATGGTGGCATCTCTGCCGTCCGTCAACTCCTGCGACAGAGCCGTCACCATATCGTCAGGGAGTCTCCTTCTCCGACATCCAACAGGATTGAACCATGAAAACACTGGACGTCCCCATCGCCAAAGTGAAAGTCGGCCCCAACCGACGCATGCCGGACCCGGACAAGGTGAAGGTGGTGGCGGACTCGATCCTGGAAATTGGTCTGCAAAACCCGATCGGCGTGACCAAGGATCTTCGGCTCATTCACGGCCGCAATCGTCTGGAAGCCTACCGGATGTTGGGCCGACCGAAGATCCCTGCGATTGTTCACGACCTGGATGACTTGCATACCGAGTTGGCGGAGATTGATGAGAACATCGCTCGCAGCCCGCTCACTGCCATGGAACAGACCAAGGCGTTCGCACGCAGGAAGGAAATCTACGAAACCTTGCACCCCGAAACCAAGACCAGGACGAAAACGGCAAGCACGCAGGGCGGCAAGAAGGCAAAAGATCCGGCCGCGGCGTCCTTCGCGGAGGATACCGCGGCGAAGACCGGCACATCGCCACGTACGGTGCAACGCGACGTGGCCATCGGGCAGGCGATTCCCGATGAAATCGCGGAACTTATCAAGGACACGCCCATCGCTGACAACAAGCGTGAACTGAAGAAACTCGCCCGACTGGAGCCGGAGGAACAGAAGATCGTCGCGCAGCTGTTGGCCGAGGGCGAAGTGGCGACGGTCAGCGAGGCCATCACCTCGCAGGACGAACTGGAACAGGAACCGGTAGATCCATCCGACATGCTTCGCCAGATGGTGGAGAAGGCACTCGACACATGGTTTCGCGAATTCGACGACCGGGCGTCGAACAAGTTGGCTGCGGCAGTCCTTCAAGAGATGGCGAGAAGTCTACGGGAATCGTCGCGGTTGTCAGACGAACGACTGCGGTAACGGGGCCGCCGCCAAAAGACGATGATTTTCCAGGCCCGCGTCATCGGCGGCTCCCGTTCCCCGCATAAGCTCGGCCGGTTTTGTCACGCCCGAACCTCAAAACGGTTCCTGACACCGTTTCGTTCCCCCTCTGCGCAATGCGAACGGGGTCTGTCAGGGGGTTCTGTCGGGCTTGACGGCGCCGACGTAAGCGGGAAACTCCGAATCGTTCGCCCCGGCGGTCCACAGTGGCGAATCGGGCGGAGGGCGGAGGAAATCGGCGTGCTCGCGATCGGTTCGGTTCATGACGTCGATCGTCGGCTGAATCTCCGCCAAGCTGAGCCAGAGGTCGTTCCAATCGGATGTGCTTGAGTCCGTTTCCCACCAATTCGCTCGAAACTCCCAATTGGTGGCGATCCCGGAGAGAATCTCGGGCTCGCTCTGGACGCTCCGGCCGGCCAGGATCAGGTTGTTGACAAAGGCGATTCTGGCCTGCTCGGACGTGACCGAATGCACCAATCCCAGCCAGTGTTCCGTCCCGTAGAACGTGTTATTGCTGACGACCAACTGTTCGAGCTGCGATGGTGTCTGGACATTCAGGTTCAACGCAACGGTGTGCCTGGGCCACGTCGTTCCTTCCGCGTCATCCCGATCGGCTCGCAAGAACTGGTTGCCGCAGATCGTCACGTTCTTCAACAGGCCATCGGCCAGCACCAAGACTCCGCGGCCCTCGAATCGGTTGTCCTCCAGACGAACCGTCTGAAGTCCATCTGAAGCCCCCATCCGCAAGCAATGCCCCGCCCCCGAGGAATCGAGGGTCGAACGGCGAATCGTGATCGGACCTGCATTCCCGTTCGTCGCCCTGGCTCGGACATCAATGGCCGGCGAACCGCCGCTGGGCGGCTGAACACACCGCACCTGCTCGACCAGAACGTCTTGGCAATTCCCTTCGATCACGATCCCAAAACAGCCGCCGGTTTGGATCTCGAAACCGCGGATCGTGACTCCCGACACGCCCCGGACCGTGATGACGGCAGACTCTGAACTCGAGTCGGCAGATTTCAGAACGGGCCGGGTCACGGCGTCGGGCGCGGCGGTCAAGGTGATGCCAGCCAAACGATCCGGATCGTCGATCAAGATCGTCTCGTCATACTCCTTGTCCGGATGGACCCGAACGGTGACCCCAGCCGTAGCTCCGAGGAGCGCTTCCGCGATCGTTCCGAAGCCGCCCGGCCGCCTGGCGAGATCGCCGACGTCGATGATCTCCGCGCCGGATTCGGGCGGGAGAACGTCTTGATGCCGGCCCAAGAGCTGCCAAATCGCCAGCAGCGCAAGAATCACCACCAGCGGCGCAACGGCAAGAACTCGGCGCGATGCCAGCCGCGGCCGCTCGGGCAAAACTTGCGTTGCGGTCTGCGTTGGATCTCCCGACAGACCTTCCGATGGGCCCGCGAGAAAGTTTTCCGACGAATTCTCCACGGGATTTGCCACGGGTGCCTCGGAACGTTGTTGCAGGCGCATGCTCCGCATGACCCCCGAGATTTCGTCCGTGGGCGATTCGTTCAACAGAGCCTGATACTGCTCCAGAAGGTTTGCGAGTTCCGCGGCACTTGAGAACCGATCTTCCGGGCGTTTGGCGAGCAACCGCTGGACTACGTCCACGAGAAACCCGGGGGTTCCCGGGACAACTTGATCCAGGGGCGGCGGGGCGTCTTCCACAATTCGGCGCGCGATTTCGAATTGACTGGTCCCTCGGAATGGCGTGCGGCCGGCCACCATTGCGTAGATGACGCAGCCCAGGCTGAACAAGTCCGTGCGAAAATCCAGGTTCCCGGCCGTCACCTGCTCGGGCGACATGTAGGCGGGCGTCCCGACGGCCACCCCGTGCGATGTCAAGTCGACTTGGTCGATCGCCGCGCGAGCCAGTCCGAAATCCGTGAGCTTCACCCACAGACCGCCGCGATCAAGCAAGAGATTTCCGGGTTTGATGTCGCGATGGATCACGCCCTGCTGATGCGCCGCAGCCAATCCCTGAGCGATGCCCTTGGCTAAACGCACGACTTCTATCGGGGGCAAACGCTCGCGATTGCGGATGTATTCCCGCAAGGTGCCCCCCGCCACATACTCCATCACCAAATAAGGGGAACTTCGCTGCTCTTCGACCCCGAAAATCGTCACCACATTCGGATGGATGATCCCGGCCGCGGCCCGGGCCTCGCGGATGAAACGACGTCGCGCCCGCTCGCTGGTGGAAATCTGCCGTTTCAGCAGCTTGATGGCAACCGTTCGTCGCAGCCCTTCCTCGTAGGCCTCCAGCACGACCCCCATCGCGCCGTACCCGATGATGCGCCGGACTTGGTATCTTCCCAGCCGGCCCAGGAAGTCGGGATTCGTCGAAGGTTCCAGCAGCGAAGCGTCGAAGCTGTCTTCCGCGCCGTCGGCCGCGTTGGGACTTGCCGCTTCGACCACGCTGTCCTGGTGCTCCCGACTCTTGGTCGCTTCCGTGTCGTCCTTCAGATCGTCGCCGAAATTCTGAAACAACTCCTTCTGAAACCAGACGACTCGGCTCGCGCACTCGTTGCAAGACTCCAGGTGGGCGCGAATGGGCTCTCGTATGACCTGATCCAGCAGGCCCGCGGCAAAATTGATCAATAGATCATCGGTTGGACAGTTCATGGATTGTCCGTTTCTTCGCGAGCATTCCGCCCGTTCGACCCTTGAGAATGCGATTCTAACATCGCTCCGTCCGTTTGCCCAGCACTTTCGGGCCGCGGATACTGGAGCTTCGTCGGGATTCCTGGAAAACTGACAACCTCTAGCTAGGTGCGAAGGTGACGGCTCCCCCGGCGTGAAGCCGGGGGCCTTCGGTGAGGTGGCCGCCGCGTTTACCGCGGCAGCGGGCCTCGTTGGAGTTGCGTTTCGGTCAGCAGCGGATGCAGCTGCTCGTTCCAGGCTTTCCAGTAGTCGCCGCCCCTGTGGAGCATGACTTGGGCTGCGCAGCACCGCACTGCCAATTCGCCGAAGTCCAGCTTGACGAGCGAGAGAAAGGCTCGCTATCTTTCTGCGTCGAGCAATCCCGTTTTTTCTTGCTGTTATACTCGGGCACAAGCCGAAGGCCTGTGCATGACCGCTTGGCCGGCGTCTGTGGCTGGGCGTTCAACGACCAACCGATACGTTTCAGGAACCAATCGAAGGAACTCCCATGAGTACGATTCGCATCGCGCGCCGCAAACCGCTGCATGCTCGCATCGGCGTGTTTGGCGTGGGTTTTCATGCTTATTGGCCGCAATTCGACGGCCTGTTGGACGAACTGTTGGGCAAGTTGGCGGTGTTCATCGACAAGCTCCAGCCCCACGGTGTAGAGGTCGTCGATTTCGGCATGGTGGATGACGCCGAGTCGGCCTACGCCTTGCTGCCGCGGCTGAAGGCAGCAGATCTGGATCTCGTGTTCTGCGATATGCTGACCTATGCCACGTCGGCCTCGTTCGCCGCGATCGCCCGCGGCCTGGATGTTCCGCTCGTGCTGGTCGCCCTCCAGCCGCGAGCCGCGTTGGACTATTCCCGCGCGTCGACTTATATGCAACTGTGCAACGACGACTTCTGTTCCGTCCCCGAATTCACGGGCGTGGCGATCCGCATGGGTCGCCGCCCGCCGCCGGTGATCTTGGGCATGCTGCACGACGATCCGGCGGCCGAGGCGGAGATCCGCCAATGGTGCCAGATCGCCAAGGTGCTGCATGATTTGCAGCGGGCCCGCATCGGGCATTTCGGGCATCCCATCGAGCACATGCTGGACATGCAAACCGACCAGACCGCGCTGACCGCCGCCTTCGGCTGTCACATCGTGCAGACCGAAGCCGACGACCTGTTGCGGCTGGAGCGGACCGTGACCGAGTCCGAGATCGTGGTGAAGAAACAGCAGATTCTGAACCTGTTCGATACCCCCAATCCGGTATCCGATCCGCTGACGACGAGGCTGACGGATGCGGACCTGGATGTGGCCGCCCGGGTGGCCGTCGCGCTGGACAAGTTTGTCGCCGAGAAACGTCTGGACGGCCTGGCCTATTACTATGCCGGCGAGGCGGGCAGTCCGCTGCGGCAGTTGGTCACCAACTTGATCGTCGGCAACTCGCTGCTGACGGCCGCCGGATTTCCGATGTGCGGCGAATCGGATCTCAAGACATGCATCGCGATGTTGATCATGGACCGGCTGGAGATCGGCGGCAGCTTTGCCGAGTTCCACCCCATCGACTTTCGCGAGGGCTTTGTGCTGGTCGGCCACGACGGACCGCACCACCTGAATATCGCGGAGGGCAAGCCCGTGTTGCGGAGCTTGTTGAAGTACCACGGCAAACCAGGCAGCGGCGCGAGCGTGGAATTCAAGATCCAGGAGGGGCCGATCACGATGCTCAGCATCAGCGTCACACGGGACGGACGATTCAAGTTCGTAATCGCCGAGGGGGCAAGCGTTCACGGCCCGATCCCGCCCACCGGCAATACCAACACCCGCGGTTATTTTCAGCCGGACGTGCGTACGTTCCTCAAACGCTGGGTGGCGGAAGGACCGACGCATCACTTTGCGTTGGGCGTGGGGCACCATGCCCAGACGCTGCTGCAAATCGCCGAGATCCTGGATGTCCCGGCGGCCGTGGTGACGGGATGAAGCGCGACCGCGATCCCGAGCAGAACCCGTATCGCAGCCCGCAGTGTCCGGATGAGACTCAGCCCGCGAGGCCGTGGCGGCAGCGTTCCCGCGATCTGGCCCAAGCCGGCATTTCCCGGTCCATCCCCCTTGCTTACGTTCGGACTTGGCGAACCGGTTCGTACGTGTTAGAACACGGCGATAATCCACCGAACCCCGAAGCGGACTCGCATGGACGTTTTCTCGCACCCTCCCGATACGACTGACCTGCTGGCGGCACTGACGCCCGCCCAGCGCGAAGCGGCTGCGCACCTGGACGGGCCGCTGTTGATTCTGGCTGGCCCCGGCAGCGGCAAGACGCGCGTCGTCACGCATCGCGTCGCGAACCTGCTGCTGCACGGCGTTTCGCCCAGTCAGGTTCTCGCGTTGACCTTTACCAACAAGGCGGCCGACGAGATGCGGCAGCGCGTCGAGCGGCTGACGCAACACCGGGGCGTCTGGATGGGCACCTTTCACTCGTTCTGCGCCCGTCTGCTGCGCCGCTACTCGCCATTGGTCGGCCTGCACGAAAACTACACGATTTACGACTCGGACGACAGCCGCCGCGTGCTCAAGGCAGTGCTGGGCGACAGCGAAATCGCCGTCACCCATACGTCGCCGGACGCGATTGCCAACGCGATCAGTTGGGCCAAGAACAGCCTGGTGACGGCCGAACAGTACGTGCCTCGCCCCAACAGCACGATCGGGGCCCTCGTGGCCCGGCTCTATCCCGAATACCAACAGCGGCTGATCGCCTCCAACGCCTGCGACTTCGACGATTTGCTGCTGCACGTGGCCACGCTGTTGCGGGAACAGCCCGAATTGCGCGCCCAACTCGACGCACGGTTCCGTTACATCCTGGTCGACGAGTACCAGGATACGAACCTGGCCCAATATGCCATCGTGCGGGCCCTGTCCATCGACTATCCGAACTTGGCCGTGACGGGCGATCCCGACCAGTCGATCTACGGCTGGCGGGGCGCGAACCTGAGCAACATCCTCGAATTCGAGAAGGACTATACCCAGGTCAAAGTCGTACGGCTGGAACAAAATTTTCGCAGCACGCCGAACATCCTCCGCGTCGCGGACCACTTGATCTCGTTCAACGTGCGGCGGAAACCCAAGCGGCTGTTCACGGACAATCCGCCGGGGGCGCCGGTCCGGCTGGCCGTCTATCCGACGGGCCAGGAGGAAGCCGACGGGATCGCCGAGCAAATCGCCGCCGAGATTCGCGCCGGCCGCCGCACGCCCCGCGAATTTGCCGTCTTCTACCGGATGAACGCCTTGTCCCGGCTGGTCGAACACGCCTTGCGGCTGGCAGGCATCCCGTACCAGATCGTCAGCGGGTTGGAATTCTATCAGCGCCGAGAAATCAAGGATGTGCTGGCCTACCTGCACCTGATCAACAACCCCCAGAACGATTTGGCCTTGCTGCGGATCATTAACACGCCGACGCGAGGCATCGGCGCAAAAACGATCGAACGGCTGCGAGAGTACGCCCGCCGCCGACATCTGACGCTGCTGGAAGCCGCACGCCAAAGCGGGTTGATCGAGTCGATTCCGAAACGCACCGCGACCCAGATCGCTAGATTCGTCGCGGCGTATGACCGGATGAGTTTGCACGCCGGAGGTCCCCTGTTCGACGCGCTGACCCACGTCCTGCAGGAGTCGAAGTACGGTGAATGGCTGCGGGATTCAGGTACCGAAGAAGACCAGGAGCGCCTGGCCAATGTGGAGGAATTGCTGACCGCGGCCGCAGAGTTCGATCGCCAGCATCCCGAGGCGGAACAGGCGCTGGAGGTGTTCCTGGAGCAGGCGTCCTTGGTCGCCGACACGGACGCGCTCCAGACGGAGCAGGAGCGGGTGACGCTGATGACGTTGCATGCCGCCAAGGGGTTAGAGTTTCCGGTCGTGTATATCGTCGCCGCCGAGCATGGCTTGCTGCCGCACGAACGCAGCCTGGAAGACCCGGACAAGTACGAGGAGGAGCGGCGGCTGTTGTTCGTGGGAATCACTCGGGCGAAACAAGAGTTACAGGTCAGTTGTGCCCAGTACCGGGCCTTTCGCGGAGACCGCCGACCGACCATTCCCAGCCAGTTCCTGATGGAATTGCCGCGCGAAGAACTGGCCTACAGCGAGCCAGCCGGGTATGACCTCGAGGACGGCGAGATCGAGGACGGCGAGATCGCGGATGACGAGATCGCGGATGACGGCGAAGATTTCGACGACTTTGCCGACGCAGACGCGCCGCGATCTGGCCGTCGCGGCTCGGTCTGGTCGGACGAGGATTTTGTACAGGACGCGCCGAGCGAATACGAGGAGGATGCGGCGGACGGGATCGCTCGGCACCACGGCCGGCGGGCCAGCGGCGGAGGCGGGATCGGCGGTCGAGGACAAGGGTTTGTGCCGGGGATGACGGTTTGGCATCCCGATTACGGCACCGGCCGCCTGGTGGCCGTCAGCGGCAGCGGCTTGAAACGCACGGTTCAAGTCCGCTTTGGCCGGGACGAGGACGTCAAGCATTTCCTCCTGGCCCACAGCCCCTTGGAGCCGGTGCCGGAGTAGGGCGGTGTCTAGGCCGACGTTGCGGCCAGCTGCAGCGACAGCTCGCGAACCAGGACTTCGGGGTTCAGCGGTTTGGGGAACCAACGGTCCACGCCCAGCGGGCCACGTTGGACGCCCAGCAGATCTGGCGACGTACCGCTGATGGCGTAGACCTTCAGGTCGCGAAAGTCTGGGTTGGCGCGGATGGCACTGACCGTCGTGGGCCCGTCGCAACGCGGCATCCGCATGTCCAGCAGGATGGCATCCGGACGCAGTTCCGCCTCCAGCAGACTCAGGGCATCGCAGCCATCGCGAGCCGTGTCCACCTGAAAGCCGCTCAACCGCAGATAACTGGCGAGCAATTCGCTCTCGTTCAGGTTGTCTTCCACAATCAGCGCGTGTCCGCGGGACCGCGGGGGTTCCGCGGCCGGGGCGGGCTGTTCCCGTCTTGCCAGCCGTTCTTCCAACGCGGCAAATTCGTCCAACGCCTTCTGCAACGTCCGTTCGGCGTCTGCCGAGCGATTGGCTTGCAGCAGTTTCTGGGACAAGTGCAGCGCCAGGTTGGCGGCGTGCAGTCGATTGCGGATTTCGTGCGACAGTCTGCGGGCCGGGTTCAACGGGTCCGCAATCGCGTTCGCCTGGGCGTTTTCGGCCAACTCGTGCCGCAACACGGTCACATCCGGCGGGGCATCGATACCGACTCGCACCTTGTTGCTAGCAATATTGAGAATCTCGACCGTGATGCCGAGATGGGGAAAGACGATCTTGTCGTTTCGACTGCGGGACAAGACAAGCATGATGGGGTCTCCTTTCCGGCACACCGCGCCGTCCTGCCCTCCCGGTTGACGCGCGGCACACCTCTGCCATGAGGTCCATAAACGAAGCACCACTCCGTGTTTGGCGTCCATCTGCGCCGTTTCCCAGCGCGTGCAGACCACGAAGTCAGCGGCCTCGCGTCCGTAATCCTTACGGCGGATCTTTCAGACCCTGGAATTCCTTTTCCTATCGCTAGCCATCGATTGGGGGTGTTTCTAATGGAATTCCGAACACAGGTCAAGATCGATTTCGGGTGTATTCGCACAATTGCGGCCCTTTTCGTCGGGGCGAAAATGTCAATAGGAGGTTTCCGTGAACTGCGGTATGTCAGTGTCGTGGTTTCTGATTGCCCCGGAGTTCGTAAGTTCAAGGATGCCCATGTTTCGAGATTCATGGACGGACGAAGATCAGCGTGTCGTAGAACGCCTCGCCAAGAAATTCAGCGTGGATTTGGAGGATCCGCGAGTTACCGGAGAAAATGCATCAGCACGGGTATAGCCCCGTGGCTCTCGACCTGATGGTGACGACCAATGCCCTCGTCAAATCGGGCTACGTCGCCGGCAAAGGCGATTGGGACGCACTTGAGCAACAGCACGTCCCGGATCGACTACCCGAAGTATCGTCGTCTGGGGCTGCCCGTGACGTCTTCGATGGTGGAATCGCTGCTCAAAGAATTCGAAAACAAGGCGATTGCCCTATAAAACCAATTGTGCGAATGCTCCCGCGGCGTGCTGAAAGGGGGCAACGCCGTGAAGATCGCAGAACTCCCGATTTTCGTCAGAACGTCGGCACGATTTCGCCTCCGCTGCGGGTTGCCAAGGCTCGCCAGACGGCCAGATCGATGGATTCCGGGATGGACCGCACCGAGCCGTCGACCAGGGCGGTTTGAACGATTCCCGGATGATAGCTTCGCGACGTGATCATCGCATAGGTGGGCGCGCCGGCGCTGCCGTTGGCACCCTCTTGCCACGAGTTGTAATCGGTGTCCAGCGTCTGGCCGCCGACGGTATGATGCACGGTCGTGTTGGGGGGCAGAGCCGCTGTAAACCCGGTATGATGGACACGGCCGTCCGCCCATTCCGTATGCCCGGTGTCTTTGAATTGCGGGCCGGAGGCGACGATCGCCGACGCCGCTGCCGGATCGTTGGGGATCGCCGTGCTGGACGGCCCGCCGTTACGCGTGTAGGGCTGCCAGGCTTTGACTTCCGCCGTCAACAGCGTGTGGCTGGTACCGTCCAGAAAGCTGGCCAAGGCCAGGTGACTGTTCGGAAAAAACGCGCCATCGCCGCCGCGGCCTGTCGCGGGATCAAACACGAACCAGGTGCCCATATTGAACCCGTACGTGGTTGGATACAGCTTCACTTTGCCTCCGCCCGGATCGCGCAATTGGCGGGCCTTCGGATCGCTGGGACAGGCGTAGCTCGGCACCTGGAGGCTGTCGATCGCCGCCTGGTAGTCCCACGCCTGGGTCAGATCGACGTCGTTGTACAAGTTCTCCTCTTCCAGAAATTGCAGGATGCGGCCGTGGACTCCCCAGGCCAGATTGTTGGCGGTCGCGGTACTGTTCAAGTTCAGAATCGTGCTCGCCGGCAGGCATCGGTAAGTGCCCTCGTAGTGGTGAACCGCCAACCCAATCTGCCGCAGATTGTTGCCGCATTGGCTCCGTCGAGCGGCTTCCCGGGCGGCTTGGATGGCAGGCATCAGCAGGCCGACCAGCATGCCGATGATCGCGATTACGACCAGCAGTTCCACGAGGGTGAAACCGGACCGATAACGAGTTGCAGAATGACGCACGCGGGATTCCTCCATTCTGTTCGGGGCAAGACCGAACGAACCGAGACGCAAGAACCGCGCCGCCGGATCGAAACCTGCGGTAGGCGGAAACAAGTCTGTCCCGAAAGGTATACTGAGCAAGGAATTGAGCCGATTCCGCCCACTGACGGCGGGAGCGAGACGAGGCATCTTTCGCGCCGGAATTTCGACAGGCATGTCGAATAGATCGACATGCGCAACTTCAAGACTTGCACGTCGGGTTTCTAAACTCGGCAGCGGCGCGGTATAAATAGCCACCGGGCGAGCCGGCAAGATCCGTGAAACGCCAACAACCACCGCCGGGAGGCCGCTTGTGCGCTGGCCGCTGAGATACCAAATTCTGCTGCCGATGGCGGGCGTCATGCTGGCCGTCGCCATTGCCGTCAGCATCGTCGATGCTTGGCTGGCCGGGCGGCGGGCTCATCAGCAGATCGAAACCCAGTTGCAGGAGATCGGCCGAACGCTGGCGGCCGCGTCGTTTCCGTTGACCGACAATGTACTGCAACAAATGCGCGGTCTGTCGGGCGCAGAGTTTGTGGTCGTGAGTCCCGCGGGTGTGGCCTCGGCATCCAGCTTGTCCGAGCTGCCGATTCCGCGACTGCCGCCGCCGGAGGCGTCCGCCATAGACGCCGGTCTGGCTTGGCAGCGGCGGGTGCCGATTGCCGGACAAACGTACTTGCATTCGCAGCTCGATCTCTCGCGTCCTTACCGCGGTCGCGACATGGGCGTGCTGCACGTGCTGTATCCCGAGAGCCGCTATCGGCAAGCCTGGCGCGACGCCGTGCTGCCGCCGGCCGTTACCGGACTGGCCGCGCTGGTCGTGGTGGTGGTGCTCAGCAGTATGGTCGCGGCCCGCGTGACCAGGCCGCTGCACCGCTTGTCCGGACAAGTCGATGGAATTGCGCGGGGAGATTTCACGCCGCTGCCGATTTCGCCACGCGACGACGAGCTGCGCGACCTGGCCTTGGCGTTCAATCACATGGCGGAGATGCTGACTCGATACGAACATCAGGTGCGGCGCCACGAAAAGCTGCGCACGCTCGGCCGACTGGGCGGCGGGATCGCGCATCAGTTGCGGAACGCAGTGACCGGCTGCCGGCTGGCGATCGAACTGCACGAGCGTCAATGCAGGCAGCCGGGCGACGAAGAGCTGGCCGTCGCTCGTCAGCAGCTGGACTTGATGGAAGAGTACTTGCAGCGATTCCTGGCGCTGGGCAAGCAGCAGACGCGGCCCCTGGTCCGACTGGACGTGGCCGCGGTTGTCGCCCGAGCCCTGGCGCTGGTCCGCCCCAAGGCCGATCATCTGGCGGTCGAATTGCAGTGGTCCGCCCCAACCGATCCGCTGGAGGTCGCCGGTGACGCGGACGGGCTCGCCCAGGCCATCGTCAATCTGTTGTTGAACGCGGTCGAAGCGGCGGCCGAAGCCGGCACGCGGCCGGCGGCCGGGCGGCCGCCGCCTTGCGTGATCGTTCGAGCCGCCCGTGTCGAACACTCCGGCCGCGTGCGGCTGGAGATCCTGGACAGCGGCGCCGGCCCCGCGGCGCAGGTGCGCGACCAGCTGTACGAGCCGCTGGTCTCCGAAAAGCCCGACGGTGTGGGACTGGGGCTGTCCGTCGCTTGGGAAGCGATCCAACAGCACGGCGGCACCCTGCACTGGCAGCGGCGCGATGGTTGGACGAGCTTTGTGATCGAGCTGCCGATTCTTGGGGAGGACTCGCATGGCGAGACTGCTGGTCGTGGATGACGAACCGAGTATCTGTTGGGCCTTGAGCCGCCTGGGGCAGGGTCTGGGTCACGAAGTCGTCACGGCGTCGTCCGCCGAGCAGGCGCTGGAGCTGGCCTCGCAGCAGCCCCCCGACGCCGTGGTGCTCGACGTCCGCCTGCCCGGCATGGACGGTTTGACCGCCATGCAGCATTTGCGGCGGCAGAGCGGCGAGCTGCCGATCATCATCATGACGGCCTATGGCGACTTGAACACGGCCGTCGAGGCGGTGCGTCAGGGAGCGTTTGAGTATTTGATCAAACCGTTCGACTTGCAGGCGGCCGAGCGGGCGGTGCGACGGGCGTTGGCCGGCGGTTCGCAACCCGGTCCGGTGGCGCGTGCGGAGAACGTCGCCGGACTCGTCGGCCGTTCGCCCGTGATGCAGGAGGCCTTCAAGCGGATCGCCTTGGCGGCCGCCTCCGACGCCAGCGTGCTGCTGTGCGGGGAAAGCGGTACGGGCAAGGAGTTGGCGGCTCGCGCGATCCACCGTTACAGCCGCCGCGCGGACGGGCCGTTTGTGGCCGTCAATCTGGCGTCGCTCAACCCGTCGCTGGCCGAAAGCGAATTGTTCGGCCACGCGCGGGGCGCGTTCACGGGCGCCGAGCGGGAGCATCTTGGACTGCTGCAACACGCCGACGGCGGAACGCTATTTTTGGACGAGGTGGCTGACATTCCGCTGGCGGCACAAGTCAAACTGCTGCGGACGCTCGAACACGGCGAAGTGCTGCCCGTCGGCGCCGGTCGGCCGGTGAAGAGCGATTTCCGCGTCGTGTCGGCCACGCATCAGGAATTGCTGGCCCAGATCCGCGACGGCCGGTTCCGCCACGATTTGTACTTTCGCCTGGCCGCGTTTCGCATCGACCTGCCGCCGCTGCGGCAACGGCCGGACGACATCCGCGAATTGGCCGAGTACTTCTTGTCCCTGGCCGTCTCCCGCGGCGAGCCGGCGCCGGGTTTCTCGGCGGACGCCCTGCACCAAATGCAGCAGCGGCTGTGGTACGGCAACGTTCGCGAGCTGCGTAACGCCGTCGAGCACGCTGTGATTGTGGCCCGCGGCGGCGGCATCGAGCCGGACCATCTGCCGCCGCCCGCGCCGCCCATCTGGCCCGCGGCACCGGCGGCCGCTGGTCCACCCAAAGACCGACTGGCAGAACTCATCCGACAATGGGCCGAGATCCAGTTGGCGCAGCCCGGCGAAGAAGGGCAACTGTACGACGACCTGCTGCGGGCCGTCGAGCCCCCGTTGCTGGAAGCTGTCTTGGAAAAGTGCCGCGGGCAATGCGCGGGAGCTGCCCGCCTGCTCGGCTTGCACCGTACGACGTTGAAGAAGAAACTAGATCAATACGGCGTCCTGGCGGCCGCTGAGTCCGAGTCGTGAGAGCCCTCGTATGTTCCGCAAACTCAAAACATGGTTCCCGTTTCACCGGCTGTCCGAAGAGGAATACCGACGTCAGCGGGAGCGGCTGCTGGACCGCGCGCCGGTGCCCGTGTTCTGGCTGTTCGGCAAGACGGGCAGCGGCAAGACGTCGATCGTCAAGTACCTGACGGGGGTGGAGCGGGCGGAGATCGGCAGCGGATACCGGCCCCAGACACAGTACTCCGAGCAATACGATTTTCCTTCCGCCGAATCGCCGCTGGCTCGCTTTCTGGACACGCGAGGCCTGGGCGAAACCCGCTACGATCCTCGCGAGGACATCGAGCGATTCTCGGCGTCAACGCACGTGGTGATCGTGACGGTGCGGGCGATGGATCACGCGCTGACCGAGGTGGTCGAGCCGTTGCGGGCGATCCGCAAGGCGGCGCCGGACCGGCCCGTGCTGCTGGCTTTGACGTGTCTGCACCAGGCCTACCCCGGCCAACAGCACCCGCTGCTCGACCCGTTCGATTCCTGCGTGCTGTCCGATCCGCTGCCGCCCGACTTGCAGCGCAGCATCGTCGCCCAGCAGGAACGGTTTGCCGGCTTGGTGGATCACGTGGTACCGCTGGACCTGACGCAACCCGAGGACGGCTTCGACCAGCCGGATTTCGGCGGCGCGCGGCTCAAGGATACCCTGCTGGCCATGCTGCCCGCCGCGTACCGGCAGACGCTGTTGACGCTGCTCGATGCGATGGCATCGTTGCGGGACCTGAACGACCGCCGCGCCCTACCGCTGGTAATCGGCCACAGCATATTGGCCGCCACGGCCGCCGCCGTACCGCTGCCCTGGCTGGACATTCCCGTCGTGGCCGCAATTCAGTCGCACCTGATGTACCGGCTGGCGAGTGTCTATGGCCAGCAGTGGAACGTGCGGGCCTTGCTGGAGATGGCCGGACCGATCGGCGGGCGGTTGCTGGCGCGCCAGGCGGTGCGGAGCACGCTGAAATTCATCCCCTTTGTCGGCGCGGCGGCCAACGCGGCGTTGGCCTATGGCTATACCTACGGATTGGGCAAAGCCTGTGGCTGGTATTTTGGCCAAGTCCGGCAGGGCAATGCGCCGTCCGCCCAGGAACTGGAACGCGTCTGGCGGGACCAGCTGACGCAGGCGGCCCAAATGTGGAAAGAGCACCAAGGATGAGCGGAGCAGAACGCAGCGTGCTGACCCGTGCGTCGCGACACCAATCGTTTTGTGCTGGCCGTGGCCGGCCACAACCTTTTCAGCCGAGTTGAGCAGCAACCGGGCGGCGTACAACCGGTTGTGTGACCAGATCCGCCGCGCCGGGCGCGGCCAATATGCGGCGATTGCCCAAGGCCGACTGGTTGCAATCGCCGAGACCTTCGACGAGGGCTTGGCCGCCGTCCGGCAACTCAGCCCGGCACCGAAGCATTTCTTGGTGTTTCCCGCAGACGAAGAACCCGCGTTCGAAATAGTGGATGATTTCTTTCATCGCCTGACCGGCTGCCGTGTCGTTTGGAATCTGGATCGCCGAAGTTGGCGAGTCGAGTGCCCCTAGCGTCGTTCGAGAAATGAGCGGAAAGGCGTTATCGCCGCAGAATACGCGGGCGGTGCCCTCGTCCCGAGGCGAAACTTGGGACTGGTGGTGAGCTTCAGATCAGTGCCCTTACGACCACCTATCGCAACGCACTCAAGATCGCTCTCGCAGGTGCTAAAACGGTGGTCATCGTCAGATCTCCTTGGTGGAGGGCTTCTGATCATAAATATACCCCTTCCGCGAATCGGCGAAAACCGTCTGTTGCGGGTTTCGCTGCGCGGCTACGGTTTCCGTCGGCGTCGCCGTTGAAAGGGCGGCATCGCCCGGCGTAGAATGAGCGTACGAGTTCTCGTTCTGCAACCTGGATCCATACGGTGGATTTTGTCCCCGGCTGGGAGACATCGCTTTGAAACTCTGGCGCTGGCTGGTGATTGTCGCCTTGTACGTCGTGCCTGTCGCCGCATTCAGCACGGTGGGCGCCGTGGCCGTCTATCGGTCCGGGCGATTCGCCTGGATGTGGTGGCTGGCGCCGCTGTGTTGGGTCGTCGCTTGGCTGCTGACGCGCGCCTGGCGAAAGCGGCTGGCGCCGCCGGCCGAGGACGATTTCACGGCGCCCCAGTATTGGACGACTCGCGACCGTGAGGCGTGGCACGTGGTCGAGTCTCACCAGCGGCGGATCGCACAGATCGCGGCCGAGCAGTTGACCGATCCGCATTTCTACCTGCAATCGTCGATGGATTTGGCGCTGGCGATCGCGCGGCATTACCATCCCAAGGCCAAGGATCCGATCGGCTCGCTGACGGTTCTGGATCTGTTGGCGGCGTCCCAGTTGGCCATCGAGGATTCCGCGCTGTGGTGCCGGCAGTATGTTCCCGGCAGCCATCTGCTGACGGTGGACCAGTGGCGGTTGTTGGGCAAGGCGCCTGCGTGGTTCAGCACGGTCGGCAACATCGCTTGGGCGGCATCCCTGCTGATGAACCCGCTGAATTTCGGCCGCTTCCTCATCTCGAAGGTCACCACCGAATCGGCGACTCGCCAACTGCGCGAGCACGCCCTGGGCTGGTTCTATGTCATCTTCGTCCGCAACGCCGGATTTTACTTGATCGAAATGAACAGTGGACGCCTGCGCGGCGGCGCGGCGCGGTATCGGCAGTTACAGCCTTTGTTGCCGCGACAACCCGGGATGGCGGCGCCCGCCGCAGACGTCACCGCCGCCGATACGGCTACCGGCCATGCCGCGTCTCCCGCCGCGCCGTTGGAGGTTCAAATCGCCGTGGTGGGGCAGGTGAAGGCCGGCAAGTCGAGCTTGATCAATGCGTTGCTGGGCAGCCAGCAGGCAGCGGTGGACGTGCTGCCGCAGACCAGGCAGGTTCAGCGATACGAGTTGCGAGTCGCCGCGTCGGAGAGCGCCGGCCAAGCCGCTGCGGACCGGTTGATCCTGTTGGACACTGCAGGGTACGCCGACGCCGGCGCCACGCGCGAACAACTGGGCGAGATGCACGAGGCGTTGCGCGGCGCGGACCTGGTCCTGCTGGTGATGGATGCCGCCAGCCCGGCTCGCCGCGCGGATGCCAAGCTGCTGGAGAAACTCGACGCTTGGGCGCAAGCGAACCTGCAACGCAAACTGCCTCCGGTGCTGGGCGTCCTGACGCACATCGACCGTCTCCGCCCGGCGCTGGAGTGGACGCCGCCGTACGACTGGCGTCAACCGTCCCGGCCCAAAGAGCACAGCCTGGCCGGGGCGGTCGATTACACCCGCGAGCAATTCGGTGCGCAGTTAGGCCCCGTGGTCCCGGTCTGTACGGATGGAGACCGGCAGCGGGTGTGGGGGGTCTATGAGGAACTGCTGCCAGCGATGCTCCAGACCTTGGGAGACGCGCGCGGCTGTGCGCTACTGCGCACCCTGCACGCCGAATTGGACCGGGACCGCGTCCAATTGGTGTTCCGCCAGCTGGGCCAGGCCTGCACCGGCCTGTTGCGCGCCGGCTTGATACAGTTGCTGGAGTCGGCTGCCCGCAAGGCTTAGACCTCGTCGGGGCGGCCGATGGCTGCGGCGATGGCCTCGAACAACTGCCGGGCGCGGATGGGCTTGGTGACATAGGCGTCCATGCCGGCTTCCAAGCAGCGTTCGCGGTCGCCCTTCATCGCATGCGCGGTGATCGCGACGATCGGAACATGCCGCCCGGTCCGTTGCTCGCCGGCGCGAATGGCGGCCGTGGCATCGTATCCGTCCAGTTCGGGCATCTGGACGTCCATCAGAACCAGATCGAACGGCTGCGACTCCAGCGCTGCCAGCGCTTCGCGACCGTCGGCGGCCACGGTGACGCGATGCCCGTGTTTTTCCAGCAAGGCCACCGCCAGTCGTTGATTGATGACGCTGTCCTCGGCCAGCAGCACGCGCAGCGGCGGCAGGGACTCGAATGGTTGCGCCGCCGCCGGCGCGGCGGCAATCTGTTCGTCAACCGCGTTGACACCCAATGCCGCCACGACGGCGTCGAACAGTTCCGACTGTTTGATGGGCTTGAGCAGGTACGACGCGATGCCCAACTGTTCGCAGCGGGCGATTTCGCCGGGCCGATCGCCGGAGGTCAGCATCATGATCACCGTGCTGCCGATTTCCGCATCCTGTTTGATCTGATCGGCCAGCGTAAAGCCGTCGACATCCGGCATGTTGGCGTCGGTCAGCACCAACGGAATGGGGGCTCCTGATCGAAATGCGTCGCGCAGCACTTGCAGCGCCTCGCGAGCCCCCGCGACGGCCAGCGGCTGCATGTCCCAGCTGCGGAGAATCTCGTCGAGGATGCGGCGATTGGTAGCGTTGTCGTCGACCACCAGTACCCGTGTGCCTTGTACGACGACGGGCGGTTTGGGAAGCGGCTTGCCGCGGGCCAGTGCGAAGCGGACGGTAAAGTGAAAGGTGCTGCTGCGGTCCAATTGGCTGTCGGCCCAAATCTTGCCGCCCATCAGCGCGACCAGCCGGCAACAGATAGCCAGGCCCAGGCCCGTGCCGCCGAACTTGCGGGTCGTCGAGGTATCGACTTGTTCGAACGCCTCGAAGATAGACGCCAGCTTGTCCGGCGGAATCCCGATGCCCGTGTCGCGCACCAGGACGTACAGTTCCGCCTGATCCTCCGTCTGTGACAGGCAGTTCACCTCGACGATCACCTCGCCGGCCTCGGTGAACTTGATAGCGTTGCCGACCAGGTTCACCAGGACCTGACGCAGCCGCCCGGCATCGCCGATCAGCCGTTCGGGGACATCGGGATGGATCTCGGCGGCCAGTTCCAGGCCCTTGCGGTGTGCGCGGAAAGCCAACGATTTGAGCGTATCCCCGAGACTCTCGCGGAGTTCGAATTCGGCCGACTCCAGGGCCAGTTTGCCAGCCTCGATCTTGGAAAAATCCAGGATGTCGTTGATCACGGACAGCAGCGATTCGCCGGAATCCAGGACCAGTTGCAGGTACTCCTGCTGGGATGCGGTCAGGTCCGTATCGAGCACCAGTTCCGTCATCCCGATGACGGCGTTCAGCGGCGTGCGGATCTCGTGGCTCATGTTAGCCAGGAAATCGCCCTTGGCGCGACTCGCGGCTTCGGCGGCTTCCTTGGCCAACCGCATCTGCTCGGCCGCCTCTTTCTGGGCCGTGATGTCATGCGAGATGCCGAACGTGCCGACGATCTTGCCCGTGCGGTCGCGCAGCGGCAAGCGAGTCGTCGCCACCCAACTGTGTTGGCCTCCCGGCCAGGTCAGGTACTCCTCCTTGCTGATCATCGGCTGGCCGGTGGCCAGCACCTCCAGTTCGTCCTTGCGGGCTTGTTGCGTGTGAGCGTCGGGGAACACGTCCGCATCCGACTTGCCGATGGCTTCCGCCGGATCGCGGAACCCCGAGCGGTCCGCTTTGGCTTTGTTGATTCGCAGGTAGCAGCCTTCTGCATCCTTGAAGAAGATGCTGTCCGGGACGCTGTCCATCAGGCTGTGCAGCAGGTACCGCTCGTATTCCGCTTCCTCTTCGGCCTGCTTGCGGCTGGTGATGTCGCGGGAGATGCCAAAGGTGCCGACAATATCTCCTTGATTGTTTCGTAGCGGAACCTTGGTGGTCGACAGCAGGGCGACGCGGCCATCCGGCCAGGTTCCATGCTCCTCCTTGTCCATGATGGCCAGGCCTGTGGCCATGACTTGCTGTTCATCCGCCCGGTACTGTTCCGACCGCTCGGTGTCGAAAAAGTCGCTGTCGGTCTTCCCGATCGCAGCGGCGGGATCCTCCAAGCCGAAGTAGTTGGCCAAGGCCCGGCTGATCCGCAGAAAGCGGCTATCGCGGTCCTTGAAGTAGATATAGTCCGGCGAGTATTCCAACAGCGTTTCCAGCAGGAACCGTTCGTAGTCCAATTCGCTGGTGCGGCGGATCACCAGCTGCTGAACCTTTTCCGTGCGGCTCAACAGCGTGTTGGCATACGTTGTCAAGACGGCGGTTAAGACCAGGCCGAAGCCCAGGGAGACCAGCGGCAACAAACCCGATGGCTTGGCCGAATAGTCTGCCGTGGGTTGGCAGGAGATCGCCCAGTGTTGTCCCGGCACATCCAGGGTAATGGGCTGCAGCACCACGGGCGCGGCAGCACTGCCTGTCCCGCCCGGCGCCGAAAACGCAACATCTTTCGTCTGACTGCGATAGACGCACAGCAACTGGTCCTGGGGCGAAGCTGTCGTATCGCAAAACTGCACGTCGATGCCGGGGCCGAAATCGGACAGGGACTCTGCCAGCAGCGTGTCAATGCAAATCGACACGGCCAACAGGCCCAGTAGTTTATTCCGTCGCACTTCAGGGGCCTGCGGGTCGTCTCCGGCGATCGCTTCCGAATACACCGCTCGAAGATTCAAAATCACCTTGCTGCCCTGCGGATCGTCCGGCCACGCCACAGCGGTGCTCATCGTCGTCCTGCCGGAACCAATCGCTTCCGCGATCGTCTTGCGCAGCGTCGGCTGGCTCAAGATGTCCAACCCCAACAGGGCTTGCTGACGGTCCGGCGGGGCCGCAAAGTAGATCGGCAACAGCTCCCGATCATCGGTAACCGTCGCCGGGCGCAACTGGTACTCGGCGGACAATTCCCGGAATTGAAAACCCGTCAAGCCCAGGCCCGCGGCAGCCTGTTCGTAGACCGACCTCTTGTCCGGGGTGAGATGCGGAATCCAATAAACAGCGCGGATGTCAGTATTACTCTTCAACACCCGTTCGGCCGCTTCTTGAAACTCGTCCGGACTCCCGGGTTGACCCCGGCGGACGAAGCCTGACAATCCCCAAATCGAGGACGCGTTCGACCGGAAACGGCTCGCGATGGCCTTGGCGCGTCGTTCCGCTTCGATGTCCAGACGCGTGCCGAGCAAGTTCTCGTCCTTGCTGTGCAACACCCCGTAGGCCAGCAGCGACAGGCACGTTCCAGCCACGGCAATCAAGGCCAGCAAAGCAAGCCGCCGACGGTTGGACGGGGGACAAAACACGTTCGACATGAATCACATCCTCCCGCCACGCCGAATTCCGAACCGCACCGACGGCGGGGCCGGAAAGAAATAGGGGGAAATCCGGGCCAGTCAATTCCGCAACTCTTCATCATACCTCAGACGGCGCTGCGGTCATCATGCAGACGCTCGATTTCGTAGCGTGACGATCACACCGCATACCCAAAACCCCATCGCACCAATCCAGGTCCCCGAAAACCGTCCCGATGGCGGTTTTCGAGGCATGAATCCGCCCGGCTGGCACTGCGCCGGCCGGAAAACCACCTCTCGCCGGACCAGCAGCAGGGCTGCCAATCCGCCGCGCCGTCCAGCCCCGCCATCCGATCAACATATCCGCTCTACCGCCGAATGCAACATTCCCCCGCTCCAGCAGGAAAGAACCTTCCGAGCCCCAGAAGCCGCCCGCCGCTGGATCACGGCCACTCGGGCAAACGGCCCTGGACACCGTATCCCTGGCATTTCCGGTCTGCATCCTGCCCCTGCGTCCTAGCGAGACCAAAGCAAAAACTTGCCGTCCGTCGCACTTGCAGGTTACGATCCACGATTGATTCCAGCCCGTCCTGAATCACAATAGGACGCACGGGGCGTTCCCGCTCGTTTCCGATTGTCGCGTGCGTCTGTTACTGAGGGTTCAGAGGATGACAAGATTGTTTGCGACCGCCTGTTGGATGGTGCTTTGCGTGCCCGGCCTGCTGCCCGGGGCCGAACCGGTTCGCGCGAGCCGCCGATTGCTTCCCGTACCGGATTTGCAGCCGGACCCGCAGATCCCCACGCTCAAGAGAGTCGTCGGGCATGACTGGGGACAGAACATTACGAGCCATGCGGAAATGGAACGCTATCTGAAGGCGTTGGTCAGAGCCGCCCCGGATCGTGCGGTCCTGGTTCCCTACGGCAAGACGTACGAAGGACGCACACTGTACTACCTGATCCTGGCCAAGCCGGAGCACCTGCAGCGTCGGGAAGAGATCCGAACGGCCAATCTGCAACTGGCCGACCCGCGAAGCCTGCCGCCGGAAAAGGCCCGCCAAGTCGCCGCCGGGATGCCGACGCTGGTCTGGCTGGCATACGCCGTCCACGGCAACGAAACGTCCTGTACCGAAGCCGCCTTGCTGACGGCCTACCATCTGTTGGCCGATCGGCGTCCGGAGACGCAAAAGCTGCTGGACAATACCATCGTGCTGATCGATCCGTTGCAGAATCCCGACGGCCACGAGCGGTTTGTCAACGTATATCGGGAGACGCGCGGCGTGTTTCCGGACGCCGAGCCGTTGGCCACCGAGCATACCGAACGCTGGCCCAGCGGACGGTACAACCACTATTTGTTCGATATGAATCGCGACTGGTTCCTGCAGAGCCAACGCGAGTCGCAGGCCAGGGTGGCGGCCTATCTGCACTGGCAGCCGCACACCTATGTGGATGCGCACGAGATGGGGCACAATGCCACGTACTTTTTCAGTCCCAAGGCAGACCCCGTCAATCCCTGGTTCCTGCCGCAGCAGATCGAGACCTTGGACCTACTCGGCCGACAACTTGCCCAGCGGTTCGACGACCAGGGGTTCGTGTACACCACGCGGGAAATGTTCAACGCGTTCTACCCCGGCTACGGGTCGACGTGGCCGAATTTCCAAGGCGGTCTGGCTCATCTGTGGGAGCAGGCCGGCGTGCGCGGACTGGTGATCCGCCGCAGCGACGAGCAGACCTTGCGCTTGAGCGACGCGGTCCGCCATCACTATACGAGTTCGCTGGTGGCGGTCGAGTTTGCGGCAGCCCATGCCCGGCGGCTGGTCGACGAATTCTATGAAGCCCGTCGTCGCGGCACACAACTGGGCCACGACGGACCGGTCCGCCACTACTTCCTGCCGCCGGGTAGATCTCCCCAACGTACGACGAATCTGGCGGAACTGCTGCGGAACAACGGGGTCGAGGTGCGCCGCGTGGCCAAGACCATGAAAGCGGACACGTTCGAGATCCGAACGGGCGAGAAGGGACGCCGGCAGATTCCCGCCGGCAGCTTCCATATTCCGCTGGCCCAGCCGGCCAGCCGCCTGGTCCGCGTGCTGCTGGATCGTCAGGTGGACTTGGAGCCAGAGTTCGTCCAACGACAGCTCCAACGCCAGGCGGATCGGTTTCCGGACGAGATCTACGACGTGACCGCGTGGTCGCTGCCACTGGCTTTCGGCGTGGAGTGCTGGTCGTCGTCGGCGCCGCTCGAAGTCCCCGGCAAGCCGTGGGACGGTGTTCGGCCAGCGGGCCAAGTCGTTGGCGAACGGGCCAAGATCGCCTACCTGGTCCCCGGCCACGACGGAGCGCTGCCAGCCCTGTGCTCGTGGCTCCGCAAGGGACTGCGAGTGCATGTGGCCGATCGCGATTTCCGCATGGGCGACGACGCGTATCCGCGGGGAACGTTGATTCTGCGCACCGCCGAGAATCCCGAGACGCTGCACGACGCCATGCAGCAAGCGGCGCGGGACGACGGGTTGCGGATCCAAGCCTGCGACACGGGATTGGTTTCTGCCGGCGCCCAACTGGGCGGACCAAACGTGGTATGGGTGCGGCCTCCGAAAATCGCGATGCTGATGGATCGGCCGACCAGCTACGCCGCCGGGCATACGTGGTACCTGTTTGACCAGGTTTGGCGTTACCCGGTCACCCGGATTGCCGCCAGCAACTTGAGCCGCTTGAATCTGCAAGACTACAACGTGCTGGTGCTGCCCGACGGGGATTACGGCGGCCGCGAGGGCCCCGGCGAGAGCGATGTCAGCCGCCTGCGGCAATGGATCAGTCAAGGCGGCACCTTGATCCTGATCAAGCGCGCCGCCTCATGGGCCACGCAGAAACCGGCCTCGTTGCTGAGCGTTCAGAGGAAGAACAAGCCTGCTGGGACGCCCACAGATGGGAAACCGACTGGCGAGCCATCTGCGGACTCGGCGTCGCCGCCCGCGGATCCGGCCCCCGGCGCCTTTCTGACGGCCCATGTGTTCCGCGAACACTGGCTGACATTCGGTTGTGCGGCTGCCCTGGACGTGTTCTACCGGGGCAATGTTATCCTGACGCCGCCGGACGTCTCCAAGGGCCGCGGGCTGGTGACGTTCGCTTCCCCGTCTCAGATCCTGACCAGCGGCTTCTGTTGGCCTGAGACCGTCGAGCTGGTGGCCGAAACGCCTTACCTGATCCACGAACCACTGGGCAGCGGCCACGTGGTGGCGTTTACCGATGATCCGAACTTCCGCGCCATGTATCCTGCAACCCAACGGTTGTTTCTGAACGCCGTGTTGTTCGGGCCGGGACATTGACCCGGCAACAGGCTTGCGGCCTCGAGCAGAATCGTGCGCACCGTGGCCCCGAAAACAGAAGTCTTGACGTTGTACCTTTGTTGGTTGTCGTCTGGCCGAAGGCCCCATTCCTTCCACGTCGGCACGAACGGCTGCGAGGCCAACAGGTCGTCGATCGTCCGGACGATCCGACGACGCCAGAAGACCGCGATCTGTTGGAGTTCGGCGACCGCCGACGGCACGATCTCGATGAAATACCACATGCTGTCTGTTAACTTCCTAAGCCTTGAGCCCGGGTTCCGATTGGTGTATAGTCACGGCTGGAGGGTGACAACGTGTCGACGGTCTCAGAAAAGCTGTATTGTCGAGGCTGTAACGAGTCGTTTGCGGTAGCAGCCGCGAACCCCCGCTGTCCCCAGTGCGGACAAGATCTGACCGCACACGATCTGTCAGTCACCTTGGACTTGGATCTGACGCTCACCGGCGGCGAGGATGCAGCCCGGCCGGAAGTGGCGGCGCCCCGCGAAGATCTGATCGGCAAACCGTTCGACGCTTACACCATCGATTCGTTCCTGGGCAAGGGAGGCATGGCGTGGGTCTTTCGCGCCACGCACAACACGCTGTACCGGCCCTGTGCGATCAAGATTCTGGCGCCGCGGCCCGGGTACGGCGACATGGTCGATCTGTTCTTGGCCGAGGCTCGCGCCGCCGCTGCGCTGGTTCATCCGCACATCGTCACCGTACACAACATCGGGCACAGCAGCGGACTGCACTACATCGAGTTGGAGTATGTGCCCGGCCAGACGCTACAACAGATGGTGCAAGCGGCGGGCCACCTGGATGCGCATACCGCCACGGAGATGTTGTCGCAAACCTGTTCGGCACTGGCCGAAGCGCATCGCGGCGGCATCGTGCATCGGGATTTCAAACCGTCGAATATCCTGGTCCATCGCAACGGGCTGGCGAAACTTGCCGATTTCGGCCTGGCCAAACAGCTTGCGCGGCGCGATGCGTCCGGCGAGTCCTTGGCGGGGACACCGTACTTTATGGCGCCCGAACTGTTTCGTTCGC
>Ga0351873_10094_pt1 | contig 26335 bp, 19 predicted proteins | sample TotcelFGM3001N11_FD_206764 | JGI IMG/M metagenome (GOLD analysis project Ga0351873, IMG submission 206764) | Enriched cells from coal bed in the Powder River Basin, Montana, United States - Total cells FGM rep2 HSBNCT.FGM.300.1.N11 ... | reverse complement strand
CGGCGGTTGGATCGGCCGAAGTCGCACGCATTTCTCCCGCCGTGATAGTCGCGATGGCATCCACAATAGCCTCGCGCGAGGCGGGCTTCGTCAAATGGATGGCAAAGCCCGCTTCGCGGCTCCGCTGGATGTCCTCGTCCTGTCCATAACCGCTCAGCGCGATGCCGGGGAAAGCGTGTCCGTGCGTACGTAGTTGGCGCAGCAGGTCGTGACCACTGCCGTCCGGCAGTCCGAGGTCGCTGATGAGCAGGTCAAAGCTGTGCTGGCTGGCCAGTTCCAGGGCCGAAGCCACATCGCTAGCCGTTTCGACCATGTGACCTTCCGCGGTCAGCAACAGCCGCATTATCTTCGCCGTGACGCCGTGGTCTTCCACCTGCAAGACGCGCAAGGGGCGATCAACCTGCTGCGGGGACGCGGCGGGCAAGGACGCCTCGGACTGGCTGATGGGCGCGCTCAGCGACAACCGGATGCGGAACGTCGCCCCTTTGCCCTTGCCCTCGCTACGTGCCTCGATGGTGCCGCCGTGCATCTCCACCAGCGTCTTGCTGATCGACAACCCCAGTCCCAGCCCGCCGAATTGCCGAGTGATGGCGTGGTCCAATTGCTCAAAGGCGTTGAACAGACGCGGCAAGGTTTCCGGTTCGATCCCGATCCCGCTGTCGTTCACCTCCACGACCACGTGCGACCTGTTCGGCCGACAGCGGATGTCTACACGTCCGCCGTGGGGTGTGAACTTGATTGCGTTTCTTAGCAGGTTCCAGAAGACTTGCTGGAGCCGGGGCGCGTCGGCCTCGACCCAGTAGGGGGCATTTGGTCCCAGATCCACGCCGAATTTCAGTCCCCGGGCCTCGATGTCGAACTTGCAGATCTCGACCGCGCTCCAGATGACCGCACATAGGTCGATGGATCTCCGCTTGAGTTCGATTTTGCCATGCGCGAACCGTGTCACATCCAAGAGGTCGTCGATCAGGCGGACTTCCATCTCGACGTTACGGTGGACCATCTCCAGCATCTCGCGCACCTCCGGGGCGAGGTCCGGCCTGTGCTGGAGCAGCGACGCTGCCAGGAGCACCGGTGTCAGCGGCGTGCGCAGTTCGTGGCTGAGGACGGCCAGGAAGTGGTCCTTAGCGCGATTCGCCTGCTCGGCGATAAGCTTGGCGGCAGCGAGCGCTTCCTCGGCCCGTTTACGATCCGTGATATCGGTGATCGTAATGCGGAGAGCATTGTTCGCCGCGGCGTCAGGGGCGCGGATGCCCTCCATTACGACGTACACCGGTTCCTCATGTCTTTGGAGTTCGATCTCGGAAGTTTGCTTGCGTTCGGTTTGCAGCACGCCCATCAAGAACCCGGCAAACCGTGCACGAGACTGCTCCGCCACGTACCATGCGAGCCGCCGATTGACCGCCTTGCTCCGATCCAGGCCCAACAGCGCCGCCCCGGCCAGGTTGGCTTCCAGAATCCGACCATCTTGGTCTAATAGCAAGTAGCCGATCGGGGCGAAATCGAACAAGTCTTGGTATTTGTCGGACGCCTCCTTCGCGGCCGCCCGAGCGCGCAGCAACTCCTCATTCTGCATTTCCAATTCGATCTGGTGGACCTGCAATTCGTGGAGCACTGCGCGCGTGTTTGCTTCGGCCGTGCCCTGGGCAGACGCGGTTTCCTTGTCTTGCAGACGCTTCTCCGCCTCACGGCGAAGATTACCGGCTTGAGATCGCCTCGGATCGGTATTTTCCTTTTCGCTCATGACTGCACCACGGTTTGTCTTGGCGCTGCTGAAGATGCCGTGATGTCCTCCATCGCCAGCAGGATCAGACGCGCGGTTTCGGCTTCGGACACAATTTGGCGGGCATTGAGCAACAGCACTTTATGCCCGATGTTCGGGAAATCGTGTTCCACCCGGAAGTCCTTGAACTGGGTGTTGCTGGGAAGGACTTCTTCCAGGAGTTGCCGCAAGGCGGGGATGTCCCACTGCCCTCGGCCAATCTCGAACAGCGGCTGGCCTTCGGTCACGGCAGATGTCACCTGGAAAATTTCGTAGAAGGCGGCGCTGGCCGATACGATGCGCAACTGGCCGTCCAGCACGACCAGCGGCTCGCGAATCGTGTCGATGATGTTCTGAGAGTAGTCGCGGGCCGCCTGCAGTTCCACTTGATGCTGTCGCAGGCATTCCTGCTGCTGCCTTAGCGACTGCTCCAATTGCTTGATCGGCGTAATGTCGGCAAACGTGAGCACCACTCCAGCGATTACATTGTCCATAGTTCGGTAGGGCAAGACGCGCAGATTGTACCAGCGACCGTCATGCGTGTGGACTTGCGATTCCTTGGGCACGAGCGTGTCCAGCACCTCCGTGCTGTCCTGGACGAGCCGGTCGTAATTCAGCTTCGTCGTGAAGTGGTCCAGGGGACGCCCCACATCGCTGGCCGTTAAGTTGATGATGCTGGTGGCCTGCGGAGTGAATCGCTTGATGCCCAGGTCGGTGTTCAGAAAGATCGTGGCCACCTCGCTGCCATTGAGGAGGTTCTTCATGTCGCTATTGGACTGCGACAGTTCCTCGATCTTCATCTGCAACTCGGCGTTGACCGTCTGCATTTCTTCGTTGAGGGATTGCAGTTCCTCCTGGGAGCTGTTGAGTTCTTCATTGGCGCTCTGCAATTCTTCGTTGTTCGATTGCAGCTCCTCGTTCGCGGAGCGAAGTTCCTCTTGCGTAACTTCCATTTCCTCCGTGGCGGCCTGCAGCCGCTCGCGGGCATGGCACAGTTCGTCTTCCAATTCGGTCGCCGGGGCAGCCTGGCCGGATGGTTTCGGGCCGTTCTCGGCGGCCGTCTCCGCTTGGCCCGCCGTCGTCTCCTCGAACACCACCAGGAGCATCCCTCGCCGGGCGGCCGGGTCGGCAAGCGGCCTGACCGTAAGGTCGATGATCGTGAAACCGCCGTTGGACTTGATTCTTACTCCCTTGGTGGTAATCGTCGATTTTCGTGTTGCTGCGTTATGCAGCGCAGCACCAATTTCCTCGCGCAGCCCCTCGCGGGCCATCGCAAACACATTGTTGTTGACCTTTCCGGAAGCGGGTTCGAGGTACTTGCCGGTTCGTCCGTTCACGTAGAGGATGTCGCCCTCGGCATTGACTACCACCGCGGGGGGGCCATAGTAGTCCAAGAGCGCTCGTTGGGCAGCATAGGTCATGTCCATGTCCGGTACTCCGGGTTTCTCTGGTTCCGCAACGCGCACGCGCCGGTGTGGCAGTACACTCGCAAGCATTTCGAGGCGGGGCTGCTCGAGCAATTCCCTCCGCTGGAAGACTCTGGACATTTTGTCCAAGGCGGAAAATAGGTGGTCGAAGCCTCCGATGCCCTCCGCGGTGCCTAGAATCAAAAGACCGCCGGGATTCAAGGCATAGTGCATCAACGGCAACAGCCTCTTCTGCGTTTCGGCATTGAGGTAGATCAAAAGGTTACGGCAGCAGAGAATATCGATCCTGGTGAACGGCGGATCGACCAGTAGGTTCTGCGGCGCAAAGACCACCAGGTCGCGGATCTCTTTCTTGATGCGGTACCCCTCGTCTTCGTGGACGAAGAATCGCGCTAGCCGCTCCGGGGACACGTCCGCGGCAATCCTCGTGGAGAACGTCGTCCGGCGGGCCTTGTCGATCGCGTCTTTGTGGAGATCGGTGCCAAAAATCTGGATCGCCGGGCCTCCCTCGAGTTGCAAATCCTCCCAGCATTCCTTGAGCAAGATGGCCAGAGAGTAAGTTTCTTCGCCCGTCGAACAACCAGGAGTCCACACGCGCACGGGAGTATTTTTCGGCCGGTCGTGGAACAACTGGGGTATCGCTTTCTCCTTCAGAAAGTCAAACAGACCCGGATCGCGGAAGAAACTGGTGACGCCGATCAGCAGTTCCTTGGAGAGCAAATCCGCTTCCTGCGGGTTCTCTTGGAGGAATCGAACGTATCGCGGCAGGCTGTCAAACTGGTGAACGCTCATCCGTCGTTCGATCCGGCGGTTGATCATATTGATCTTGTAGCAGGAAAAGTCGTTGCCGGTGTGGGCCCGCAGGAGAACAAAGACCTTTTCGAGCGCCGCGGTCGGTTCCTCCCCAGCCGGAACATGCTTCTCGGGGGCAGCCGGGGCGTGCGTGACATACTGGATCAATTTGGCGGGAAGCTGATGCGCCGCCGCAATGTAATCCGCCACGCCCGAGCTGATCGCACTGCGGGGCATACTGTCATATTTGGCCGAGGCGGGGTCTTGCACCATCACCATCCCGGAGTTCTCTTTGATGGCTTTCGAACCCAGCGTGCCATCGCTCCCCATGCCAGAAAGAATAATCCCGATGGCTTTTTCCTTCTGGTCCACCGCCAGATGGCGGAAGAATAAGTCAATCGGCAGCCGCTCGGCCCGCGGCGTGGCGGGTTCGAGCACCTGGAGTTTGCCGTGCAAAATGGACAGATCCGCATTCGGAGGAATCACATAGACGCAATTCGGCCGGACCCTCATCCCGTCTTCCACCTGGACGACCGGCATCTTGGTGTGCCGTCCCAGGATTTCGGGCATCATGCCTTTGTGCGTTGGCTCAAGGTGCGACACCAGAACGAACGCCAGCCCGGTATCCGGAGGCAAGTCAGAAAAGAATCGCTGGAATGCCTCGAGCCCGCCCGCTGAGGCTCCCATTCCGACAACGTATAGTTCCTGACTCATCGGCGCGGCCTGTTTTCGCTGGTTGCGTGGGGGATGTCGCCCTCAATGCGTTTCCTTCGGAGCTTTTTCAAGAATATTTCGGTGGGAGGCCGTTGGCAACCCGTGGCCGGCCCTGGACAGCGGCCTGGTTTTCGCCGCACCACCAAATGGCGTTCGTAAGTTTACGCGACGCTACGAGCACGCCAACAATCGCAAAAAAACGACGTGGCCGAGTGGAATCAACGTTAAGCCTCAAAGCCCGCCGCACCGCCGTACGGTAGATTTTCCACTCGTTCTCCGTTCATCGCTTCCGCGATGTCCGACACCCGAATCAGCGGCGGAGTCCACCGCGCCGCACGCGGCCCCCGATTCCGCTTGGCCCGTTGTCGCGGCGACCACATCGCCTGAATCTCGTCACAGGCCTGCCGAATATCCTTGGGGGTCGGTTCGTAGACACGACATCTAAACGCCTGATTTTTTCGCATCGCGTTCATGTTTCTCACCTGTAGATCTCAAACAAGGACCCGAGCGAATCCGACGAGACGTATCAAGCTTCTTCTGGAATTCTTCCATCCATTGTGCCCGTCGCGGTCTGTTAGTATCCGCGAATGCCAAAACCGTAGATGCTGATGCCGCCATAGCTGCGGGTCCCATAGCCGTAGTTGCCATAGGCGCGGGGACCGTCGCTGTAGACGCCATAGCCGCGGGGACCATAGCCAATGCTGTCGTAGGCGCGAGGGCCATAGACGCGAGGGCTGTAGACGCGAGTGCCGTAGTCACGCGTACTGTAGACGCGAGTACTGTAGACGCGAGTACTGTAGGCGCGAGATCCCCGATAGCCGCGGGCCTGAGCATCCGTTGTGGCGACGATTAGAGTGAACGCCGCGACGAGCACAGCTAAGGACAATCGTTTTCGAGACATTACAAAGACTCCTTTGAAGTAACACGTACCGGGGGCCCAAACGGGCCGAGATTCCAGTGAGAAACAGACCGGCAGCCGCCTTAAGACCGTCGCCTCCTATTTCAGGGCTTTTTTCACCTTGTCGACAACCTTCGTAGCGGCTTGCTTGACTTTGCCGACCGCCTGGTCGGCCTTTCCTTCGGCGCGAAGCTTGTCGTTGCCGGTCAGTGCGCCGGCGGCTTCCTTGATTCGGCCTTTCACCACATCTGTCTTGCCACCCATGATAGTGACTCCTGTTCTCAGAGGTTGTTGCGTAACATCGGCCTGGTCTACGAACTCGTTTCCTGCTGGTTGCGGCAACTGCCGCGCACCGAGCGCAATAAAAAAACCGACGTGCCCGAACACCCAGGGGTATTCGATCACGTCGGTTTACTCGCCAACGAGCCCCCCGGCACAGCCGGGTTGCCCTTTATCTAGTCATCCGACGATTCGTAATTCGTTCCTTCGCCGAGCCGCCATCCAATTCACCACGGCGACTCGTAAGCATTATACGGCTCGGAACGGGGAAAGCAAGGGACCGAGCGGAATTCCACGCCCTCCGGCAGCTTCGACGTTGTTTGCGGTTCTGACGGCGGTGCGAATGATCTTTGCTTGTTTGGTGAAGACGTTGCGCAACGCGCCGTTCGCTTGTTCGATGGCGCTGCGCGCCGCGGGCGTATTCGTGATCGCGTTCAGCATCACGAAGTCATGGATCGTGCCCAGGTAACGCAACGCCGTGACGTGTACGCCGGCTTGGATCAGCTTGCGGGCATACGCTTCCCCTTCGTCTCGGAGCACGTCACACTCCTGCGGCATGATTCCTGCATCCGAGCGCGAGTAATACAATCCCACGGGTTAGGTTGTTTCCTGCCGCTCTCCAGCCGCTTAGGACCGCCAAATCAATAACTGTCGCATTGTCGCCTTTCGCTCCGCGAAAGTCGCGTTCTTTCGCGGAGCGAAAGGCGACATTAGTTTCTGCGCCGGTCCTTAGCGGCGAACCAAGAGCAGAACCACCAGGATGATGAGCACCAGCGTGAAGAACCCACCGCCGATGTACACGTAGTTCGCGAAAATAGGCGCCATGCCGTTTGCGAAAGTCGTCAACATGCTAAGTCTCCTTGTTGAAATCGGTCGCGATTCGTCGCCGGTCGTGGCAAACGTTCCGCGGTGTCATGAAAAAACCGACAACGCGTCGGAATATCTTTGAATATTCGGCCATGTGGGCTTACTCAGTTACGGCCCCATCGGGTCGCCACTACCCCCCGAACACTACCCGCGCTTTGAGGCAAGAACCAGTCCCACCGCCCCGGCGACGGACGCGGCCGCGCCGCCGACGAGCAGCCAGATCGCTTTGTCGGTCGGTGAACCGGTGAAAAAACGAGAAATGTCCGAGCTGAGTGAGCTAGCGGCGCTGACGCCGAAGACGATCAACGCAATACCCCCGATCAATAGGGCGAGCGAGACCAAGAATATACTGTTCATCTCTTTCTCCTTGGAAGCCGATCTACCGGCCTCCCTTCTGTCAGACTTCATAGCAGGATGGTTCAAATACTTGGTGAGTTCCACTTCGTTACCCATCGGACTACCTGTTCGTCTCGGTGGTCGTCTCGGAAGTACTTTCGATCGTCGTACCGCCAGCGTCAGGCGTCACCGCGGGGGTAGTCTTCGTCGTGTCGATCGTCGTGGTCTCCGTCTCGCCCGTTACCTTGCCGTCCTCGGTATGCGTCGTTGTCGTTTGGGTCTTGTACTCGGTGGTGCCCTCCTTGTTTTCGCAACCGATGGTGAACGCGCCCAGTGCGGCAATCAGAACCAATACTAGAAAACGAGTCATCTCAATACCCTTTCTTTCCCGTTTTGAAATTGCCCAAGATTCACGCTTGGTGGTTGCAGCTTCCCGCTGCACCGAAAACAAAAAAAGCCGACGAGCTGGAACACCCGCAGGCGTTCCACCACGTCGGCTTACTCGTCAACCAGCCCCCCGGCACGACCGGGCTGCTGTTTATCTAGTCATCCGACGACTTCCAATCGGGCGACGGGCCTTCCCAGCTGACCGCCGCTCTACCAACGACTTATTATATGGGGCTGGGCGGGAAAGGCAAAAAATTCTCTGATTGACTGCCGGTCGAAGTTGCGGGTTCAAGCCGGCGGCCAACGCCTGTGCCTATTGCCGGACGGACATTCCGATCAAAGCCACTCGCTGCCCGAACTGCACGTCGCAGTTGAATGCGCCCGGTTGAAGGATTCATCCGTGGGTCCGCCCTGCCATCCGTGGGCCGAAACATTGGACTCCAAGGCGAAGCTGTGGGCCGGCTAACGCCCGAGGCCACTTACTTTGATCGGCAAGGCACCAACCACCGGTGAAGACGGGCCGTGTTTTCTCGCCCAAAACCCGCGGCTAGCGCCTTGCGGCTCACCATGTCCTGGTGCAAAGTAAGCGGCATTGGGCTAACGCCCTTAATCCGGTACCGCCGTCAGGTCGGCACATACCAATTCCTTGTCGTTGCGGGCGAACACATGGCGGTAGGCAAAGGCCGGATGGGACCACGTGACGCCGCCCCGCTGACGCAGCTGGTCCAGCGTGGGATCCAGCAGCTTGGCCCTGCTGATCTCTGCAAATCCCTCCGGGGTCAGCCGGCCCACGATCAACTCGCCCCGTTCGTTGAACAGCCACGTGCGGTCGCCTTGGCGCACCAGATGGATCGTGGCAAAACGGTCCTCGGGCACGGCCGAGCGGTCTTCCCAAACTTGCCGCCCGTCGGCCAGTCGCAGGCACCGCAGGATGCCTCGGCTGTCCGCGCCGTAGATATAATCGCCGTCGATGTACGGTGTTGAATTCAAGCAGTGCAGGGCGGCTTCGTCCTTCGGCAAATTCTCCTTGCGCCGATGCCAAAGCCGCACGACGCCCAGCGGCTCGGCGCTCGGTTCCAACAGCAGCGTGCCTTGATGCGCTTCGGAGAACAACAGCCGCCGGCCGTCCCAGACCGGCGTGGCGATCGCGATCGGCCACTTCTCCCACGGAAAATCGTAATCCCACAGCAATTGCCCATTTGCGGGATCCAGTCCCGCGATCCGGTTGCCCGTCCAGCACACCAGCACGCGCCGGCCCGCTTGATCGATCACCAGCGGCGCCGAATACGAGGCGTCATCCGCCAGCGCCTTCCAACGCTCCACGCCGGTTCGTTTATCCAGGCCGACGACGCAGGCATCGGTTCCACCGATCTGGACGATCAGCACGTCGTCTTCGATCAGCGGCGCTGCGGCGATCCCCCAGTTGGGCATGCGAATCGCGTATTCGCGGTGCATGTCGCGGCTCCACAAGATCGAGCCGTCCGCGGCCGCAAAGCAGAACAGGTGGCCCATCGCGCCCAAGCTGTACGCGTTGCCGTCCTCAACCAGCACCGACGCCCGCGGGCCGGCCGTATAGCCGAAACCGGCATAGGTACAATCGTAGCTATGGGACCAGATTTTCTCGCCCGTCTGCCAGTCGAAGCAATGAACGCGTTCCGTCTGCGGCGGCCCGACGAGGTAATCCGTGACGTAAACCCGGCCGTCGGCCACCGTCGGCCCGCTATAGCCGCCGGCGATCGGCACCGTCCACTTCCGCGGGATCACATCCGAGACGAACCGTTCGAGGATCCCCGTCTCCGCCCAAACGCCGTCGCGATCCGGCCCTCGCCATTGCGGCCAATCCGCCGCCCCCGCCATTGTGAATGCCACGAGCGACCAACACCACGCGCGAAAAAGACAGGCGAGTTCCATCGCATGACTCCTGAAAAAAGACGGACGCATTTGCACATGCGGCCTTGCTTCCTTTTCGATATGGGATCGCCAACAGTATAGCCGAAAGGCGAGCGGAGGTCGATGCGCCGATCGCGGGGAGGTGATCGCGGGGAGGCTTCGGGGCAACGCTCGCTGGAATGGACGCCGGATGGACGCGGAACCTGAGGTTGTTAGAATGTCCCCCGCCAGAGACGTCCGTCCTATGGCTGTCCTCTCCCCCAAGGTATTCCGCTCGTGAGTCGACCGCATCGCTTACCATCGCTGGGTAACTTGATCATCCGCGCTTCGGCGGGAACGGGCAAGACGTTCCAGTTGTCCAATCGTTTCCTGGCCCTGCTGCGGCAGGGCGTGCCGTGCGAATCCGTCTTGGCGACGACGTTTACGCGCAAGGCCGCCGGCGAGATCTTGGATCGCGTCATCGGGCGTTTGGCCGCGGCAGCGGACGACGACGAAAAGTTGAAAGAACTGGCCGGGTTCACGGGCGACGAAGCCTGGAGCCGTGAGGCGTGTCTGGACACGCTGCAAGCCATGATGCGTTCCCTGCACCGGCTGCGCGTCAGTACACTGGACAGCCTGTTCGCGCAAATCGCCCGCAGCTTTGGGTTGGAACTGGGCTTTCCGTTCGGCTGGCAGATCGTCGAGGACCTGTTCGACGTCCGGCTTCGCAGCCGGGCGATCGATGCGGTTCTGACCTCCGGCGACGAAGCGAAACTGCGGACGCTGGTCCATCTGCTGACCAAAGGCGAGGCGAGCCGAAGCATCAGTCAGCTGATCCGCGAGACGGTGAACCAGATGTACGATCTGTTTCAGGAGACCTCGCGGGAGGCTTGGTGCAAGGTGCCGCGATGCAAGCCGCTGGACGCGATGGAGCTGGCCGCTGCGCTGCAGGACCTGCAGTTGGCCGACGTGCCCGACAAGCGGATGGCCAAGGCTCGCGACGAGGATCTCGCGCGAGCCCGCCAGAGCGCCTGGTGCGAGTTTCTGACCAAAGGCTTGGCCGCCAAAGTGGCGCAAGACGATCCGGTTTTTTACAAGAAGCCGATTCCCGATTCGCTCGTGGGGATCTATCGGCGGTTGCTCGGGCACGTCCAAGCCGAGTTAGTCGGCCGCGTGGCGTTTCAGACCGAAGCCACGTACGACTTGCTGGAGATGTTTCACGCCGAGTACCAGCGGCTGAAGACCAATCATCGCGCGCTGCGGTTCGAGGATGTCACGCGCCGCTTGGCGGGCGTCGGGCAAGCCGTCGAATTGGGCAGCTTGAGCTTTCGCCTGGACGCGCGGATCGACCATCTCTTGCTGGACGAATTTCAGGATACTTCGCCACAGCAGTGGCGGGTGATTCAGCCCTGGGCTCAGCGGGTGACGCGAGCGGCGGACGGAACGTCGTTTTTCTGTGTCGGGGACGTCAAGCAGGCGATCTACGGCTGGCGGGGCGGCGTGGCCGAAATTTTTGATGCCATCGACGGCCAGTTGCCGGGCCTGACGCCGCACAGTCTGAACGTCAGTTTCCGTTCGTCTCCGCCGGTGATCGACGCGGTGAATCGCGTCTTTGCGCGGATTCCAACGCATCCGAACTTGGGGCGGGCGGAAAACGGTGTCCGCCGCTGGTCGCAACGTTTCGAGCCGCACGATACGCAGCGCCGCACGCTGTCCGGCTACGTCGAACTGGCCGCCGCGCCGGCCGCCGCCGAGGCTGAGCGGCAGTGGGAAGTCACGCTGCGTTTCGCCGCGGAACGCATCGCCCAGTTGGCTGCACAGGCTCCCGGCCGCAGCGTCGGCGTGCTGATGCGAAAGAATGAAGGCGTGGCCCGCGTGATCTATGAATTGCGCCGCCTGGACGTACTCGCCAGCGAAGAAGGCGGCAATCCGCTGTCGGATTCCGCCGCCGTTACCGTCGTGCTGTCGGCGCTGCGTTTGGCCGATCATCCCGGCGACACGGTGGCCCGGTTCCATCTGGCAAATTCGCCCTTGGCGGCAGCCGTCGACGGTGCGGATTATCGCGATGACGCGGCGGCGCGACGCGTATCGCGGCAAGTGCGCCAGACGCTGATGCAGGACGGCTATGGGGCGACCATCCAGGCTTGGACCCACACGCTGGCTCCGCATTGCAGCCGCCGGGATCTCAGCCGCCTGGAACAATTGGTCGAAAAAGCATACGCTTACGATTCGACCGCCACACTCCGTGCGGACGACTTCGTCGCCCACGTGGCCAACACGCGCGTTCCCGATCCTGTTCCCGCCGATGTCCGCGTCATGACAGTCCATCAAGCCAAGGGGCTGCAGTTCGACATCGTCGTCTTGCCGGAACTAGAGGGAAACCTGATCGGACAGAATCCCGCCGTGGTCGCACACCGGCCTGCGGTAACGGCGCCCATCGATTGCACCTGCCGTTACGCAGGAGCGGAGATCCAACAGCTGTTGCCGGCATCGTTTCAGCAGATGTTCGCAGCGGCGACAGACCGCGCCGTGACCGAATCGCTGTGCGTCTTGTACGTGGCGCTTACGCGGGCCGTCCACGCCTGGTACGCCGTCATTCCGCCTTCCACGGACAGCGAGAGGAATCTGCCCTGCACGCAGGCCGGCTTGCTGCGCGCCGCACTGGCGGACGGCGCCAGGGCCGAACCGGCGACGGTGCTGTACGCCCACGGCGATTCGGAATGGTTTCGAACCGGCGGAGCGGCGGCAGGGGCCAGTAGCCCAGGTTGCCAGCCGGTGAAAACGGAGCCCCCGCTTGCCGTCCGCCTCGCCCCGCTGGCCGGCGGCCGCCGGCGCGGCTGGGAACGAACTCGTCCTTCCGGTTTGGAAGGCGGAACGGTAGTCTCGCTGGCACATCTGCTGGCACCGTCGCGATCCGCCGCCTTTGCTCGCGGACAACTGATCCATGCCTGGCTGGAGCAAGTACAATGGATCGAAGAGGGCCTGCCCGATTCGGATCGGCTGACGGCGGTCGCCCGAAAAGTACTGGCCGTCGAAGCCGCAGCCGGCATGGATCTGCCCGCGGAACTGGCACGCTTTCAGGCCCAGTTGGCTTCGCCCCCCGTGGCGGACGTCCTCTCGCGCCGACGGTACGAAGACTTGAGACGCGTCGGATTCTCCGGCCCGGTCCTGCGGCGGCTCGGCACGCGCGGCGCGCGCCCGCTTGCCCAAAATGAACGCAGTTTTGCGATTCGCGACGGTGATCAGCTGCTGACCGGATTCATCGATCGCCTGGTGTTGCTGGAGGACGGCGGCCGCATCGTCGCGGCGGAGATCATCGATTTCAAGACCGACCTGTTCGATGCGCAAGATCCGCTGCAGCGAGCGGCGAAGGTCGCTTTCTACGCTCCTCAATTACGGGCTTATCAGCGGGCGGTCAGTCAGATGACCCATTGCCCGCCCGAACGAATCATCGCCACGCTGCTGTTCGTAGAAGCGGGAGTTGTCGAGACGGTGGGATAGAGGAGCCGGGCGCGCCGGTTGCGGCACGTGCCCAAGGCGATTCACGAGTCTCCCTGTTCAATTCACCGCTTCGCATTCGGCGACTTTGTCAAGGTAGAACTCGTCGGTCAGCAGCCAATTCTGGTACAGGAACTCAAGCTGGCGCAAACGCCCGGTAACCTGACTCTTGGTAAATTTGGGTTGCCCCTCCTGTTTGCTGCGGTCCGTCTTGACAGTCCGCGGCGGAGGGGCGACCCGCGCCGGCGGCGGTTGGTACGAGGGGTTGAATACGCGGACTTTCAGCGCCGCGACGGGCACCAAATGCCGCCACAGGAACGCCTGCATGCGGTCTTCCGCTGCGACGGCCTCGCGGACTAACTCCCGCTCGCCGACCACCGCGCGGCCTTCGATTACCAAGGGCACCGGCTCTTTGGAATCGGCCAAGTCGGTCCGCAGCGTGAACCGCACCATTTCCTGGTCGCCTTTCAGGGAAATCGGAGTCCCCGAGAATCCCTTCGGCGGATCTTTCAGATTCAGCTTGATTTCGCCGTCGAAGCCATCCTTGCGGATCGCGTACACGCCGACCGTGGCCGACCCCTTGCTGCGCAAACTGGCATTGGACGGCACGACCCGCAGAGCGAAATCGGGTTGCGGCGGATTGATCCGCAGGCGATAAGCGTACTCGTCGCCACCTTGGTTCGTGGTATCGAGCAGATGCACGTAGTACGTTCCGTCGGAGGGCAACTCGGCGCTGACGTAGGAATCGGCATGGTGCGTGTTGAGCCCGGTTCCCGGGTCGTCAAAATCGTCGTTCAGACCCAGCAAGTTGCCGGCGGCATCGGTGATCTTCAGCATGGAATCCAAAGGGGAATCGAGTCGGCGTGCCATCACCTCGGCGACGACCGTTTCCCCCGCACGGCCTTCGAACTGGAACACGTCCCAATCACCCGCTTGGCCGATCCGCCCGTTGACGATGACGGGAAGCGCGACCTTCTGCGCCTGGGAAGGGGCGTTGTTGGGTTCTTGATCCAAGGATTCCGGCAACATGTCAAGAGCGAATGGCACGCGATTGGAGACGAGCCCGGCCGTCACTGCGGTCGCATGGTAGACCCCTTGCCCGCTGTTCGTCGGGGGCAGGACCAGTTGAGCCTGTTTGAGGTTCCAGCCCTTCATCTCGACCTTCGTCGGCTCTCCCACGCGTCCACCCAGCGGGAAGATGCTCGTGATGAACGGCATCTCGGCAAAGCTGATGCGGTAGACGAAATCCTCGCGGCCGCGGAACAGGGCATCGGAAACGGTCAACACGTACTCGCCGTCTTCGGGCACTTCATAATACATGACCGAATCGGGTTGAAAGCGGTAATCGTCGTTAAAGGCGACTTCTTTTCCTGCGGCGTTATAGAGCGTCAGCACGGGTTGGAACCAACCGGGAACGGCATCGGCGATGTACGGGACCAGTTTCCTTGCTTCGGTCGAGATGACGAGACGGAGCCCCTTGTTCGCCTCGAACCGATAGTAATTCACTTCGCCGGCGGCAACTTGTCCATTCACGACGCACGGCACATCGATGCGAACCTCGGCTTCCTCCGGCGGCCGCTTCCGTTCCGCCAGCTCTTCCTTGCCCAAAATCGGCAGCGGAGTGGTCGGCAGCGGTTTTCGGGCGGATTCAGGGAACTGGCTGACAAAAAATACCAGCGGATTGGTCACCCCCGACCGTGTCGCAAGGCGAATTTCACGGGGCCCGGGCTCCGCATCCGGCGCCACCGTCACCTCGACGAAGGCGAGATTGGCCAGCGAACGGTTGGCCGGAGTGTTTTGCCACCCGGTCACGCGCGCCTCGATCCGGGCCAGGAATTGCTGGATTTCGGCAAGCTTCTTGGGGTCCTTTTCGGCGTTCCTGCCAGTGGAGACCCGCCGCAGATCCCGCTGCTGCTCGCGCAGCAGCGAGACCTCCTGGTTGTTCAGCAGCCGGTGGTAATCGACCAGCTTGGCTTGCACGCCCGCGCCGGAGACAAGCACCGTTTCGACATCGTCAAACCGCTGGCCGCCCAGCCGGACCTGGACGGTCGTTCCCTGCTGGGCACCAGCGGGATACACGAAGCCAATATACGCCTGTCCCGGTGCGGCGGTCGTCACCGCCAATACGCCGGCCAGTCCCAAGATCGAAAGCGATAGAAGTTTGCTCATGAGCTTCTGCTCCTTTGTATCCCTTGTCTGCTGTATCCCCTGGCTGCCGATCCCCTGGCTGCCCAGCCAAAGAAACTTTATTCAACTGCGGCCTCGCCAAACTCTACATGATCTCCGTCAACAGGCCGGCCGACTTGACTCGATCACTCGGCTCCGGCAAGACGCGTGCGTCCAGTCCGTCCGGATGAGGAAGGTTGGCGGTAAAGTCGATCCCGGCCAACTGGTAGATGCTGCCTAGCAAGTCGACTGGATAGACAGGACGATCCGCGACGTCTTCGCCCTTGGTATCCGAGGCGCCCACGACGCCGCCGCCCTTGAATCCGCCCCCGGCGACCAGCACACTGAACACCCTGCCATAGTGATTGCGTCCGCCATTCCACGGCGGCTGCCAATCCACTTTCGGCCCCCGGCCGAATTCGCCGCTGCACCAGACCAGCGTACTGTCCAGCAGGCCGCGGTCGTGCAGGTCTTGCAGCAGCACGGCCAAGCCTTGGTCGAGCTGCGGGCACTGCCGGCGCATGGTCGCGAAGTGGTTGCTGTGCGTGTCCCAACCTCCCGGATAATTGATGACGACGTAGGGCACTCCCGTCTCGACCAATCGCCGCGCCACCAGGCATTCCTGGCCGAACGTATGGCGGCCGTAGCGATCCCGCAACGCCGGTTTTTCCTGATCGAGGTCAAAGACTTCCTTGCCGGCCCCCAAGATCAACTCGTAAGCTGCGTCTTTGGTCTGCTCGGCCAAAGCCATTTCGGGACTGGCCGCCATCAAGTTGCCCATCGTGTTCATTTTGCCGAGCAACTCGCGACGCGCCTTCTGCCGCTCGTCCGTGATACCGCGGGCCACGACTCCTTCGACCTCGAACCGAGCCGCGTTCGGATCACCGCCGGTGGCGAACGGTTTGTACCCCGGCCCCAGGAAGCCTTCCTCGGAGAATCGGCCCTGGGCTCGGGTCAGCACCACATAGGGCGGAATCATTCCCTTGTAATCGTGCCGCTTGAAAAATGAGAACACGGCTCCGACACTCGGATAGGCCAGTCGGCCTCCAGGCGGATGCCCAGTTTGCATCAGATACGCGGCCGTTTCATGCCCGTTGTTGCCGTGGGTCATGCCGCGGATGAGCGAGTACTTGTCCGCCTGCTTGGCCAACTGAGGAAACAATGCGCCGAGCCGGATTCCCGATACGTTTGTGGGAATGACATCGCCGAACTCGCCCATGTATTCCTTGCCCGATTCGGGTTTGGGGTCCCACGTGTCGTTGTGCGACATGCCACCCCACAGGAAGATCTGAATGACCGATTTGGCTTTGACAGCGGGCTTGGCCGGAGCGGCTATCGCCGACGGGCCGGAGGCGATCTGGTTGGCCATCAGCACACCGCCCGCGCCGTACAAGCCTCGGCGCAAGGCCTCGCGCCGAGAGACGTTCGCACAGTCTTCTGAACGGCAATTCGCGTTCATGGTTTCCGTTTCCTTTCAGGATCTAATGGCGATACAGGAATTCGGTGGTATTGATCAGCGCCCAGGCGATGTCGACCGCCGCCTCACGTTTCGTCTTGGCTGCCGCGATATATTGCGCGACGGTCTCCAACTCCTCGGGCGTTGGTTTGCGCGAGAGAATGGTCAGGTACAATTCTTCGGCGATTTCCTTCTGCGGCCGGGCGGATTCCAAGATGGCTTTCAGCTTGGGCCCGCTCGCCAACTTGGCTTGAATGTGACTGGAGTTCAAGATGTGGAGCCATTGCGGCGGAACCGGCTTGTTGTCCCGCTCGTTGGCCATCCCGGTGGCCCGCGCCGAACGCCCGAACAGCGTCAGGAACTGGCTGGTGATGCTGCCGTCGGCCAACGCCACCGCCGGCATCTCTCGCGGAATGTACGTATAGGGCTCCGGGATCGGGCTCGTGTACAAGTCGGTCGTGCCGGTGATTTGGTTGAGTGCGTCGATCAACACCTCTGCGTCCAGCCGGCGCGGCGGGTAGCTCGCGAACTGGGCCGCAGCTTCCGGCGCCGTGTGCCGCGGCACGGAGGAAAACCGATACGTATTGGAGTTCAGAATCAAGCGGTACAGGTGCTTTAGATCGTAGCCGCTGGCGATCAGTTCCTTTTCCAAGTAGGCGATCAGTTCGGGATTGCTCGGCGGATTATTATCCCGAATGTCGTCAGGCTCCTCGATAATGCCGCGGCCCATCAGCCACGCCCAGACTCGGTTGACGATGCTGCGCGTGAACCAAGGATTCTCCGGGGTAATGAGCCAGTCGGCAAAGACGGTCCGCGGGTCGCGGTCCGGAGGCAACTGGATCGAGGTTCCATCGGGAAAAATGGCGGTCAGCGGACCGCTGGGCGGCGACGGCAAAGCGGATGCCTCCGTATCCCCCGTGGGCTTCACCGGCGCCGTCCCGGGCTTGTCGCGGCCAGGCACGCTGTTGCCCGGCACGGCCCCGGATTTCAGCGGATCCCAGAACACGACCTCTTCCTTCCACTCGCTGGTCGGTTTGTAACCGACCTGCGAGAAGAAGACTGCGGAGCCGGCCAGACGGCCTTCCGGCCAACGGTCCGCGCGCGAACCCATGAACGTCAGGGCCACAATGGCGGCGGTGCCTTCCGGAGTCTTGTTCTGGATGGCGCGGTAAAAGTTCACGGGACCGACCCGGAAATTGCTGCCGCTGGACGTCAGCATCTCGCGGACGAATTGGCTGTACGGCTTGTTCTCGGCAATCGACGCCCGTACCCAGCGGTGATACGCCTGAGCCGCGTTGGGCCAAAGATTCACAGGAAACTCGGCCTTGATCCGCAGGATGTCGCCCCATTTCATCGACCAATAATCCGCGTATTCACTTCGCTCCAGCAGGCGATCGATCAGAACGCGGCGTTTGTTCTCGACGTCCGGATCCTCGAGGAATCCCTTGACCTCTTCCGAGCTCGGCAACGTCCCGATCACGTCCAAATAGGCGCGTCGCACGAACACCGCATCAGAGCAGAGGACGGGTTGCAGGCCCAGCGACTTCAATTTGGCAAACACAAAGCGGTCCAGTTCGCCCGCCGGCGCGGGTGGAAGGGGGCTTTCAAATATGTTCGCCGCCGGCTCCGCTGCCCCAAGGCCACTGATAGCCGCCAAGAAGATCACGGCTGAGATCGACGATGGTTTTCGCATGCTTCTTCAACTCCATGCAGGAAAATACATTATCAACACGCGTTACGCTGCGCGGCCCGTGTTCTGTTGAGCGGCTGTTTCGCCGACCTGCAACACGGAGGGCAATGCTTTCTTGGAGGATTCACGGCGGTCGAGGGCGGATTCCCGAGGCTCCGAGGAGCCATAAGACTTTATCGAGGACCCTGGCGGTCCAGACCCGGCAAAAATTATCACCTTTCCCGCATGCAAATACAATCCGAGAATGGGTGGGGATGGGAACGAAAAAAGAAGAAAAACCGGCCACCGACGAGCGGGCAGCGATTTGCCATGAAGTGTTCCTCTCGTCCCCACACAGTCTGTCAGCCCAAAATGACCACATGGGTACGAAGCCGGTACCACATCAACTTTCTGAATAATCCGCATTGGTGCATGCTGGATTGCCGTCGAACGCTAGAATGAGGTTTTCCGCTCGGCCAAACTTTTTGACAAGAAATCACATGGTTTCCGCATCATCCTGTCATGGTCGCCGCTGGACGTCCTCACTCCTGAGGATCGTTTGCATCGTCGTCGCCGTCACCGGCTGCAGCCCCGCGAATAGCAAGCCGGCTGCGGCCAAGAGGAAATCCGCCTCGGCGACGGTTGGCAAGGCTGATGATGCCGCTCGGCCGGCACCCGCGGCACGTCGCGAATCGCCGGGCCTCGATTTGCAGCCGGATCTCGATTCACAGCCAGCGGCAGATGACGCCGGCCCGCAAGCGGGCCACGCCCCGCCGTCGTCGCGCCGGCTTCCGCCGGGATTCGGCCCGGCGCAAATGCCCACCGGACCGCGCACCTTTGCGGACTTGATCGCCTCCGAACAGGATGGGTCCGAATCGCCCGCCGCTGTCGCCCATTCGTCGGCGCGCAACGGCGGCGCGGCGGACTTGATGATCGACGATACCCAGGCGGCCGTTGGCGGTGTCCGCAAGCTGAGCGGCAAGCACCTGGCCCTGTACACGGACGTCTTGCCGAATCCGGACGTGGACGATCTGACCGCTGCCTTTGACGCGGCGGTGCCGCTGTGGTGCCGGTACTTTGAGATTCCCGTCGAGCGCGCCGCCAATTGGCAGTTGACCGGTTTCTTGATGGAAGAGAAAAACCGCTTCATCGGAGCCGGCATGTTGCCGGCCGATCTGCCGCCGTTTCCCAACGGTTACCATCGGGGAAAGTACCTTTGGGTCTATGAACAGAAGGACGCCTACTATCGTCGGCATCTGTTGCTGCACGAAGGCACGCACGCGTTCATGGAGGAATTTCTGGGCTCGATCGGGCCGCCCTGGTACGCCGAGGGGATGGCGGAGTTGTTGGGCACGCATCGCTGGCAAGACGGACAGCTGACACTGGCGCACGTGCCGCAAGACAAATCCGAGACGCCCGGATGGGGGCGGGTCAAGATCATCCAGGACGAGGCCGCAGCGAATCGCGGGTTGATGCCTCAAGCAATCATGAACTTTGGCCCGACTGCACATCGGCGCGTGGAGCCCTACGGCTGGTGCTGGGGCTTAGCCGCGTTCCTGGACGTACATCCTCGCACCCAAGACGCCTTTCGGCAGCTTCGCGGGATGGTTCGCGATCCGGAACTGACGTCGTGGTTCCAGCAACAGTTGCAGGCCGACTGGCAGGATCTAAACGAGGAATGGCAGCTGTTTGTGATGAATCTGGACTACGGCTACGATGTCGGCCGCGAAGCGATCGTGCGAAAGGATGCCCAGCACTTGCCGCCGGAAGGAGCCACGGCGAGCGTTGCGGCCGATCGCGGCTGGCAGGCAACCGGATTCCGCTTGGAAGGCGGCACAACATACCGCCTGGAAGCAAACGGGCGGTATCAAGTCGGCCAATCGAGCGGCATTTGGTGGTGCGAACCGAACGGCATCACGCTGCATTACCATCAAGGCCGTCCGCTGGGCCTGCTGTTAGGCGCCGTCCGCGACGACACCCAGCCGCTGGCCGGCCTGACGCCGTTGGCCCGACCTGAAGTCATCGGCGCGGAAACGACATTGAGGGTCCGCACTCCGGGAACGCTGTATCTGAGGATCAACGAATCGGCCGCCCGCCTAAGCGACAATGCGGGCCAGATCGACGTCCGGATCACTCGCGACGAATCGTGACGGCTGGGGGCAATATTCGACAAGGGCCTTACTTGCGTTTGCCTCCTTTGGGAAGCGAGACGGGTCGGGGTTTTGCCTTTTCCATCTTCTTGCGGAGTTGGGCGAATTTCGTTGCGGGTTTGCGGACCGTCCGCCGTTCATTGTGTGCCACGATCGTTCTCTCCACGCTTTTTTTCCTCCAGCACCAGGGGCGGTTTGGCAAACCGGGCGCGCAGGCGGTTTACGCGGCCCAGCACGCGCGGCATTCCGATCAGCCAACGTTCCAGCTTGCGTTTGCCGGGAAAGTCGACCAGCATCACGCCCAACAGGATCGTCAATATTCCCTGGCCGGGGATCCCGGGCAAGGACAACAGGGCGCCCAGCGCAATCAGTCCATAACCCAAAGCATTTTTCAAAAAAAGGCCGAACCAGCGGACGGCGGGATGCTGGTCAATCCACAATCCCCGCCGGGGGCGCCCCAGGAAATACGTCGCTGGCAGCCGGACCAGCACGACCCCGACGACGGCTAAGCTGAGCGCAAACATGACTAAGGACGCGAGCACGAACAACGCAACGCTCCACAGCGGAAAGCTCCACTTTCCAGCGTTAACGCTAAGGAGTAGGCCAGGGCTCATCAGGCAGCTCCAGCGTCCGGTCAAGTCGGATAAAAAGGGTAAATCCAGGGCGTGATCGTGACCGTCACGGCCATAAACACGAGATCCAGGGGCACCCCTAATCGCACGTAGTCGCCGAATTTATATCCGCCGGGGCCGAACACCATCAAGTTGGTCTGGTAGCCGATTGGGGTGGCAAATCCACCGGAGGCGGCGACCATGATGGTGATCGCAAAGGGCATGAAGCTGACTTCCAGCGCGGTGGCCGCGGCCAGCGCGATCGGAAATACCAAAACGGCTGCCGCATTGTTCGTGACCAGTTCGGTGAAGATCATGGACACAAAGTAGACCATTACCAGAACGAGCCAAGGATGTCCGCCGGCCAGATTGATCAGTTTGCCGGCCACGACCTGGGCCGCTCCGCTGGTATCCAAAGCCTGGCCGATGCCCAGCGACGCCCCGATCACCAGCAGCACCGACCAATCGATGCTTTGGCGAGCTTCGGCGCTGGTGCAGCAGCGGGCCAGGATCATCAACAGGGCAGCCACCAGCGCGGCAGCCAGCATGTCCAGCCATCCCAGACTGGCCGCTGTGATCATGCCCACCAGGATGACCAGCGCCAACCAAGCCCGCTCGTGGCGCGTCGGCGCCGAATTCTCGACGCCGCTGACCAGGAAGAAATGGCTCGAATTGCGACGCTGCTGGACGAATTCCTGATGTGCCTCCAGCAGCAAGGTATCCCCCGGCTGCAGGACGATATCCCCAATGCGCGCAGTCAACCGTTTGCCGCTTCGGGCCACCGCGATCACGGCGGCGTTGTACTCAGTACGAAAGCGGCCTTCGCGGATGCTCTTGCCGACCAGCGGGCAACGGTCCGAAACGACGGCTTCGATTAAACTCCGCTGCGTGCGCGGCGCGTTCAGCTTGAACGTCTGGTCCGTGGCCGGCGTCAAACCGCGCATCTTCTGCAGATCCACAACCGATTCGACGATCCCGACGAACACCAGGCGGTCTCCGGTCTGCAATCGCTCTTGCGGACCGACGGCCGGCAGAATCACGCCTTGCCGGTCGATCTCCGCCAGGTACAGTCCGGGCAGGTGCCGCAAGCCCGCCTGCTCGACGCTCTGCCCCACCAGCAGGCCGCCGGGCTGGACCAGCATTTCCACGGTGTATTGCCGCGGATCATCGGTCAAGCTGATCGCGGGCCGCCGATCGGGCAACAGGCGGCGGCTGAACAGCAGGAGATAGACGACGCCGGCTAGCGCGCAGGGCAATCCCACCCAGGTTACGTCGAACATGTGAATTTTCGGCAACTCGGGCAGCGCGGACTCGGCAATCAATCCGCCGACGATCAGGTTTGTGCTGGTGCCGATCAACGTGCACACCCCGCCGAAGGTCGCGACGTAGGCCAGCGGCAGGAACAGCTTGGAGGGGCTGATATTGCTCTTCTTGCAAATCTCGTTGATCACCGGCATGAACATGGCGACGACCGGCGTATTGTTCAGAAAGGCGCTGAGCGTCATCACCGGCAGGAACAATCGGCCCTGTGCCGCCAGGGCCGTCCGGGGTCGCCCGAGCAGCGGCTGGACGATCAAGGCCATCGCGCCTGTCTGCGTCAAGCCGGCCACGACGACGAACAACGCACCGACCGTGATCAAGCCCGAATTGCCCATGCCGGCCAGCGCTTGGCCGGGGCCCGGCAAACGTTGGCTGCCCGTCAACGAGCCGACTGTCACCAACGTCGCCAAGCAGGTCAGACTCAGCAGATCAGGCGCCGCCCACCCGCGAGCCAAGCCGATGATAAACAGGATCACGACGGTGACCGTTATGTAGCCTTCCCACTCCATCGTCGTTAACTCTCTTCGCCCAGCCGAAAAAGGTCGCAACCACAAACATCATACTCATTCTTATCCGGTGCGTCAGGGTTGGTTTTCCGTTTTACGAACGCCGTCTGTACGCCGGCAGCCTGACAACGTAAAGTGACTCGAATGCAACGTCGATTGGCCGTGTCGCGTTTAACGCCCCCGCCAAAGGCGCCGGGCCGCCGAATTGGCCGGCGCCTTCGGCCGGGCGTTAAACGCGCGATGCGGACCCGTTTATTGACCTCTGCGGGTCATCGGACGAGAACTGACTGGTAGCCCCCAAAACGAGGATCCATTGCCATGTTGATTTTCGACGCACACTTGGACTTGGCGATGAACGCCATCGAGTGGAATCGGGACCTGACGCGGCCGCTGGCCGAGGTGCGGCGGCGCGAGCAGGGCTTGACGGACAAGCGGGATCGAGGTCGGAATGTATTGACGTTCCCCGAAATGCGACGGGGTCGGATCGGCGTCTGCATCGCCACCCAGATCGCCCGTTACGTTGCACCGGACAACCCTTTACCCGGCTGGAACAGCCCCGAAATTGCCTGGGCGGTTACCCAAGCCCAACTCGCTTGGTATCGCGCGATGGAACAAGTCGGCCAGCTGGTCCAGATTGTTGATCGTCAGGGTCTGAACCGGATCGTGGAAATGTGGAAGCACGATCCGCCGCCCGACGCGCCGATCGGCTACATTTTGAGCCTCGAAGGCGCGGATTCGATCCTCACGCCGGCCCACTTGGAACGAAGCTATGCCGACGGCTTGCGCGCCGTCGGACCAGCTCATTATGGCCCCGGACGTTATTCGCCGGGCACCGCCGCCGCCGGCGGTCTGACACCGGCGGGACGCGAGTTGCTCCGCGAGATGCGCCGACTGGGCATCGTTCTGGATGCCACGCACTTGACCGACGAAGCCTTTTGGGAGGCCCTCGAGTTGTTCGACGGCCCGGTTTGGGCTAGTCACAACAACTGCCGGGCCCTGGTCCCCGACGGCCGCCAATTCAGCGACGAACAGATTCTCGCGCTGGTCGACCGCGATGCGGTGATCGGCGTGGCATTCGACGCGTGGATGATGCATCCGGGTTGGATTCGTGGTCAGACCACGCCGGAAGAAGCCAACCTGAACATCGCGCAAATCGTGCTGCACATCGACCACATCTGCCAGCTGGCCGGCAATGCCCGGCATTGCGGGATCGGCTCCGACTTGGACGGAGGTTACGGCCGAGAGCAGTCGCCTCAGGATTTGGAGTCGATTGCGGACCTGCAACGTCTGACGAGCCTGTTAGGCGAGCGTGGCTATCCACCCGAGGATGTCGAAGCGATCCTGCACGGAAACTGGATCCGGCGGCTGAACGAGATTTGGGCGTGAAAAATTCGATTAACCAGTTGCATACTGGGGCGTTTTAGCGGTATCATCGTGGCATGGTTCATTCCGCCGGTACGCTCCTGTATCGATATCGCGACGGACGCTTGGAAGTGCTGCTGATTCACCCCTCCGGCGCCTACCATCGCCGTACGCCTTGGGGTATTCCTAAAGGTATGCCCAATGACGGCGAGAACCTCGAGCAAACGGCACGGCGCGAGACGCTGGAGGAGACAGGTGTCCTGGCCGGAGAGCTGACGTCGCTGGACTTCATCCAGTACCACAGAGTCCGCAAACGCGTGCATTGCTTCACCGGCCCCGCCCCGGCCGATGCCGCGCCGAACTGCGACTGTTGGGAGGTCGATGCCGCTCGATTTGTGCCGATGGACGAAGCCCGCCTCCTGATTCACCGCGACCAGATCCCATTCCTGGACCGCCTGGAAATGCTGCTCGTCCAGCGAGAGCCCGAGCCGTAGCTTGTCCAGGCTGGCCGCTGCGATGTGGCACTGCTTGGAACCGCGCCGATTCACTATACGAACGGGTTTTCCACGGTTCCCAGCAGTGCAGAAGCGCCAAACGACGACCGTGTGGCACTGCTTGGAACCGCGCCGATTCACTATACGAACGGGTTTTCCACGGTTCCCAGCAGTGCCGAAGCGCCAAACGACGTCGCTCTGGCCCGTTCCGTCGCCGCCCGGATCGCCGTCGCAGCGCGCCCCGCACGGCTGACTCGCACGGCGGCAGCGTTTTGTCGTCGGGAGCACGGTTTCCGGCGTGCGAGTAAGCCGTGCCACACGACGGACGACGTGCAGCGCGCCCCGCACGGCTGTTTACTGAGACACGCTTCGGGAGCCGTCGGGCGAGCCGCCGATGGGATGGCCTTCGGGCAGTGGGCGGCCGGCCGTCGAGAACCCGCGTCGAAACAACTCGGCCTTGAGCGTGCGGAATTGATCGAAGCTGTCCGGATAAACCCAGACGGTGACGGTCGTGCGGTCCGGATCGAGGCGTTTCAACAGGTCGCGGAATTCGGAGCCTTCCGACATAGCCTGCGGCAACGATTCACCGAGATCGTCGCGGGTGGGCACCAGCGTGAAGCGATCCAGTTCGACCCGCTGCTGGACCGCCATCCCGCCGGCTGCGGGGGCGAGTTGCTGGACGCGGCGAAGCGTATACTGCATGCGAAAGCCGCCGATCGGCCCGAGCGTTTCGGTAACTTGCGTGGCGTCCCTCAGTTTCCCCACGCTTTTCGGCGCGTCCTCTTTCAGCATGGCGACCAGTTCGTTCCAAGGGATATATGCCACTCGTCCTTGGAGCAGGCGGAAATGCAACTCCGTACCGAAGACCGTCTTGGCCAGCGGCGTGGGCAGGTGCTCGATCACGTTCGGCGCCGGGCGCGAGTTTTCCAAAGCCGTTCGCCGGGCTTTCAAGTCCTCCAGATCCGCTTGGGCCGCCAGCAGTTCGCGGGTCGCCTGCAGGTCCTGCCGCTGGTGCTCGTCCAAGGCGGCTCGCTGTTGCTCGAATTGCTGTTCCACCCCCATCACGACTTGCAGCATCTTGTCCCGTTCAGAGCGGCGATAAGCGATTTCCAACTGTTGGCGTTTGAGCTTGGCGTCAATCGCATGGATGTCGCTTTCCAGGGCGGAGGCGGCGGCGCGGGCGGCCTCCGGATCGACCGGCGCCGCCTGGGGTTCGGCCTCGGCCTCGTCCGGTTCGGCGTCGACCATGGCATCGGTTGCCTGGGCTCCGATCACCATGATCAGGATGATCAGGATGCCGACCAGATTCGCCACGACGTCCAGGAACGCGTCCTGTCCCGGCGCGTTGTCAAATTGTTTGTTCTTAGTGCGCATGCTAGCGTCGTTCCACGTCGATTCCGCTGCCGGCCAGAAGTGCTTGAAGCTCCCAGAAGCGGGTTTCCGCGCCGGGGAACACGGTTACTTTGAGTGTCGGCTTCCAGTAGCCGCCGGCGACAGCCATCCCCCACCGTTCCATGTGGGTCCAAATCGCCGACACAAAAGACTCCATCGCCTCACGCGTCGCACCGTCAAGCAAGACGGTCTGAGGATCGCGGGAATCGCGGCGATCGGGCAAGACCACCAGCCGGTCCGGGTAACAATGGACGGTAATCGGTCGCGTGATTCCGGTGGCCGGGCCCTTGTTGTCCGGCAGGGCCCAATTCGCTCCCTTGGACAGGGCCATGGATTTTGGCGCGGCGCCGCCAGCTTGGCCCGGCGAGCCGCCTTCGGCG